>OGGQ01000036.1_pt1 | contig 152621 bp, 136 predicted proteins | sample 1571191 | NCBI WGS metagenome assembly OGGQ01 (sample SAMEA2582061, study PRJEB24529) | metagenome | biome: Human gut stool | place: China | collected 2011
ATGTGTTAAGCACGCCGCCAGCGTTCATCCTGAGCCAGGATCAAACTCTTATGTTAAAGTTTTGTTCCTGCCAGAAGTTCTGGCTATCCTCCGGTTTTTTCGAAACCGGCAAACTCTTGTCATTTTTTATTAGCTGCGGTAGTTTTTTCGCTTTGCGAAAACCGCTCGCTTTTCACCATTTCGCATTCTCTGACGCTTTGCAGCGTTAGGTCGAATGCTCCATAACCGGTTCAAAGCTCACTAACCGAATTGACTATGGGTTGTAAGTTTATTTCTGCTGTTTAGTTTTCAAGGATCAGTCTTGTTTATTACTCACACCATTTTCGGTGTCAGCTTTTTCATTCTATCAGGCTTGTTTCATTCTGTCAAGTACTTTTTTAAGTACTTTTCAGTTATTTTTGAAATCAAGTTTTCTGATATTTTATTTTGTTGCATCGTTTTCTCAGCGACGCCAGATTATCTTATCAAACTTTCTCTCTGTCGTCAAGTACTTTTTTAAGTACTTTTCGTTTTTTCGATGCTATTGCTTTGCCTCCCATCTGCCGGAGCAGTGGTGCTTGCATATATTACCAAGATTCTCTCACTTCGTCAAGTACTTTATCTTGTACAATTCGACACTTTTTTATTTAGGAAAAGAGTGCTTCTTTATATAGAAGCACTCTCTGTTCCTCACGCTTTGGAGTTCTTTGTTTTCTGCTGTTTTTCAGCCTGTTTGCCGTTGGATTTGCAGTGATCCATGCTGTATTCCTGGGCAAATTCTGTTCTGTTCATACCTTTTTCCTGTTTCTTTTCGTTGCTTTTCTTCATGTTTTCCATGTTTGAAACCTCCCCGGTCTATAGTTGCAAGTCCGTTTTCCCTTGCACTCCTAGTATGACCCGTTTGGTTTTGTTTATACACGTTTTTCTTGGCGCTCCAGCAAATATCTTTTTTTATACTTTGTCGCGGCGTATTTCTGTATCTTCCGATAGATTACCGGATTCATTAATCCGCCTGCGGCGCCTACCACCGGCAGACCTTGGATAAACTTTGCCGTCAGCATGGTCATAGAAAGGCTCGCTGCCGTTTTCTCGATTTCATCAGAAAACACATATGCCATAGAAGCCTTCCCATTCTTCCGAATCCATTCCTCTACTTCTTCATCGGCTTCCTTGCGATTTTCTGGAGAAGACAATGCGCCACGGATCAGCCGCAGCAAAAATACACGCTCCGCTTCTGTTTCATAACTGTATCCATAGCTCGTTGCCGTTTCATACAATCCCTTCATCAATACACCAATAAAAAGAGGAATATCCGGCAGACCAACGCCCAAAAGCCCCAATCCAACACCTTCCGCTGTGGTAATACAAGCATTGACCAATCCGCTTTTCTTTGCAAGCCGATCAACCTTTCTCACGGATTGTCCCGTCGGACTTTTCTGCACACGAAAATCATTTACGGAAAATTCCAAACTCAAATCTTCTTTGCGGAATGTTTTCTCCACCACTGCTGTTCCCTTTTCAAATACCAGATAAAAAGCCTTGGTAAATGCTTTATTCAATGTATCTACTAGTTTCGGCGGAATCTTTTCTTTTATTTTTCCCTTTACACTTTCCAGTTTTTCATTTTCTTTTTTGGGTTCTTCCCGCAGAAAACGTTCTTCCTTTCGCTTGATTTTCCCAAGTTCTCGTTCAATACCATTTTTTATTTTCATACTCCATCGACCTTCGTTTCTTCTCTTTAAAAAGAGGAAAGCACTCCTTTTATCCAGAACACTTTCCTCCTATCGTCATCCTTTTATGTTATTTCTGATCTTTGGGTGCTTCTTTATGGAGAATGCCTGTCAGATCTGTGTCGGCAAAATTGGTTTTCATCTTGGTATCTGCCTGTACATTCTGGAATTTGTAATAATCCATTACCCCAAGGTTACCGCTGCGCAGAGCATCTGCCATAGCCATAGGCACCTGTGCTTCCGCTTCCACTACTTTTGCTTTCATGCGTTCTACTTCCGCTTTCATTTCCTGTTCCATGGCAATTGCCGTTGCACGACGTTCTTCCGCCTTTGCCTGAGCAATCTGTTTGTCGGCTTCTGCCTGCTGGATCTGCAGATGTGCGCCAATGTTTCTGCCGATATCCACATCCGCAATATCAATAGAAAGAATTTCAAATGCTGTTCCGCTGTCCAGACCTTTTGACAAAACAGTTCTGGAAATCAAATCAGGATTTTCCAACACACTCTTATGGCTCTGGGAAGAACCTACTGTTGTGACAATACCTTCCCCAACTCTGGCAATGATGGTTTCTTCACCAGCACCGCCCACCAGTCTGCCAAGGTTTGCTCTTACAGTAACCTTTGCAATGACCTTTACTTCGATACCGTCAATAGCCACAGCGGAAATCCAAGGTGTTTCAATAATCTTCGGTGTAACACTCATACGCACCGCTTCAAATACGTTTCTCCCTGCCAAATCAATGGCTGCTGCCCGTTCAAAAGACAAATCCAGATTCGCTCTGTGTGCCGCAATGAGGGCATCTACCACATTATCTACACGACCGCCGGAAAGCAAATGTGATTCCAGCTGATTCGCGTTGACATTCATACCAGCTTTCTGGGCTTTGATGAGAGGGCGGATGATTTTGTCAGCCCGTACCCGACGGAGCCGCATCCCAACCAGAGAAAAGATGCTGACTTTTACCCCAGCGGAAATTGCCGAAATCCAAAGTCCCAAAGGCACAAAACTCAAAAAGATCACTACAACAACTAAAATCAGTATAATCGGCACAATAAACGCCAGAATATCTAATCCCATACGATTCATCCCCTTTTTTCTTTTTATTTAACACTCTGCCACTGTAACGGTTTTTCCCTGTATCTGTGTCACGCGCACACGCTTTCCACGGTCGATGAAATCCCCGTTGGAACACACATCCACCATTTTCCCCTGAAAGTCAGCCACTCCAAAGGGACGCAGCGTAGTCTGTGTCACACCTTCTGCCCCCAGTAAGCCCTGCAACGTGCTTTCGTCAAAATCCTGAGCTTCCTGTTTGTCCCTCAGAACGACCTTGTTGTAAAAACCGCTCTTTTTCGCCAAAACGATCATCAGTGCAAAAGCAATGACCAGCAATACCACCGTGATCAAAAACGCCGTAATGCCATAAACCTTTGCCACCAAAAACGCCGTTCCCAAAAGACAGATACTGCCCAAAATACCGAAAACGCCAAAGCCCGGAATCAGCATTTCCGCGAAAACCAATGCCAATCCAACGATACAGAGCAGGATAATCCAAGGCAGCATATACTCCACCTTCCTTTCTCAACAACATGCCCTTTCCCAAGAAAAATGTGCATCCATTTTTCTCCATGAAAAGTATATCTGTTTGATGCATTTATTGTATCACACCGAAAGACAAATGTATATCTGCTTTACAAAGATTAAAAAATGCGTAAGAATCCAAAAAGGCAGTATTTCGGCTTTGGGGCATCTCATGAGAAAACAAAGAAAGCCGAAATCCTTATCATGACAAAGATTCCGGCTTTCTTCTTATATTGAAATTTTATTTGATATGTTTTCTTCCGAAAAAAGCCGTCACAATTTCCCCTAAGAAATCAAGGAAAAGAAAATCAATGTTTTCTTAAGGGGTAGTTGCTTTCGAAAACTGCCATTTTTGTCGTGCTCATGTAGCCCCTCTATTCAGACTGCTTCTTTTGTCACAGGAACTAGAATCCGTTCCCCTGCACGGATATGCTCTGAACGCATCTGGTTTAATTTCTGAATTTTGTCAACCATATGTTCGGTTTTTTCTCCATCTGCTTTATACTCTGCCGCAATGTCCCACAGAGTATCGCCGGAATGAATCAGAACGGATTCATAGTAGACCTCCCCTGTTTTCTGTGTCTGCGCCCCCATTGCGATGGTTCCAATGCCTGTAATCAGTACAACTGTCAGCAGAATCAAAAAATTCTTTCTTGCTTTTTTTGATCTCCTTACCATACGTCTTCTTTTTCTTCCGTCCATGTTCACCCCTCCTAAATACCGAACATATTTTCTATTTGTTCTTATAATATACGAACATACATTCTTTGTCAACTACTTTTTATACTTTAACGAACACAGGTTTGATTTTGTTCCCTTCCTATGTTACAATATGGTTACATCTATTTTTCTGCCCATTGGGCAATCTATAAGGAAGTGAATACATGAACGATTTATCCGCAAAACAACAGCAGATTTTAGAATATATGAAAGCAGAAGTACGGGAAAAAGGCTATCCGCCTTCTGTTCGTGAGATTTGTGAAGCCGTTGGGCTCAAGTCCACCTCCACCGTTCACGGACATCTGGCACGACTGGAGAAAAAAGGCTATATCCGCCGAGACCCCACCAAACCCCGTGCCATTGAAATTCTGGACGAAGCCCCCCACAATCCCGATCTTCCCACAAGAGAATTGGTACAAGTACCCATCGTCGGCAACATCACCGCCGGCACACCCATTCTTGCCGTGGAAAACATTGAAGATACCTTCCCCGTTCCCGTGGATTATGTCCATAACGATACGGTGTTTATGCTCAAAGTGCGTGGGGATAGTATGGTAGAGGCAGGTATTTTCGATAAGGACTTGATCCTTGTTCGCCAGCAGAGCAACGCCTCCAATGGTGACATCGTTGTTGCTCTCATCGAAGACTATGCCACTGTTAAAACATTTTACAGAGAAAAAGACTTTGTTCGTCTCCAGCCCCAGAACGCATCCATGAATCCCATCATTGTTCGGGACGTAACCATTTTGGGCAAGGTCATCGGTCTATTCAGAAAATTCTAAGGAGTGAAATTATGTTCGGTTATGTGAAAATCGGCGCCGCTGTTCCCCAGCTGAAACTTGCCGATTGTATTTCCAATAAAGAAGAAATCCTCAAACTAATCCGCGAAGCAAACGAAAAAGGCATCCGCGTGCTGACTTTTCCGGAACTGGCACTGACAGGATACACCTGCGGAGACCTGTTCTTCCAGCTTCCTCTTATGCAGGCAGCAGAACAGGCAGTGAAAGAAATCGCTGCCGAAACAGCCACACTGGATATGGTTATTGCCATCGGTGTTCCCGTTATGGCGGACAACCAGACTTTCAACTGTGTAGCTCTGCTCCATCAGGGCAGAATTCTGGGTCTGGTTCCAAAAACCTTTATCCCCAATTACAGTGAATTTTATGAAGAACGCTGGTTTGCATCTGCCGGAGATCTCATCAGTGAGGAAATCTCCTATGCAGGTCAGATGGTTCCCATTGGCGCAGACCTGCTCTTTGCAGCCGACGGCATTCCTTTCCTGAAAATCGGTGTGGAAATCTGCGAAGACCTATGGGTACCTATCCCACCCAGCTCTTATCAGAGCCTTTATGGCGCTACATTGCTGCTGAACGCTTCCGCCAGCAACGAACTGGCAGGCAAGCCCCAATATCGTCATCAGCTGGTTTCCCAGCAGTCCTCTCGCTGTCTTGCCGCTTATGTATACGCTGCTGCAGGCATCGGTGAATCCACACAGGATGCTGTTTTCAGCGGTCACAGTCTGATCTGCGAAAACGGTTCTCTCCTTTGTGAAACAGAATCTTTCTCTAAAGAAAGCCAGCTGATTGCGGCAGATATTGATTTGGAAATCCTTGCCAACGAACGCCGCCACCATACCACATTCATGGGTCAGCTTTCTCAGCCCGAAGCACAGCGGTTCTATCGTGAAATCCATTTCCCCATGACAGAATCTCCTCTGGGCAAACTGGATCGTCATATTTCTCCTGCACCATTCACACCGGATGATGCCCATCTGGACGCACGCTGTCAGAACATCTTCCAGATTCAGGTAACCGGTCTGGCACGCCGTATGGAACATGCTCATGCAAACACATTGGTTATCGGTATTTCCGGCGGTCTGGATTCCACACTGGCATTGCTGGTTGCGGCAAAAGCCTGCGACTACCTTGGTCTGTCCAGAGATCATGTTCTGGGTGTTACCATGCCCGGTTTCGGCACCACCGACCGCACATACAACAACGCACTGGAACTGATGCGCTCTCTTGGCATCCAGATGAAAGAAATTTCCATCAAAAACGCTGCTCTCCAGCACTTTGCGGATATCGAACATGATCCCGAAATCCATGATGTCACATACGAAAACACACAGGCTCGTGAACGTACCCAGATTCTCATGGATCTGGCAAACAAAACAAACGGTCTGGTAGTTGGTACCGGCGACCTGTCCGAACTGGCACTGGGCTGGGCAACTTATAACGGTGACCACATGTCTATGTATGGCGTCAATGCCGGTGTACCGAAAACACTGGTACGGGTGCTGGTAAACTGGGTAGCACACTCTAAAGAAGTGGATGAAACCGCTTCCCGTATCCTGCTGGATGTACTGGATACCCCCATCAGCCCTGAACTTCTGCCTCCTGATAAAGACGGCAAAATCAATCAAAAAACAGAAGATCTCGTTGGGCCTTATGAACTCCACGATTTCTTCCTGTTCCATATTCTCCGTTTTGGCTTCCGCCCTGCCAAAGTGCTGTATCTGGCGGAAATCGCCTTTGACGGCAGCTATGACCGTGAAACACTGCTGAAATGGCTGAAAAACTTCTACCGCCGTTTCTTCGTGCAGCAGTTCAAACGTTCCTGCCTGCCTGACGGCCCTAAGGTTGGCGCTCTCTGCCTGTCTCCTCGCAGTGACTGGCGGATGCCTTCTGATGCTTTCAACCGTGTATGGATGGAAGAAGTGGAAAAACTGTAATCCTGATAAAATCAAAGACAGAACAGCAATCTGTTCTGTCTTTTTTGTTTTCATACAAAAAAAATTGGAGTCCCAAAAGCGACTTTCCCTTAAGAAAACATTAATTTTCCTTTTCCTTGATTTCTTAAGGGAAATTGCGACGACTGCCTTCAGGAGAAAACATATCCAATTCTCATTAAAAATAAGAAAGCTGAAATCCTCTATATAACAAGAATTTCAGCTTTCTTTGTTTTCTTATGAAGATGCCCCCAAAAAGACTCCATTTTTTTATAAATCTTTGATTTTCATTTGATCCATATCGCTGTTCTTCTTCTTTTTTCTCCTAATCGCAACGTAGATCAGCAGATAAACGACAGTTCCGATATTTGATACCAAAAAAGCGAGTACCATCGCCCGTACTTCCGTTGCCTGCATCAAAAAGCCAAGGCTTCCCAAAAACGAAATTGCTGGTAAAATCAATCCCAGCCACTTATTCTCCTTCCGACAGAGAAAAATCTGTAATAAAATAAACAGTGCAAAAGGCACTAACCATACCATCAATAATATCCACAACAAAACACCACTTGCCATTGCCATTCCTATTTCTCTCCTTTCTCTTTCCGATATGCTGTAATGAGCAGCTTCGCCGTATCAAAATCCATTTTGTCATCCATGGCAAGCTCTTTGATGAGCCGCACATAAGGCTCCTGTTCTTTCTGTTCCGTCAACTGTATTTTCTGGATGAGTTTATCCAGCCGTAATCTCACCGTAGGATAGGTAACTCCATAAATCCCTGCGATTTCTTTCAAAGAACCTGAAGCCAGTACAAAATTCTTGATAAATGCCAAATCTTCTTCTTCCAACTGCATAATCCAGTCAGGTATTCGTTCCATATCCTCACCGCCTTTTATATTATTAAAATATCATTTAACATTATTAAAGTCAATATATATTTTTATTTTCATTTTATTAATTCTATTTTTAATTTTCCAGCATATACTGATGATAAAAACCACAGGAGTGTCAATCATGCAAAATCCCAATGTGAAATATCTGAAAACCCCACAAGGGGACATTGCTGTTTTTTCACTGGAGCATAACCGTTTATGGTGCCGCAGGCAGACCACCGACGGCAGATACACACCCTTTTGTATTGCGGAAGGCGTTTCTGCCTTTTCTCTTTGCCAATATGAATCCTATACATATCTGCTCTATCCCACCACCGACGGACGGCTCATATTGTCAGCCTCCTCCGACTTGATCCAGTGGGAACCGCGCCCTTTGTGGCAGGCAGGTGACAAACGCTGGCAAAACACCTATTGTTTCATGGCACCGCAAAAAGACGCTTTTCATCTTTTTTATGGCGTATCCCAGCCACAGAGCGGAAATCACATTTTGGAATACGCCTTGTTCCAAAAAGGTCAGTGGCAGCCGCCTTATCAAATCGACCATTTTCTGCCTCTGTCGGGAGCCCCTTTTCTGGGGCGGAGATTGGGAGAAAATCATGTGATTTTGTACTATCGTTCCCATCGCAGCACCATCAGCGCCAGAGAAATTCTTCTTTCTCCTTTCACCATGGGCAGTCTTTCTCCTCTCATCCAGACAGGCGGCACCTGCACAGACTTTTCCATTTTGGAAGACAACCAGCAGCTGCACATTCTTTATCTGAATCGTAATCTGTTCCGTAATCAGGTGGTTTACCGCTGCAAACAGGGTTCTTCTGTGGGACGCCCCTTCGTCCTTTGGGAAAGCGGCTCTGCCTGTGACCATTGTCTGGTCTACCGCCAGCAGCATAAGATGATACTGTTCTGGTGCGCAAATGGTTTGCCCATGCAATGCATCTGTGAAAACGGCTCCTCCATCAGTCCTGCGGAACGCTGCACATTCCCCTTTCCTCTGCAAAGCCTGAAAGGCGAATTTATAGGCGCGTCTGATCCTTTCGCCGTGGAAGCCATCGGTGATAGACAGAACAACTTCCATCCTGCCATCTTCTCGGAAAACATGCCTGCCATTTCGCAGCCTCAGTTATATGCCGCTTCTGCCCCTTCTCAAATACGAGAGGAAGAAAACAACGAACTGGAGGAACTGCGTGCCCTTCTTTCTCAGCGCAGCGAAGAAATTTCCGCTGTCAATGCAAAATGGAAAGCCCAAGTGGATGCTTTGCAGGAAAAATTGGCAGAATACGAAAAAGCAGAAACCATAGATACTTAATACAAAAACCTGAGTTTCCATTAATTTCTTTCTCATAAGAAAACAAAAATATCCGAAATCCTTCTAAACAAAGGATTCCGGATATTTTTTTACAAGGATTGTTTTCTTTAAATCTTAAGAGAAAGCTAGTTTCTCGGAAATTCTGCTTTTCTTAATTATGCCCCAAAGAACAGTTCCATATCTTCTTCCACAGTACCAATGCCTGCGATGCCGAAGTTTTCCACCAGCACTTTTGCCACATTTGGAGAAAGGAATGCGGGCAGTGTAGGTCCCAGATGGATATTCTTCACACCCAGATACAGCAGTGCCAGCAACACAATGACTGCTTTCTGTTCGTACCAAGCAATATTGTATACAATAGGCAGATCGTTGATATCTTCCAGACCAAATACTTCTTTCAGCTTCAGCGCAATCACCGCCAGAGAGTAGCTGTCATTGCACTGACCAGCATCCAGTACACGAGGAATGCCATTGATGTCCCCCAAGTCCAGTTTATTGTATTTGTATTTCGCGCAGCCTGCTGTAAGGATCACGGTATCTTTGGGCAGAGCTTTTGCAAAATCTGTATAGTAATTCCGTTTGGGGCTGCGGCCATCACAACCAGCCATAACAACGAATTTCTTGATGGCGCCGCTCTTTACAGCCTCTACAATCTTATCTGCCAGAGCCAATACCTGATGGTGGGCGAAACCGCCAACGATTTCTCCTGTTTCCAGTTCTGTAGGTGCAGGGCACTGTTTTGCATGGGCAATCAACGCGGAGAAATCTTTTTCTTCCCCAACACCGCCGGGAATATGCTTACATCCGGGGAACCCAACTGCGCCAGTGGTATACACACGATCTTTGTAGCTTTCCAGTGGAGGTACCAAACAGTTTGTTGTCAGCAGCACAGGGCCATTGAATGCTTCAAATTCTTCTTTCTGCTTCCACCAAGCATTGCCATAGTTGCCAGCAAAATGGCTGTATTTCTGGAATGCAGGATAGTAGTGAGCAGGCAGCATTTCAGAGTGCGTATATACATCTACACCTGTGCCTTCTGTCTGTTTCAACAGCATTTCCAGATCTCTCAAGTCATGACCGGAAACCAGAATACCAGGATTTTTCCGTACACCCAGGGCAACTTTTGTGATCTGTGGATTGCCGTAAGCACTTGTATTGGCTTCATCCAGCATTGCCATAGCATCTACGCCGTATTTGCCTGTTTCCATGGTCAGTGCCACAAGGGCTGCCACATCCAGACTGTCATCCAGTGTTTTAGCCAGTGTTTCCTGCAAAAAGGCGTCAATGGCTTCGCTTTCTTTACCCAGCGCATTGGCATGTTTGTTGTACGCTGCCATCCCCTTCAGACCGTATACAATCATTTCACGCAGACTGCGGATATCTTCATTTTCTGTGGAAAGGACGCCTACCTGTGCCGCTTTTTCCCCAAATGTTTCTTCTGTTCCATTCCATTTTGCAGCTTCTGTCAAATCAGCGTCACTGTCCAGCTCCGCCAGCAGTGCTTCTTTGCAAGCCAGTGTTTCCACAATGCGTCTTGTAATTTTTTCATCATCAAAGTTGGCATTTGTGATAGTGATGAACAGATTTTCTGTCACCAGATGGTTCACATCTGCTCCAACTTTTTTTCCAGCCTTCCGCAGTTTTGTTGCCACATCGGAAAGTCCTTTTGTCACATAAATCAATAAATCCTGCAAGCCTGCTGTCTGTGCACTTTTTCCGCAAACACCCACTCTTGTGCAGCCTTTGCAGCCTGCTGTCTCCTGACACTGAAAACAAAACATATTCATCTTTCTTCTCTCCTTTTCATTCTCTATCTTTATCCTTCCAAAGGAAAAATAACCGTTAATAACATTTTGAATGCTTCCTGACCGTAAACAGCATGGGGTTTTCCTGCTGGCATTACCAATGTTTCCCCTTCCTGCAAAATATATTCTTTGCCATCTACTGTAAATTTCCCGGTACCTTCCAGCACTGTCACCATGGCATCTCCATGAGATGCATGGGTACTGATTTCCTCATCTTTATCAAAAGCAAATATGGTCAAGCTGACTGCCTGATTCTGTGCCAGGGTTTTGCTGACAACCTGTCCCGGCTGGATGCTTACCTGCTCTGCCAGCCGCAGTATATTTTCATGTGGAATGTTTTTGATATATCCCATGGCTTCTGCCTCCTTTTGAATTCCTATCATTTTTCTATGGCTCTATTCTATGACAAATTCTCTGCAAATTCCGTTGTTTTTCCAACAAAAAAGGAAATAAAAAAAGAAGTATTTCCCATAAGAAATACTTCTGTAAAAATCTGATTTATGAAAACAATGGACGTACACTGCCTCTTTCTTCTAATTGGCTGGGCACCAGTGCTTTTTTGGGATAGTGGTCTCCTGCCCACATTTGTTCCAACCAAAACAGCGCCGCTTCTGCCATTTCCTGCCGCATGATCTGCACCGAAGTAAGCGGAATGCAGTAACAATCCTGCTGTCTTGTGATGGTGCAGGACACAACGCTCATGTCCTCTGGAATGGAGATACCCATATCTCGCAGTGTATACACCACAGCACCCACAGATACCCCTGCACCCAACAGCAGTGCTGTAGGCTGGATATGATCGCACATATCTTTCAAGGTAGCTTTCATTTCTTCTATTTCCCCGCCATACTCTACAACGCTGCCCACTTCCCCCTTGGAAGCCATGGCATGGAGGAACGCAAAAATCTGCATTTCAAACAACGAAGCTTCTTTTTTATTTTTACTGCCCACAAAAGCAATTTTATGATGTCCTTGAGCAAACAAATGATTCAGCGCCAATTCAACAGACAGTGTATGATGGGGCAAAACACTGTAAAATTTGCTGTCGTCAGGACTATAGCCCAAAAAAACAATATTTTCCGTATATGTCTGTAATCTGCGGATCACCTTTTCCGGAAATGCACCAATGGCAATGATTCCCTGCAATTCTCTGCCTATTTCTTTAGCAGGCAGTTCTTCAGAAAAAAATAGAGATACCGTTTCCAAATTTCTGGAAAAACATGCCTGTTCCACTGCATTTTTCAGCACCATATAATACCATTCTTCGTTAGCCTCCTGCAAAGCCATTTGGGCAATCCCTACGCAATATCCCCTTTTTTCATCGGAAATATTTTTCTTTATATTCTTTTTGTGCGGCTTGACATAGCCGAGCTGTTTGGCTGCCTGCAGGATTCTCTCCCGCGTTTGCTGAGTCACCGACAACGTAGCATCTTCCTGCAATACCCGGGAAACCGTAGACGGTGATACACCGGCCAATGCCGCGATATCTTTTAATGTCGCCATAATCTCTCCCTTATTTCTAATCCTTCGTATACAAATATTCTACAGAATTATACTATAAATCTACCATAAAAAAAAGTACTGAGAAGAAAAGTTTTCTTAGAATTGCCTAATTTTTTCCAAAAAATAGACTGCATGAATCCATACAGTCTATCTTTTCCATTATGCACCGTCTTATTCAAAAGGATAGCGGATGCCCCAAGCTTCCCGAAGGCTGTCCATCTGCTCCATCATTCGTAATATCTCACTGTGCGGCATCTGTTCGCATTCGATTTTGCCCTCTCTGATGGCCGCCATAGATGCACGCACCTCATCTTCAAAACCGGTGATCTGTTCCGGCATGTCCATGGCTTCCACCAATTTTCTGTCGTTGTCATAAATGCAGACACGGTCTACATTGTTGATGTTTTCTGCCACCAGATATCCTTTGGAACCGTACACAATGCCAAACTGTTCTGTCGCACCCAGCATACCACTGTGGGCGATTGCCATTTTTCCGTTTTTGTATGTAAGGATAACGGCATTCTGAGCATCCACGCCTGTTTCTGTTTTCACACAGGAAGAAGTGATGCTTGCCACATCATCCCCCAGAATCATGGCAATAAAGGACAACGGATAAATCCCTACATCCAGCAAAGCACCGCCCGCCAGTTCCGGGTCTGTCAAACGGCGTACATGGTGAATATTATATCCCAGATTTGCCGTTACAAAATTGACTTCCCCGATTTTTCCCGCAGCAATGGCATCATCAATGATTTTTCTGGAGGGCATATATCTTGTCCAAATAGCTTCTCCTACAAAAACGCCTTTTTCTTTGGACAGTTCCAGAATTTCTTTCGCCTGGGCAGCATTTGCTGTAAAGGCTTTTTCACACAAAACAGGCTTTCCATGTTCCAGACACATTTTCATATACATATAGTGATGGGAATGAGGCACCGCAATATAAATCAGTTCCACATCGGGATCTTCTGCCAGTTCTTCATAGGAACCATATGCCTTTGGAATCCCAAATTTTTCCGCAAAAGCTTTTGCCCGTTCCAAATCTCTGGACGCAACGGCATAACACTGGGCATCATCCATCTGATTGATGGTGTATGCCATTTTTTCCGCAATATTCCCAGGGCCCAAAATACCGATCTTCATTTGAAAACCTCCTCTTTGTTTTTGTCTAAATACATGCCTTTAGTATATCTCATTGTCATTTTCCCCTCAATGCCTTTGCCCGCTTCCATGTTTTACTGTATGCTTTCTCCCATTCCTCTGCCGTATCTTCCCCGTACATTTCCAGAAAAAGCTTATACCGATAAGGAATCGATTCCTTTTTCGGCGGAAAAACAACTGGCTCCCCTTTGATCACTACACCATCCAACTCATGGCGGCAGACCATATCATCCAAAAATGCCAATCTCCAGCACCCGTCAATAAATTCTCTTGTGGGCATATGTACCGGCAATTTCTTTTTCATTCTGATAGACATCCGTAACAACGTCCAGCATCCCAACATCCAAGGTGTTTTTTTCATCTCTTATCCCCCAATCTTTTTTTGTCATTGTACCATAGGATTTCCTTTTTCCACAAGAAAAAAGCCCACAGCTTTAGGGGCATTTTCATAAGAAAACAAAGGAAGCTGAAACCCTTATGATACATAGGATTCCAGCTTCCTTACTTTTTTAAATTTTATTTGATATGTTTTCTTATGAAGACAGCCGCCGCACTTCCCCTTAAGAAGTCAAGAAAAAGGAAAATCAGTGTTTTCTTAAGGGGAAGTTGCTTTCACTGTCCGAGCTTTTCTTTCTGTTTATGCTTCCGGTTTTTCATGCAATACCCAAAGGGCATAATCTACATATACATTGCAGGAAAGCAGCAGCGCTTCCTCATCCACATCAAACAACCCATGGTGATGGGCAACGGCTGTATGAGGGTCTTTTGCGTTTCTGGTGCCCACAAAGGCATACATGCCTCTTGTCACCGCCAGATAATCCGCATAGTCATCAGCACCCAACGCTTTCTGGAAATCGGAAATGATATTTTCTTTCGGCAAAAATTCCGCTGTTACAGCAGTTACTTCTTCCACTGCCTGTGCATCATTTACCAGCGGCGCTGCAAAATCCAAAAATTCCACTTCCGCTTCCGCGCCGTACAATGCAGCTGTTTCCTTTGCGATTCTTACCACTCGGTCATTGGTAAATTTCCGCACTTCCGGCAGAAAACTGCGAGTAGTGCCTTCCAGTACCGCATGTTCTGCCACAATGTTATACTGGGTACCTGCCTGCAATTTGCCAACGCCCACTACAACAGTTTCCAGAGGGTCTGTATTTCTGGAAACGATGGTCTGGAGCTGCACAACAATCTGGGAAGCAATATACAACGCATCTACTCCCAGCTGCGGCGTAGAAACATGGGCACCTTTGCCATGAATCTGAATTTTAAAATAATCGCAGCTTGCGTTCTGGGGGCCAGCCGTCAGGGAAATCTTTCCGCTGTCCAAGCGGCTGCTCACATGAGCGCCAAACACACGGGTAACACCATCCAGCAGACCTGCCTGCACAAACTGTCTGGCACCCTGTCCGATTTCTTCCGCCTGCTGGAAGAACAAACGCACCTGACCGGAAAATTCATTTTCTTTTGCTTTCAGAATTTTTGCCGCTGTCAGCAGTGTTGCCGTATGGGCATCATGTCCACAGGCATGGCAAACACCTGCATTCTGGGAATGATAAGATACTTCTTTCAAATCCTCCATTGCCAGCGCATCAATATCCGCTCTCAAGGCAACAGCCACGCCGTCTCCTGCTTTCTTCCCGTCAATCCAGCCATAAACGCCTGTTTCCCCAATGCGTTTATGAGGAATACCCATGCTGTCCAATTCCGCTTCGATTTTCTTACAGGTTTCATATTCCTTCAGACTTACTTCCGGATGTGCGTGAAAATGCCGCCGCAAATCTGTCAAATATGCTTTTTCTGCCAATACATAGGGTTTTACTGTCATGGTCTTTCATCCTTTCCTGCCCTTCAAAGAAAACAGGCCGGGCATTCCGACCTGCTCATATTTTTTGGATTATTCTGCACCTTCCCATGCGCATACAAACGCGCCCTGATATTCGTCTTCAATGGTTTTCTGCACTTCTGGTGTCTGGTATGCTTCTACGATTTTTTTGTATACTTCGTTGTCTTTATCTTCTGTACGAGCAACAATGACATTTACCAGATCAGGCACTGCTGCGTTTGTTTCAGGGTTTACATCTTCCACAAAGATGGTATCTGTCACAGGGCTCAAACCTGCTGTGAAGGCATTGCCGCCGTTGATGATGGCCGCTGCGCAGTCAGGCAGGATATTTGCCAGTGTTGCAGACTCTGCTTCCATGATTTCAATCTGTTTGTTGTATTTTGTAATATCTGCTTTTGTAGGAACAACACCTTTTGCAGGGTCACATTCGATGATTCCAGCTGCTTCCAGCAGTTTCAGGGCACGACCGCCGTTTGTCAAGTCGCTGGGGATGGCAATAACATCGCCGTCTTTGATATCTTCAATGGAAGAAATCTTGTCTTTGTTGTTGTAGATGCCCAGAGGGGCGATGATGGTATCACCGATGTCTACAATGTCATAGCCTTTCTGCTGAATATCGTTTGCCAGAAATGCTTTGTGCTGGAATGCGTTCAGGTCGATTTCACCGTCGTTCAGTGCACGGTTAGGTGCTGCGTAATCTGTGAATTTCACCAGTTCCACCTGAATGCCGTCATCTGCCAAAAGTTCGTTGATGGTATCCCACTGGGCGTTGTATTCCCCAACAACACCAACTTTTACAACTGTGGTTTCGCCGCCATCTGCTGTTGTTTCCTGTGTGTCTGCACTGCCGCCGCAAGCGGTCAGAGATACTGCTGCTACTGTTGCCAAAGCTGCTGCAATCCATTTTTTTGCGTTTTTCTTCATAGTTTTCTACTCCCTTTCTTTTTCTCAAAATGTTATTTATGTTCTATATCCTTAAAATAGTTTCCCATTTCAAAGCAATGGTCAATGTGTGGTTCTCCGAATGATAAAATTTCCCACACCCTGAATCACACTGATGATGATCAGAATAATAATAACAGTTACCCAGATCATGTCACGGTACCCCATCTGGTAACCGTAACGGATAGCGAAGTCCCCCAGGCCGCCGGCACCAATGGCACCAGCCATAGCTGTGATACCGATGAGGCTGACGAAAGTAATCATGGTCACACGGGTGATACCAGGGATACTTTCTTTCAGATATACACTGAAGATCATCTCCAGCGGAGAAAATCCCATGGAAGCGCTGGCTTCCACCAGACCGTAGTCCACATCCGCCAGTACGGATTCAATCTGTCTGGCAAAGAATGGAACTGTTCCTGCGATAAGTGCCACATAAGAACCGGTAACGCCGGAACCTGTTCCTACCAGCGCACGGCTCACAGGAATCAGCAGCACCATCAGGATGATAAAGGGGATGGAACGAATCACGTCGATGATCTTATCCAGGATTTTATACAATACCGGGTTTGCCATGATGCCGCCGCTTTTTGTAACGATCAGCAGCACCCCCAAAAACAGACCCAACACAAAGGCAATGACACCAGAGATGATCAGCATCTGGAAGGTCTGCCCGATACATTTGATAAGTTCCGAACCCAGTGCTTCCAGATTCGGTGCGATTTCATATAAGATATTCATGCCTTAATGACCTCCAGTTCTACTTTTCTTTCTTCGATATATGTCAATGCTTTTTCCATGTTTTCTGGTTTTCCGCTGAGGGTTACCACCAGTTTCCCAATGGTCTTGCCTTTGAGAATGTCAATGTTTCCGTAAATGATATTGGCTTTCACATCAAAAGCTTCTGCCAGATAGGAAATCACCGGTTCCCCTGCGTTGTTGGCGGAGTAAGTCATCATTACCATTTTTTCGCCTTCCTGCAATTTTGTCAGGTCATTGCCCTGTTCAATGAGTTCATAAATCTTGTCTACATTGCCGGCAGTGCTGATGAAGTCTTTGGTGACTTTTTCTCTGGGATGAACAAATACATCTTCTGTTGCACCTTCTTCCACCACACGTCCCAGTTCCATGATGGCTACTCTGTCGCAAATATCTTTGACAACTGCCATCTCATGGGTAATGATCACAATGGTGATTCCCAGTTTTTCATTAACCTGTTTCAGCAGGTGCAAAATAGATTTTGTAGTCTGAGGGTCAAGTGCGCTGGTGGCTTCGTCACACAGCAGCACTTTCGGGTCATTTGCCAATGCTCTTGCAATGGCGACTCTCTGTTTCTGCCCACCGGAAAGTTGAGAGGGATAAGCATCTTTTTTATCAGACAGCCCAACCAGTTCCAGCAAAGATATGATTTTCTTGTGTTTTTCTTCCTTGGACAAATTGCTTTTCTTCAGGGGAAAAGCGATGTTATCGTATACGGTTCTGGAACGGAGCAGATTGAAATGCTGGAAAATCATCCCGATCTTTCTGCGCACTTCACGCAGCCGTTTTTCATCCAGCTTTGTCAGTTCTGTGCCGTCTACGGTCACAGTGCCCTCTGTGGGACGTTCCAACAGGTTGATGCATCGTACCAAAGTAGACTTTCCGGCACCGGAAAAACCGATGATGCCAAAAATCTCGCCCTGTTCAATATTCAAACTTACCTCCCTTACGGCATGGACTTCTCCGCTGCCTGTGCGAAAGGTCTTACTTACCTTCTCCAACTGTATCATGTGTATTTTTCTCCTTTCGGCAATAAAAAAAGCTTCCGTCCTATTGCATATTCATGCACATTAGGACGAAAGCGTAATTTCGTGGTACCACCTAAATTCGTCCGCTCCTCACGAAGCAGACCTCAACAAGTACGGCCGTCAAATGACGGATTATACTCTGGCACTGTAACGGGTGCACCCGTTATGATCTAACCCTTTCGGCTCGACCATACGACTCCAAGACCATCTTCATCAACATATCCCTGCTTCCTTCACACCAAGGGGAAACTCTCTGAAAGGTATTCTGCCGACTACTCTTCTTTTCTGCGTCTTTGTTCTTTTTGAAAAGTTGTTCCTATTGTAATTCTGTTTTTTTCTTTTGTCAACAGTTTTTTATTATTTTTTTGAACGTTTTTTTATTCATAAAGAACGAGAATTCATTCAAGCCTGAATTTCCGCCGTTTCCATGATTTTATACTCCGCGTTGCCCAGCAGATCTCTTTTGCCATAATCAAAGAGCACCGCCTTTTGCGCCTCATCCCCAAACACCTCCAGATGGGTTTGGCGAATAGCCTCCTTGTTGCTCTTATAATGGGGCAGGCATTTCTGCCACAGCGCAGGATTGCCGTAAAAGGCAAAAACCTTGTCATGCCACTGTTCTTCATTGGTGACAGTCAGCCATGCTGGCAGTTTTTTAGGTTTTTCATGAAGGGCAATGTCGAACTTCATTTCCCACTGCAATTTCCGTTTTTCCACCTTCGGATTCTGTTCCACAAACCGCCATAACACATCAAAAAGTCCCATTCTGGATACCCCCAGATAATGATAATTCTCCCTTATCCAGAACTGGGATAACGCTTCAAAAAAGGCAAAGGGACTTTCATAGAGCGGCACCAGATATGCAAGGGTATGCAAAAATCTTCCGCTGTTGTAATAAGTTTCCACCATTTCTTCCACATATTTCAGACGCAAAGTATCCGCAAAAGGCAGTTCATGGGTGGTCAGCACCTCATAAGGTGCTGTGTCGTGATAAACGATTTCAAATTCCTCCTGTTTCTGGTGGAGCATGGAGCCTTTCAGCACCTTCAAAAATCCCAACTGTAACTGCTCTGGATGGAGTGCATACACATCATTGAAAGAACGCCCGAAAGAGTCATAATCCTCATAGGGCAGCCCTGCGATCAAATCCAAGTGCTGATGGATATTTCCACCGTCTTTGATCTGCTGTACAATTTCAGACAGCGCCGCAAAATCCACATTACGATTGATGGCACGGATTGTCTGGGGATTGGTGGACTGTACACCGATTTCAAACTGGAACAGGCCTTTCCGCACAGTTTTGAGGAAATCAATGGTCTCCTGATCGATCAAATCCGCTGTAATTTCAAAATGGAAATTGGTGACACCATTGTCATGTTCATGGAGATATTTCCAGATTGCCATGGCGTGACTTTTTTTGCAGTTAAAAGTACGGTCGATGAATTTCACCTGCGGTACATTCTTGTCTAAAAATTTCTGCAAATCCGACAGCACCTTGTCCAAGGGCACAAATCGTACACCGTTTTCCACCGATGATAGACAGTATCCGCAATGATAAGGACATCCTCTGGAGGATTCATAATAAATGATCTGATTCTGCACATCACTGAAATCATCTTCATAAGGGAAAGGCAAAAGTGCCAAATCCATAGGGTGCATTTGCGGTGTGGAGAAAATTTCCTCTCCCTGCCGATACGTTAGACTTTCGATTTCGCCTAATGTTGCAGGGATTCCTGTATCCAGATGTTCCAGATATTTTGTGAAAACAAGCTCCCCTTCCCCTCGCATGACAAAGTCCACCGCTGGATTTTCTCCCAGGAAGGTTTCGCTTTCGTAACTCACTTCTGGCCCACCGAAGCCAATGACACAGTCCGGCATGATCTTTTTCAGAATCGGACAGAGCTGCCGCAGCATCTCCACATTCCAGATATAGCAGGAAAACAGTACAACATCCGGCTGTTTGCGGAACAACTCCTCCGCAATGAAATCCAGCCGCTGATTGATGGTAAATTCCATGGTTTCCATATGATGCTTCTGGTTATTATCCTGAAAACGAGACAGATAACGCAATGCCAGATTGGAATGAATATATTTTGCATTCAGTGCCGCTAATATGACTTTTTTCAAAGGAATTCCTCTTTTCTTTCCGATTTTTCTTTCATTCTAAGGCAAATCCCATCAAATGGCAAATGAAAAGCCAAATTCTTCTTTAATAAAAAGATAGCAAAGAAAGCTGAAATCTTTGCAATACAAAGAATTTCAGCTTTCTTATGATTATAATATTCGTCAGCCATGTTTTCTTCAGCAGACAGACATTTCTTTTCTTCTTTTTATTTATACTGTTTCTGCCACTTCATAAACGCCCTGATCCAGATACCATGTACCATCCACCAGTGTCATGGATGTTTTTGCTAATTTTGTTTTATAATCAAATTCATCAAAATCAAAGGTGATGTCCGCTTTGGCAGGGCTGGTCTGTTTTACCTGCACACTGTTGAAATCCACAATGATGGGCATTCCTTTGCCGCCGTTATTCATATTCACATATAACTGCCCATCCACTTCCTTGAAATATGGTTCTTCACTGTAAACACCACTCTGTATAAAATGCTGGATTCTTTCCTCGCTGGAATATGTACTGCGCAGAAGGTTTTCCAGATCAGCCACTGTCTTGTAAGTATCAGAAACGGCAGGGAAATACTTCTGTCCTGTTTCTTCCCAGATCAAAGAGCATTGATGACTATAGTCACTGTCCCCCTGCAAGCCTGCGTTAAAAATAAATTCAATTTCCAAATCCCTTTCCAGCAAATCTTGCGCGACAGCTTTCAGCTGTGCGTTTGTTTCCTCTGCTTCCACAGAAATCATGTCCAGATTCTGCACAGCAAACTGTTTCCCATCAAAAGTAATCTCTCCTGTCAAATATCCAAATACTTTTCCTTCCGGCACGCCGTCGTAAACAGCACCTAAGGATACAGAAAAGAGGATATTGGATTTTGCCACATCAAAATCAATCATATTGCCCACTTGCAAATCCTTGATTTCTTTGCCATCAGGCAAATCCAGCCGAAACTGCCGTTCTTTCTTTCCGTTGATTTCGTATATCACCCTATTATTTTTGATTTCTGTCAGGATTTCTTTGCCAAAAAGATTCTGGAAAAGGGAATTGTCAAAGACATGATCTTTAAAAACATACGGCTCAGTTCCGTCTGTTGTCAAAACATGCAGCGTATCCACATCCACGCCTGTCCCTGCATCTGTATTGAAGCTCACAGCAATTTCCTTCATATCGTTGCCGTCATAATCTCCATAAGCGATTTCCGGCAAAATCCGTTGCGGTGTGGCATAATCCGCATCAATATAAGACGCATCTCCGTCAAAAGAAACCACAACCCCTCTGGGCTGCAGTCCATACAGGAAAATTCTTTCCTGTGGAATGGAAGCGATCAGATGATAATCCTGTTTGAAAGCATATTCCGAATTGCTGGGCTCCGTTGCTTCATTGACAAAAACCCTTCTGGAATCTTTCCAATATTCCACATCTTTTTCCAGCATTTCAAATGTGGTGCGCAAAGGCACATAGATTTGTCCGTCAATCTCCACCGTTTTCCCACCGTGTTCTTTCACGCTTTGCCCATTGATAACAGCATCAATCTGACTCTCCTGATATTCCCCTGCGAAAGCCGGTACTGCTGTCACAAAAGACATGATAACCGCTGCCCATAATGTTCTGTAAAACATTCCTTTCATATAAATCCCCCCATTCTTGTCCTATGCCATTTTGTTTATCATAACAGAAAAACATTTCCAAAGTGTTTCCTTCCTTTTACCAAAACATTACATGATCATGATTTTTTACACAGCCAAAATCTGAATATCAATGCCCGATGTATTTGTCATACAACATCCCTGATACTATACATCTATAACCTTTTGTTATGACAGAATATTTTATTTTTATACAAAAAATAGAAAATATTACCATTTCTGTTTCCTGCTTCCGTCACCTTTTTTCCAAACTGCCATGGATTTCATCAAATTCCATTTAGTGGTTTTCAACACCACTTTCCTTTTCTTTTGACACCTTATACATACTTTGCATATTTTCATTCAATAAAAACTTTTTCACTTGTCAAAAATGCCTGTTTTACAAATATCCTAGAAAAACTATAGTATTTAAATTCTTTATATGCTATACTAACACCCAATGCATCCACAATGTGAGATTCAGACGATGCAAGCAACTACCCAAAAACAAAAAGAAGAAAGAGAGGTATTATTTATGAAGAAAAATGCACTGCCCTGCCTGGTACTGGCAGCGGTCATGGCAAGCAGTTCCCTGCCCAGTGTTTATGCCGAAGAAATCGTCAGCGATGCCGTTTCTGCACCGGGTCCGGAAAAAGCAGCAGATACTGAAACACCGTCTGACACATCAGCAACAGATTCTACAGAATCCGATCATACTGCCACTCCTGAACTTCCCGCAGAAGAAACTGGAGAAAAAACGGATGAAGATAATGGGGATCACACAGCAAATACAGATACTTCTACAGAACAGCCCACTTTAACGCCTTCTGAAGAAGATAAAATAGAAGAAACTGAAAAAGAGGAAACCGAAAAAGAGGAAACCGAAAAAAAACCCCTTTCCCTGACAGCTGTGGACAGTACCAGCACAATTTCTGTCCGCATCCGCATGGACTATCCGCTGAAACGGGAAACAGTTGAAAAGCAGAATATCAAAATGTCTGTTTCCAACGCTAACACAAGAGCAGAAGTGCCTGCATCCATTTCCTATACTTATCTGGATGAAAGAGGTAATGAATGCGGCAGCAGTGATCTGGTTGCAGCCATCGATATCGTTGCTTCCGATTTGCCTGCCGGCACAGCAGACAGCGTATATCGCATTGAAGTAACAGGTGACGGCTACCGCACCTACACATATAACGAACTTTCTCTGGAAGAATACGCAAAAATCATCACCATTGGCACCAAAGAAAGCACATTCACATTGGGAGATGTCAATGGAGACGGCAGCGTCAATCAGGAAGATCAGCGTCTGGTAGAAGCGAATCTTGGCACAGGAAACGACACCTATGATCTGAATAAAGACGGCATCATCAACATCATTGACATTTCCTATGTAAACCGGGGCATGATGATACAGGGTACCGGCAAAGCCGTTGCACAGAATGGTGCCATGGTATCCGGTGCCATTGTACAAAATATCAATGTTAGTGAAACAGACTTGTCCACAGTTGAGATTTCCGATGGCAAAAACATTGCTGATTTGTTTACAGAAACAGATTCTCTTACATTCAGCAAAAAGAATGACGCACCAATCTCTCCTGAATCTCCTTTGGAAATCCCCATTGCCTTTAATGAAGGGGTTGCCATGAGCGAAGTACAGATTGCTACTCCTGCAAACGGCGGCATTGAGTATTTCAATCTGGTTCTGGAAGTAGACGAAGACGGAGACACTGTTACAGAAACCATTCCTTACAGCAAACTGACTACAGCAGCCCGTTCTGCTCGTGACGACGAAAACGTACTGGTGGTAAATCTGGGTTCCAGAAAAGTTGTAAAGAAAATCACCATTCAGGTTACCAAAACAGAGGATGATGAAATTGCAGTCATCAAACAGGTTGCTTTCGTGGAAAACACACTGACAAAGGCACCAGAAGCAGAAGCAGCAAAACCTCAGAATGTTTCCGCATCTGCTGGCAGCGAAAGCGTAACCCTTTCTTGGGATGCCATGGCAAACGTGACCGGCTATAAAGTGTACTACGGCACCACACAAAACGGCATGACGCAGACACAGACCACAGAAAATAACCGTATCACCATCAGCGGTCTGGATAATCTGCAAAAATATTATTTTGTGGTCGTAGGCACCAGCGGCGAATGGGAAAGTGCAGCTTCCGCCATTGTCTCTGCCACACCAATGCCTGACAGCAAACCATTGGCTCCCACTACTTTGCAGGTAACCTCCATGGATTCCGCCCTGCGCTTCAGTTGGGGCAAAGCAGAAAATGCCATGGGCTATCTGGTATATTATCGTGAAAAAGGTACATCCCCATGGACTTCTTCCGATGTAGGCAATTCCACTACACTCACTGTTGGCAATCTGAAAAATGGCGTTACATACGAATTCTGCGTAGAAGCCTATAATCAGATCGGCATCAGCCCTCGTTCTGTTGTAGCAGAAGGCGCACCCAAATCTCAGACAATAAACGGCCCTGACCTGCCTACAGAAAACCGCATCTCCAACGAACTGATCACCGTTCGTTCTGACAGCGGCGCAGCAGGCAATGTCAACTGGAGTGAATGCCCGAACTTTAATATCAAACATGTTCTGGACAGCAACTATGCGACTTTCTGGCAGTCCGGCGCTTGGTGGGGAGATCAGTCCTTTACCTTTGACTTTGCAGAGCCCCAGAGCATGAACTACATGATCTATGTTCCCAGACAGGGTGACATCAGCTATACAACAAGCATGCGTGATTACAACGTAACCACCTACCGCAAAACAGCTGATGGCAAATATGAAAAGATTGCAAACATCGAGGCAAATATCACTGCCAAAGTCACCAAAGACGGCACAGGCTATCTGGTATTGGAACTGCCTGAAGCAGATGACATTTCCAGAATCAGAGTCAATGTTGGTCAGGTCGAAGGCGGAAAATCCGTTACATTGTCCGAAGCAGCCTTCTATCATCTGGATAACACACCTGCGGAAATCGCAGATTTGTTCTCTAACGGCACATTCACAGAACTGAAATACAGCAAAGAAGAAACTCTGGAAAAAGTGGAAGCCCTTCGCAGCAGAGTGGAAAGCACAAACGCATTCTATCTGAACAAAGATATGATGCTGCGTGAGCTGAACGATGCACAGACATTAGCAGAAGGCGGCAAATTAGAAGAACAGACTGGTTTCCAGTCTCGCAGCACCGCAGAGGACAGCGCATATGGTCAGACTGCAAGCGTATTGCAGCCTCTGGGCGTTGTGGCGTCCTCCGGCAGTGATGTTGTGATTTATGCAGATATTCCCGCTGGTGAAACCGTAACTCTGGTACCTACACAGTACTACGCTGATTACAGCGCATGGAAAGGCAAAGGCATCCAGCTCCAGTCCGGCAGAAATGTCATTTCCGTTGAACAGATTGCTTCTGTCTCCTCAGAAAAAGGCGGCGCACTGTATCTGACATACAGCGGTTCTCATGCAGACGAAATCGCCCTGCGTGTTGTGACAGACAATAACACCAGCGTAAAAACACCTTTGCTGGAACTGTCTGACTGGTACGAACTGTCCGAATCTGCAAGAAAAGAAAAAATTTCTGCTTATGTGGCCGAAGTAAATGCTTATGTACAGGCAAACAGCAATCGTCTGGGACAGACCAGCATCCGCAACCATACAGATATTGCAACACCCAGCTTCCTGCTGTCTATCCCTGTAAAAGAAATAGCAGCTGGTTTGACAACAGAATCCCTTTACAATGCCATTCTTGCTTGGGAAGACGTTTCTTATGTCGTAAACACCACACTGGGCATTGTAGATGGTAATAAAGATTCTTACGAATATCCTATGGAAAGCCGCCAGAACATCCGTTATATGCGTATGTTCGGTTCTGCCTTCATGTATGCTGCCGGTGATCATATCGGTATTGGCTACGGCTCCGCTGCTGATCTGGTAAAAGGCACACCAGCCTCCATGCTGTCTGGCGAAGCTGATACAAACGGTCTCTATGGCTGGGGTATCGCTCATGAAATCGGTCATAACATGGATAAACTGGGCAAAGCAGAAATCACCAACAACCTCTATTCCCTCATGGTACAGAGCTATGACGGCGGTGATATGACTTCCCTGACCACTCGTCTGGAAAGCGAAGACAGATATTCTGCTATCTTCCAGAAAGTGGCAGAAGCCCGTCCCGGCGCAGCCAACAATGTTTTCGTTCAGCTTGGCATGTACTGGCAGCTGCATCTGGCTTATGACAATGCAGAAAACCCTATGGCTTTCTATAACCAGTTCTTCAAACTGTGGAAATCCAATGCTTATAACGACGGCAATGACTACGACAACCGCGTTGCCCTCATTGCATCTGAAGTAGCACAGAAAGACCTGACAGAATTCTTCACTCGCTGGGGCATGGAACTGACAGAAAGCACAAAGAGCAAGCTGAAATCTTATGATACAGAAGACAGAGCCATCTGGTATCTCAATGATAACTCTCGTCGGAACCGTCTGGAAGGCACCGGCGTTGCAAACGGCACATTGACACTGGATTCCGTCACAGCAGCCAATTCCATTGGCTCCAGCGGTCAGGATGTAACACTGACCTTCTCCCATACAGACAGTGAAAACATTCTGGGTTATGAAATTCTGAAAAACGGCAAATCCATTGCCTTTACAAGTGAAAACACATTTACCGAACATATCGGTACTGCAAATAATACGGTGTTGACCTACTCTGTTCGCGCTGTAGACAAACAGGGCAACATTTCCGAAGCAACAGAAACACAGCAGGTGCGTATCTCTTATGACAACGTACTGGATGCAAGCCTGTATGACCTTACACAGTCCGGCACAACTGCAACTGTGACCATGAAAAATGACAAGGCACAGTCTGTCAGCGGCATCAAACTGACAGGTGTTTCCGATGTGGAAAGCATCACTGCAGTTTTGACCACAAATGTGGATGGCGTATCCAAAGAAACCACATTGACATTGACACAAAATATGGCTAACGATGGCAGCACCTTCAAAGCATACTTCACCAAACCCGGTGCAAATGCAGAAGACAGCCGCATCTGGACTTATGACATCACCAAACTGGAACTGCAGAATGTTCCCGAAGGTGCTTCCCTACAGCTTATTGGCGCAGTCAATGATGACGTTGCATTCCTGCAGGACGGCGCAGCCATCGGCAGACTGAGCGCAGATTATCAGTGGGGTGATACTTCCGAGGAAGTGATTCCTGCCGGTTCTCTGGTCATCATCGGCACTTATGTAGGCGATCCCAGATACAATTATGTTCAGGTCAACGGCGAATTTACCGTTCGCGATCTGGCAACCGGTACAGAAACAAAAGAAACCAGACCTATCAACGGCGAAACATATCTTCTGGCGGAAGTTCCCAAAGACGGCGAAGTGAGCCTCATCAGCAATGGCATGTTCATTTACGTCATCAACGAAGAAGCGGAAGGTGATCTGCAGCACGACCATGTAGACTGCGATAACCCCAGTGCACTGCCCGACCGCATTCAGGCAGTCCTGTACCGTACAGACAATATCTCCAGCACAGATGGCCGCATCACCGCACAGACAATGTGGATTTCTTCTCCCGACGCTGACGGTATGCCCTCCATCGTACTGGAACATGAATGATAAGGAGGACCCTACCCATGAAAAAGAAATATACACTCTGGGCAGGTGCTTTGGTGGCATCATTGCTGATGTCCACCACTGCCTTTGCCGCAGGCCCCAGCGTGATCATCCAACGGGAAAATGACAGCAATAACGCCCGTCTGTATCTGACAGGTGTTTCTGAAGATACCACTAGTGTAGAAATCTCACTGAAATCCAAACAAAATCTGGAAAATGCCCATTTCCTTGGTTCCGAAGATCTGGCTTACAGCTATCATACAGAAAAAGACGGCGTTCTGACTATTTATGCAGACTCCCTTTCCGTACTGGAAAGCCAGAACAACCAGATCTATCTGGGGAATCTGACATTGCCGGATGACGTATCTTTTACAGGCGTATCCCAGATGATCACATTAAACAGCAAAGACGTATCCACTGCCTATACTCAGGTATCTCTGAAAGATACGCTTGATGACAGCGGCAGCAGCAGCGGTGGCAGTAGCGGCAGTAGTAGCAGCAGTAACAATAACAATAATAATAACAGCAGCACAGCGACAGGACGCCCTACCATTACAGGTGATCAGACCAACGGCATGATCATTGCAAACAATGACGGCAGCGTATCCATTCAGCCACATGCTGGCTATGAAGTGCGTGATGTATTGGTCAACGGTGTTTCTCAGGGTCCAGCGCTGCAGCTTCTGCATCTGAAATCTACCGATGTGGTAGAAGTAATTTTCGCACCTGTGCAGCAGCCTTCTTCCGGCTCTGCCAGCTTCACTGATGTACCTGCGAATCAGTGGTATGCATCTGCTGTTTCCTATGTAACACAAAGAGGTCTGTTCTCCGGTGTCAGTGAAACACAGTTCGCCCCCAGTCAGTCCATGACAAGAGGTATGCTGGTTTCCGTACTTTACCGCTTCAACGGCACATCTCATGCAGGCAGCAGTCCCTTTGCCGATGTTTCCAGCGATGCATGGTATGGCAACGCTGTCAGCTGGGCATATACAAACAGTCTGGTTTCCGGCGTCAGTGATACATCCTTCGCGCCCAATACTCCCATCACAAGAGAACAGGCAGCTGTCATGCTTGCAAGATACCTGAAATTCTCCGGTATTGCTCTGGAAAACAGCACACCTGACTTCCAAGATACTGCTTCCATCAGCACCTATGCCAAAGAAAGCGTAGGCGCAATGCAGAAAGCAGGTCTGCTTTCCGGTGATGATTATGGAAATTTCCGCCCCAATGCACAAATCACTCGTGCGGAAATTGCTTCCATCTTTATGCGTCTGTGCCAGAAATACGGCATCTGATACATCACTTTTGATGTTTTCCCCTCCTTGGAAATACTTCCCTAAGGAGGGGATTTTTTATGCACATGCATTTCTTTGTTTGATCCCCTCCCCTGCTTATTCCTTTGCATAAAATCAAATCCATCTCACAATTGCCTATTGGTAAGGCAAATGTCATCGTTTTCCCTTTCTCCGCGTGCTGCGCACAAAATATAAAGTTATATTTTAGGGAAATATGTATGAAAAAACTTGCAATGCTTTCAGGACTTCTTTTCAGTCTGATTTTTTCCAGTTTTACTGTTTACGGGGCAGCCCCCATAACAAATGCAGTCACAACAGACATCACTGCCTCCATTAACGGCAAAGCCATTCTCTGCTGCAATCTCCTATAAATTTTCGCCGACTATGACCCATTTGATGTTCCAGGGAAACCTTGCAGTATTTATCCTTTCCTACACGCATAATTCCAAAATACTCTTTGGAGCCAGACTGACACGCAGCAGTGCATTTTCGGTGGTTGCCATATCCATATATTTCCAGGACTTTTATTTTCCAAAAAGCCGATAAAGCTTTGATGATGCTGACAAATGCCATCATTTCTTCCTAAAGCAAATATTCATGATACATATATTTTCATGCTTTGAAAGCATAGAAAACCATGATACAATGGGGGAAAAGGAGGATTGCCCATGGAGTTTCGTGTATTGCGTTATTTTCTAGCCGTAACAAGAGAGCAAAGCATTTCTGCTGCCGCAAATGCCCTGCATTTGTCCCAACCCACCCTTTCTCGCCAATTAAAAGATCTGGAAGACGAACTGGGTAAACAGCTTTTTCTTCGCAGCAATCGAAAAATCACGTTGACGGAAGAAGGGTTGCTGCTAAAAAAACGGGCAGAAGAAATCATGGCATTGATGCAAAAAACACAGCAAGAAATCGCCCTGGCCGATGATCTGCTTTCTGGTGACATCTATATTGGCGCCGGCGAAACAGAAGAAATTCGATGGTTGATCAAAATCATGCAGCAAATGAGGAAAGCTTTTCCAAAGGTGCGCTTTCATATTTTAAGCGGAGATAAATCTTCGGTATTGGAGGAGCTGGAACATGGATTGATTGACTTTGCTTTGGTCTTTGGCGCCTTGGACCATACTCGATATGATAGCATTTCTTTACCGTCAGCAGACTGTTTTGGCGTAATGATGAAAAAAGAGGACCCATTAGCAAAAAAGGATGTCCTGTTTCCCAAAGATTTGTTGGATCAGCCTTTGATCGTTTCCCGGCAGATTTTGCGAGACCATGATTTGCCAGCCTTGTTGGGCTGTGAGGAACAGCAGCTTCATATCGTCGGCAGCTATAACCTGCTGTTCAACGGTTCCTTAATGGTGGAAGAAGGATTGGGCTACGCCATTTGTCTGGACCATATCATCAACACCACCGGCAAAAGCCCCCTTTGCTTTCGCCCCCTTTCCACCGACGTTCGGCCCACACTGCGGCTGGCGTGGAAAAAATATCCGCTCTTTACAAAGGCCGCCGAAAAGTTCCTTCTTGCCGTTCAAAACGATGCCACTGTTTCAAAAGGAAATGGCAAATAAAAGAAAATAGCATTGATTATCCTTTGCAAAAGTTGATATAATGAAAGCAATGAATTTTAATCAAGATAAGGAGTACTTTATGGAAAAACTATTGATTAATTTGCCTGAAATTGTCATTGATATTCTTGGCAGAATGGATCAAAAGCTGATTGGTCATTGCGAAAGAATCACCTATATGACCATGCTTTATGCCCAGCGCTGCGGCAAATTTACCAACGAAGAAGTTTGTAAATTGACTTGGACTGCATTATTTCATGATATCGGCCTGCTGCACAAGGTGGATCAGGCGCCTTGGGATGATTCGGAATCAGGAAACAAGTTTTCCCATTCGGAATATGGATATTTGTTTTTAAAGCAGTTCAGTCCCTATCCAGAATATGCCACCATTGTACGATATCATCATGCACCATGGCATATGATAGACGAAACAGACGAGCTTTCTTCAGATTTAAAACAAGTGGTTCGTGTCATCAAAACAACGGACCAGATTGATCTTTATAAACTGAAATGCGAAAATTTCAACCGCAAAATAGATGAGCAAGTCATTGAAACATTTTTAAAAGAACCTGCCAATTCAGATTTGGAAGCAGAAATTCGAGAAATCTCCTCCGCATCAGAATTGACACAGCCGGAAGTCATTCACCGCAGTATCATTGCCAAATTGCAGGAAATCAAGGCCACACCTGCCCAGACAGAAGCCATGCTCCAAACTCTCATCAGCGCCATTGATTTTCGAAGCCGTTATACTGCAATCCATTGCTCCATTGTGGTAAAAGTCAGCGACAAAATCGGAGAATTGGCTGGACTGAATTCTTATGAATTGAAAACGCTCCATATTGGTTCCATGCTCCACGATTTGGGTAAAATATCCATTCCTTTAAGGATTTTGGAATCCCAAGGCAAACTATACGATAACGATTGGGAAATCATGAAATCCCATGTTACCATCACGGAAGAAATACTGAAAAACAGGGTCAGCGACGATATTCTCGAAGTAGCTATCCGGCATCATGAAACATTGGACGGTACTGGGTATCCCAAACAATTGACCGGCGATGTTATCACAAAAACCCAAAGAATCACCACCATTGCTGATATCATCAGTGCTTTATCGGAAGAACGCAGTTATAAGCAACCTTTTTCCAATGAAAAAATATTGAGCATATTGAAAGAAATGAGCAAAAATAATAAAATATGTGGTGAAGTATTAAATACCGTGGAAGAAAATTATGATATCATCATCCAAACAGCAAAGTCTGCCAACCGAGAAGCAGTGGAAATCTATGACAAAATGATGCGCGACTATCGGTTGATGAAAACTGCCTTATAAACCAATGGAAACTCACTTTTCTCATTTGTTTCCATTGTGTTTAAAAAAAGGATATTGGAAACAGAAACAATGGTTATAAAGATACTTGGGGGAATCCTGTTTTGAAACACAAGATTCTTTTCATATTTTGAAAGGAGAAGCCATGGATATTCGCGAAAAAGAACTGATCTTAAGCAGCATGATGACACGCTGTGAAATTCTTACCGCAGAAAATCAGCTGCTTTTCATCGGAAAAATAACAGAATTTGATGAATATAACGAAACCATACAACTGGAGGATTATAATGATGACATCATCCCTGTCTATACTGAGCAGTTTCGTCATCAATTAAAAATCCACGCACATAACCCTTCCAGCACAAAACATGTGATTGTATTTGAAGGCAAAGCCATCAAATCATCCAGCTCTTATATCTTGCTGCACATCGAAAATATCATATCAAAAGAAGAAGGCCGCGGAAATTTCAGACAAACGGTAATGCTGAAATCTGCCATTTCTCTTTTAGACAGCAAAGAAGAAAAACCATGCGTGATACTGGATCTAAGCGTGACAGGCATTGGAATTGAAAGCAGTCAAGAGTATTCGGAAGGTGCTTATTTGACATTATCCAATCAACCTTTTAGAACCAACGGTTCCCTCTACAATTTGAAATTCCAAATTGTAAGAAAAATCTATTTAGAAGAAGAAAACTGCTACCATTATGGCTGTAAATTTTTGGATTTGTCGGAGTCCGAAGAAAATAATTTATTCAGCGACATTTTTGCCCTGCAAAGAGAAGAACTGCGCGCCAGAAGAAAGTAACATCTTATTCAAATAAACATTTCATGGAATACGGCCTCCTGTCATAGACGGACGGTATGGTATAATAAAATCAAACTTTTTGGGGAATGGTTTTGCCAATGAAAATTTTATTCTTGTCCCTTTGCACACCATTCCATATTGTACAAAGAAACCATATACAATTTCACCGCTAAAAACAACTTGCGGCTGTTGACAGAAGCCTCATTGCCTGCCGGCTTTGGATCGTACCACAGGAAAATATGGTTATATCAACTGTCCACATCCCAAGTGGTCATTCCCTTTCTCTATGATGGTTCTCTGCCCTTTCAAGAGGGTGTGGCTGTTAGAAACTTGGGAATTATTGACGCCAAAAATAAAGGGGACACCCTGCTTGGTATGCTGCAAAAAGCAGACAGATTTTGCCGTAGTACCCAAAGAAAACAAAGATAGCTGAAATCCTTACATACAAAGGATTTCAGCTATCTTCTTTTTACTAAGATCATTTTCTTTGAAAGACTGCAATGGCAATTTCTAGGAAGAAATCAAAAAACAATGTTTCTTCTTCAAAAACCCTTTAAACCATCTGGTTTATTGTGGTATCAAGACTTTTCCGCTTCCGTCTGATCTTGGTTATATTCAAAATAAATGACATTGATATCCGCTTCCACTTGCCCTTCTTTGCTTTCGCCGATATGAACGGAATCAATGAAACAAGGCAGCTGACCTGAATTGATTTGTTCCAGCACCCCTTTGATTTCTTCATAACTGTTGCAGGAAAAAGGAATTCCTGCCCGTCGTTCCACCACGCCATTTTCGTTTTCTTTAGCACTGAAATTGACCGCATACTGATTTGTTTGATCCAAAATATGATTCAGCTGGAAAATGACATTTTGGATGTTATCATAATATGGCATAATATTGCGGCCGCTATCCTCTTTTTGCAGCAGCGCCAATTGTCTTTGCATCTCCTGCTGCTGATCCACCATTTCTTGTAACTGTGAAATGGTTTCATTTTTTTGCGCAATTTCTTCCTGCAAGCGTTTCACCTTCGCTTGTGTAGGCTGGAAAAATAAAAGTACATAAGCGCTGATCAACAATAAAATCAACAAAATAACCAGCAAAACTCGTTCTCTCTGTGTTAATTTTCTCATGTCACTGGGCACCCCCTTTCGAAACCTCAATCAGAATACTCACATCAACCACATTTTTGTTTCCTTCTGATGAGTTTGCCGTATCCACGCTGGTTCCTTTCACTAGGGGGGATTCCTCCAAGGATGCCACAATCTGCGCCGTTTCATCCAGTGTCACACCCGAAAATGACACCAAAACCTGATTTCCTTCAATGGAAACCTCCGAAACATTGGAAACTGCACGTATTTTTTCATCAACCAAATCCAATATTTCCATCCGATTCACCAGTTCCAACTCCTGCTGGGTAGGCGAATATCTGGTATATGTTTCCAATGTCTTTTTATATTCTTCTAAATAGGCGCTGTCTTCGGCAATTTGGTCATCCAGCTCTTGAGAAACTTCCATCAATTCATTGACATACATCATTTTATCATAGATGAGCACCTTGGACACGGCCAAAAGCAAAACGACCGCAAACAGGATGTAAAGAAACGCTGTGGCTGGTGCAGCGGTTTTGTCCACCTTGAAATATAAGTTCATTTCTTTTTTGGTGGGATATACTTCTTTTTTCTTTTTAAAAAGCTCGCTGATATCCGTATTTAAGTTCATATTTTTCTCTCCCCCTTATCTGGAAAAAGTCATGGCTGCGGCCCGTGAACAAATATTGTGCAAATTTTGCTCCCCTTCTGTCTGAGGCAACAACTGCGAAACAGGGAGCACCGGCAGCCCAATGGCTTCTTCAATCACCTTTACCAGCTGAGAAATTTCACTTCCCCCGCCTGTGACATAAAGGCTGGTCAGTTGATTTTGGCGATAAGTAAAGTGATAAAAATTGATCAATTTTAAGATCTCAACGGCAATCTGTTCATAAATTTCCATACATCTGGGATGATCCAGCACTTCCATATAATTGTTCCGTTTATAGGAAGTGGCAAGGAAAGGATCGATGTTGAGCAAATCCCCAATGACATAATCCAATTCCCGCATCCCCGTTGGAATTTGACGAGTGGCCTGGATTTTATCATGATTCACAATATAAACCCTGCTGGAAAGCTGCCCCAGATCAATGAAGCAATACTCCCTCTGGGAATTTTCCTTGTTTTGAATCTGATACTGAGCCAGTTGAATATAGGCCATTTCCTGGGGCAGTATCCGTTTCAGAGAGAAGCCCCCGGCGGCAAAAATTTTGATATATTCCTGAATCTGTTGTTTTTCCGCAACAGCCGCCATCATGGTCAATTCTTTGTTTTCCAATGCATCATCCATCTCAGCATTTTCCTCTTCACAGAGGGCATAGTCACAAAAGTATTGATTGGTTTCCCCATGGATAAAGTCGTTAAACTCATAGGGCAAATTGAGCAGCAATTGGTCAACGGTCATATAGGGCATGGTAACCAGGCGGCAAATCACCTGACTTGGCGGCAAAATCAAAGCCGCTGGACCCTTTGGCAAATGCAGCTGGTTTTTTACCTTTTTCAAAAAGGCTGAAAAAGCGTTGGGCATAGCAATCAGATCTTGCTCCATCATATTTTCCGGCATAGGTACTTCGTACAGATGCAGGGCACCCTGTTTGACGGATGCAATTTTCAAACTGCTGTTTCCAATGTCAAAAGCTGTTTTTATATTGTTCATAAACAAATCCCCCAAAATTTAAAATAGCAATGATTGATACCATTGGAGAAAGCCTTCTCCAAACAAAAACACCACTACCCATGCACCAGATAAAAATGGCCCAAAGGGTATTTCCGTCCGCATTTCTTTTTTATATCGAAAAAAATAATACAGCAAAGCAAGCAAACAGGCAACAAAAATCAAAAGAAGCATTTGAAGCCAGTCAAGGTACATCCCCAAAACGAACAGCAGCTTGATGTCGCCGCCGCCCATGGTTTCTTTTTTCAACAAGGCATCCATACCCAGCGAAAGAAACAACAGTGGCACCGACATGCTGCATGCTCCAATGGCCATCCGCCCCAATCCCTCCAAAGAGAATCCCTCCAAACAGAGGAAAAATACCAGTCGATTGAGGATAAGCAACACCAGTGCCCCATCAGGGATGGTATGGGTTTTCCAGTCTATGAGCGCAATGGCAAAAAGCACACAGGCAAGGATGACAACCATCAAAAGCTGCCATTTCAGCCCAATTTTCAGCCCCAAGGCCAAAAACACCAACGCCATTATCCCTTCTGCCCAAAAACACTCTTTGGGAATGGGATGACTGCAATATCTGCACCTGCCACCAGATGCCAGAAAACTGACCATGGGAATCAAATCCCTAGGGGCAAGGACATGGCCGCAGGCATCACAATGGGACCTGCCCCGAAAAGGGGATTGTCCGCGAACCAAGCGGTCAGCCAAACAGTCCAAAAAGCTGCCCATGACACTGCCCAGCAGAAACATCCAAAAACCCGTATATACTTTCAAAAAGAAATCCCAATCCATGTTTCTTCCATCCTTTGTAAACTCATTTTGCATAAACCCAAAGCATCTTTGACCTTATGCAAAGTTAGTTTGATTTCGCCGCCGGAACCACCCCTCCGGCGGCGAAAAAGATATAAATTAATTACTCAGTTGTTTTATCCCCGTGAGCAGTACCAGTAGTACCAGAACCGTCTCCTGTCCAAGTTAAATTTGGTACCAGTGTATCATCCGTGTCATCTGAAGGAGTTGCATCTTCAAATTTAACTTGGATATAATCATCTTTATGGTCACTGCATTGACCATAACCTGTTGGCTCTGTTTCCTTAGCAACCAAAATCCCTTTTGCAGCATCATAGTTATAAGTTGCGTCTTCTGCAATTTCTGTTTCTGATGTCATATAAGTAATCATCGCAGCAGCTTTCGCGGCTCTTTCGTTTGCTTCGTCTGTAGCATCCTTTGCTTCATTCAAATTAGAGCTTACCATAGGAATGGACACAGCCACCAAAATAGCAATGATCGCTACGACAATCAGCATTTCAATCAAGGTGAAACCGCCGGATTTTTTCAGTCTTTCTTTGATTTTCATAACGTACCCTCCTTATATATAGGACCCTTTTGGTATTCTTTTTATTAAATATATTTTCAGTGGGAGTGGCCACCAAAATACTCCATTACAAGGCGCCATACAAACTGAACAATGGCAGATAAATGGACGCCAAAATACAAACGACAATCACGGCCATAATACAAATGATGATGGGCTCCAACAGAGAAAGTGCCCTTGCCGTCAGTGTATCAACTTCATTATCGTAATATTCTCCCTGCACCTCCAGCGTATATTCCAAGGTGCCGGTGCTTTCCCCCATGGCTGTCATGTGAACCAGCATAGGAGGCATATCCGGACAATATCTCATACAGCTGCCCAAAGACTGGCCGGACTCCACACCGGGGATAATGTCTTGCAGCTGTCTGGACAAATGGGCATTGCTCACCGAACGGGAGGCAATGTCCAAGGCGTTTAATATGGGCATACCTGCCGAAAGCATGGCCGACATGGTATGGGCAAACTGACTTGCCGATGTCATCACAGTGATTTTTCCAATGATGGGTACGCCCAGCTTCGCCTTAGAAAATTTCACCCGGCCTTTGTCCGTATTGCCATAAAGCCGAAGCAGAAATCCAATGAAAGCAAGCAAACAAATCAAAATCCATAAATAGCGATTAAAAAAGTTGGAAACAGCAATGACAATGCGCGTAGGCAGGGGCAATTCCATCCCCATGGAAAGGAATGCGGACGAAAAACTGGGCACCGCATAGGTCATAATCACCGTAATGACCAGTGCCGCCGCTACCATCAAAAACGCCGGATAAACCATAGCACTGGTGGCCTTGGTTCTTGTTTTTGTGATTCGGCCATAGTATATGCTCATCCGCTCAAAGGCTCTGACCAAATCCCCCGATTCCTCGCCGGCACGAATGGTTTCAATGAATGTCAGCGGCAGGCGGCCCATGCCCTCTTGGGAAAAGCTGTATGCCAAGCTCCAACCATTGGCAATGTCTTCAGACACTTTTGTCAGCAAATTTTTCAGCACTTTATCGGAAACTTGGCTTGCCACCAAGTCCACGGCCTGCACTAAGGGCAACCCCGCCTTTAAAATGATGGAAAACTGTTTGCACATCAGGGCAAGAGCCTTCCAGTTCAGCTTTCTAAATTTTTGCAGTGGATCCGGTATGGACTGCTTTACTTCATCCAGCCGCAGCACGACCTCATAGCTTCTGCGGATTTGGGCTACGGCATCATCCCGATTTCTGGCCTCCACAACGCCTTCGGCCACATCACCATTGGCGTGCAGGGCTTCATAATGATAAGCTGGCATCTTTCCCCCTCCTTATCGCAGAAAACCACGAGGTGGCTGACCAGAAGGCATCATGCCCTTTTGCGCCGTCAAAGGCGTATTGGCTGCCTCCTCATACGTTTCCAAAGAAATGGTGCCATTGCGGTACAAATTTTGCAATGCGCGATCCATCAAAATATTTCCAACACTGCCCATTGTTTGGATAGCATTTTGAATTTGCGGTGTTTTGCCTTCCCGAATCAGGTTGCGAATGGCGTCATCGGTTTTCATCACTTCACAGGCCAACACCCGCCCTGGCTGATTCTTTCTGGGCAAAAGCTGCTGGCTCAGCACGGCTTTCAAAGTCATGGAAAGCTGCAAACGAATCTGCTGCTGACGCTCAGCTGGGAAAACGTCCACAATGCGGTCGATGGAGTCAGCAGCGGAATTGGTATGCACAGTACCAAAAACCAAGTGACCTGTTTCGGCGGCAGTCAATGCCGTTTGAATGGTATCCAGATCCCGCATTTCTCCCACCAGTATCACATCCGGATCTTCTCGCAGCGCCGCTCTTAACCCTGCAGCAAAACTCATGGTATCTTTGCCGATTTCCCGTTGATTGATGACGCATTTTTCCGGCTGATAAATATATTCCACTGGGTCTTCCAAAGTCAAAATGTGCAGACTTTTGGTATGATTGATGGTGTTTAACAGGGCAGCCAATGTGGTGGATTTGCCGGAACCAGTTTCGCCGGTAATAAGCACAAGCCCCTGTTTATATTGGGCGAATTCTTTTACTACTTCCGGCAGACCCAATGTTTCCAGTGCAGGAATTTGGTCTTTCAGCAAACGGATGGCTACGGAATAATGACCCTGCTGCCGGAACAAATTCACTCTGCAACGCACATTGGCCACCGTAACGGCCATATCAATTTCGCCCACTTTTTCCAATGTTTCAAATGCTTCACCAGCCAATTCTTTGGCAATTTCTTTGCATTTTTGCCCATCCAAACATTGCTGATCCAAGTTGACGATAGCCCCATCCAAACGGTATTTAGGCGGAAGGCCTGCCACCAGATGCACATCGGAAGCGCCTTCCTCACTTGCTTTTTTTATGTATTCTTCAATACCAATCATGATTCTCTCCCCACTACTCGTAAAATTTCTTCCACTGTTGTGACTCCATGCTGCACCAATGTGGCACAGTTTTCCATGATGGGATGGAAGGTGGATTTGCCGACGGCTTCTTCCATCTGGGAAAGGGAACGGCTGTGAATAGCCCTTCTGATTTCCGGTGTCATGGTCAATATTTCAAAGACTGCTGTTCTGCCTCGATACCCCGTCTGGAAACAGTCGGAACATCCCTCCCCATGATAGAAGGTGTACTGACCATCCAAGGGCAGACCCAAAAGCTCCACTTCCTCTTGAGAAGGGGAATAAGGCCGTTTGCAGTTGGGACAAATTTTTCTGACCAGCCGCTGGGAAATGATACCCCGAACGGCACCGGAAATCAGATATGGTTCCACACCAATATCCAACAGACGGTCTATGGAGGACAAAGCGTCATTGGTGTGGATGGTGGTCATCACCATATGTCCGGTCATAGCCGCTCGCATGGCAATTTCTGCCGTTTCGCCATCACGAATTTCCCCCACAGCAATGATGTCTGGATCCTGACGCAGCACAGCACGCAGGGCATTGGCAAAGGTCAAATCCACTTTTTCATTGATCTGCACCTGACAAACCCCATCAATATGGTATTCCACAGGATCTTCCAGAGAAATCAGGTTCACTTCTTCGCTTTTTTTGTAGTTAATCATGGTATACATGGTTGACGTCTTACCGGAACCGGTGGGCCCCACCACCAATAATACGCCTTCTTTGTGATTATCCAAAAGCTGTAAAAAGGCTTTTTTGTTTTCTCCTTCCAGACCAATCCCATCAATGGAGATGATATTCGTATCTCGCCGAAGCAGACGAATGACAATTTTTTCGCCAAAAATGGTGGGAATGGAAGACACACGCAAGTCAATTTTTTGATTTTGGACAGAAATATTGATGCGGCCATCCTGAGGAATATTTTTTTGTGCAATGTCCATTTGCGCCATGATTTTGATACGAGAAATCACTGACATTTGCAGCTGTCTTGGTACATCAATAATTTTTCTTAATACGCCATCAATTCTCATACGAATCACAATTTGCGAGCTGGTCGGCTCCAAATGGATATCACTGGCATTTTCCGTAAATGCCCGATCAATGATGGAATTGACAAGACGGATGGTGGGGGCGGAGTTTTCGTCCTCATCGTCGCCAGCAATTTGCAGATTATCACCTACAAAAATAGGCGCTGGTATACTTTGATCCCCCACCAAGTCTTTCCGCATATCCTCGATGGCCTTCATGGTGCCTTGGTTGCTGTACAAATTTTGGACGGCTCTTTCCACGGCACTTTCTGTGGCAATCATGGGAATAACTTGCTTTCTTGTGGCGGCAGAAACTTCTTCGATGGCCGAAAAGTTCAAGGGATCTGCCATGGCCAGATATAATTCCGTTCGATTTGCCTTGATGGGGAGAACATTATATTTTTTTGCAATGCCTTTTGGCAAAACCTGCGCCATTTCTGAAGAAATATTCTGGGCGTTCAGATCAATAAATTCCAACCCCAACTGGGTCATCAAGGCTTCAATCACCTGAGATTCGGTGATGATATGATTTTCTCTGAGCACATCCCCAAGTCGTTTGCCGTTTTCCTTTTGCATTTGCAGCGCTTCTTGCAGCTGCTCTTGTGTGATGGTGCCATTGCCCACAAGCAAGTCGCCCAATCTAGTATATTTCATATTTCGTTTCCCCCATTTAAGACTTATTTAAACATCTGATGTCAAAGTTTGTTTCCGCTACAGTGCCTGTTTTGCTTTCCACAAGAACAGAAACACGGAAATTACCTTCCGCATCATACAAAATTTCCAAATCCGTGATTTTATAATCCCCATTGCCATAGGCTCCAGAAGCCAGCATCAGTTTTTCCTTAGCCAAAAGCTGCCCCTGCTCGCTGATGGAAATGGTGGTATTTTTACCATAGTTCATGCTGGTATACCGCTGCAATACGCCCTCATCCTCCACCACATCTCTGGCAAAGCGCAGTTCATTGGAAAGGACATTGCTGATGGTGGAAAGCAAAAGTTCCGTTTCGGCCTCGGATGTCATTTCGTTGTAACTATCCTGCGCCAGAAATATACCCGTAGAAAGGATCATGGAAAGCAGGGACAGTATGGCTGCCGCCGCCAGCATTTCCACCACCGTCAGACCCTTCTTTCGCCTTTGTTTATGAAATAATTTACATTTGATCTTATTCTTTAGAAATTCCATACGAATACATTCCTTCTCCGCCATACAACTTGATGGGCACTTCTGTTTCCATCAGATCTTCTTTGATTACCACCTTAGCATCCTCAATGGACAACGGCGTTTGTTTTGTTTCAGCCTGACTGAGGGTTTCATAAAACATCTGATCTGTACTTTCCGCACTCTTATTGATTGCCGCAGATGCCGCAACCCCACCCATCAGCAAAGAAACGGATAAGACACAGATCAAAATAGCAGCAATCACTTCCACCAGAGTTTCTCCCTTTTTGCTTCGCAATTTGCGTTGTACTTTTTTCATACCAACTCCCCCATTGTTATTCGTATCCATCCACGGTGATCCAGCCGATTTTCCACTCCATGGGCTCCGTTTCATAAGTGCCTAGTGTCAACAGTGCAGAAAGGGTTGGCTTTGTGGAATTTGGCGTGATTTCAGCCAATATGGTATAACCATCTAAAGAAGCTACCATCTCCACCGCATAAGAATCCACCACTTTCAGTTCCACCTGCACCACCGCTTCATCCATAGCTGTGCCCGTTTGGGTTTTGATCTTTAAGGTATGGGGCAAGATGGCTGCTTCTTTCAAGCCCTCAGCCACAACATCGTCAGGCTTTGTCTTTTTCATTTCACTGGCAAAGAGGCTGTCAAAATCTTTTTGCAGGCTGCCTGCCAAAATGCCATCATAGCTTCCTTCTTTCTGTATGATCTTTTTTATTTCACGAAGCTCATCCCCTTCGCCTTCCGTATACACGGTATAGGTATACTTTCCCCGATATTTTGATTGATTTAAGTCATCACAAATCAACTGCACCGCGGAAGAAAGAATGAAATAGGTTTGATGTTCTTCTTTGTTGCTGTTGATCTTTCCCGCGTTAGAAACGGAAGACATCAGTATGGAAGAAGCCACCATGGAGCAAAGCAGAAAAAACAAAAGCGCCAATAAAAAAGATGCACCGCGGCGGCTTTTTAATTTTTTAAACACCCGTTTTGTCATAACATTCCCCTTTTTTTCAATCATAGGTGGCGCAGACGCGCCACCTATTCCATGGTAAGGCAAATCCTACTCCTGCTTTTTCAAGATCAGCTGTTGGTTTTGCCACATGATATGGGTACTGCCCCCATACATAAATTGAAACTGCATTCGGATTTCAACAGTCATTTCTTTACCAGGAGGTGCGTTCAGTTCCAGCAAGACAGTGTCGCTGGTCGTTCCCTCCGGCCAAGGTGTTGCCCATACATATTCTGTATATTCTGGGATCATTTCAAAATCCACAATGGAAATATCCTGAATGTTGCTGCCATCCACCTGAATGGCAATGCTTTCACTGGTATAGGCATAATTTTGTTTTTCCTCATTTGGCCCAAATTCAATGGTAATGGGGTTCAAGGTGATATTAGGCTTCAGGATTTGGAGGGATACCACACTGCTTCCCGAATAAGGCACACCTTGATATTGATATTGGTAAGACAAGTTGACTTGCGTAAACCCAGTCTGATCCAAGCTTTCTACCAAAAGGCCATAGCCACTGTCTTTTGTCACATCTACCCGTTGCAGCATAGTGCTGTCGTATTCTGCCGAAATTTCGTCTATGGTGATTTTTTCAGCAAGGGAAGCTGGCAAATTAGCACCAGCTGTGTCCCTCAGCTTCAAATCCATAGTTGCCGTTTCATTTTGGAATACAATGACCGGCAGTGTTTCCGCCATTACCTGCAAATTCGCAGAAATATTCACATCAATGGTCAAAGGATAGGGTTTTCCATCCGTTGCAGTGTAAGTTATTTGCACTTTTGTACTGCCGCTTTTTTTAGCAACTACTTTCAGCGTCTGTTGGCCTTCTCCAGCCGGGCTTAAAGAGACATCTGCAATGGTTTGATCTTCTGCCTCTGCCTGCCAGGAACCCCCAGAATTCAGATTAGAGAGGTAAAGGGTTTCTGTCCAGATGGCAGCGCCTTCTTGTTCACGATAGTCAGCAAACAAGTCCAAGCTAATGGGCAAAGCGCCATCTTCTCGTTTGATGCCGGGATAAATCCAATCTCCATAATGGACATTGGCTTTTCCATCTTTCACCAAGTCACTGCTTTGGGTCAAAATGGTCGGGAACGGATAATTTTGCCCCAGCAGATAGTTGGAGGTACCAAAACTATACCGCCCATCAATCACAGCGCCCAAAGAAGACTGTGTGGTGACAGCACCAAAACCAAAGTCATTGACAAACTTTTTAAATACAGCGCCGTCTGTTGATAACTCCTTATAAGTACAGCTTGTCACTCCAGTGGCTGTATAATCAAGGATTCTGTCTCTCTGTTCTTTTGTTGTGTTATTCCTTAATGCCTGATCCAAATAGTAACAGTTTCGATAGATACATAAAAATTTTCCACCATACGCGATTTCACCTCGGCCGCCAACAACAAACAGCTTGGAATCTTTATTTAATTTATCTGCATTTGGAAGTGTCACAAAACTATAAGACTCATTGATGTACGACGGTTGACTGGCATCACTTTGGATAATCATACTGCTTGTAATATCCAGCGTTTTCATATAGAAACCGCCTACCAATCCACCAATATGCGTTTTGGACTCTTTGTTTTTAATGGCATCGCCCACCTGGATTTCTCCGCCGGCATAGCATTGGGAAATGGTTTTCTGGCAGGAGCCCACCAGACCGCCCACACGGACATTTCTGGCAGAACTGCTATGCTGGAAGTCAATCAAGATATCGGTCACAGCAGTGCATTGTTTCAGTTCCAAATTGCAAATACCAACCAGACCACCGACACCGCCGCCGCCAAAGGCACATGTTTCATTTTCGTCAATGATTTTGTACCCTGCCACAGCACAGTTTAAAATGCTCTCTGTTGTGTTTGTTGTAGTTGCAGCCAGACCCACAATGCCACCCATGGCATACCAGTTTCCATCTGTACTGTTTTCTTTTGTATTATGCGACCGGATGATGCCGGTTCCATCTGGAGAATAAAGGATGATATTTTTCAACTCCGCATTCACTGTCAAACCAAACAATCCAGTGGTATTGATATCACTTGTCTCAATATCCAAATCCTGAATCGTGTAGTCATTGCCATTATAGTGACCGCCAAACCAACCATAGGCCCAAGATTTTTCAATACCATCTTTTACAACAGTATCACGAAATGCGGCAATAGGCGTATAGTTGACCCCTTCCCCATACAGGTCATGGGTTTGGAGCCAATAAAAATCCTTATTGACCACAAATTTATTTTTTGCAAAATCCACATAGGACAGGAACATAAACTCTGGTTCATTGCCCTGAGCAGGGTCTCTTATTTCTTTCCCCCATTCATACCGCCGTTCAAAGCCATTTTCAATGACTGTCGTGGTATTCTTGTTCTTCATATTCCAGTTGATAAACTGTATCTGCTGGATAGACCGCACCTGATAAGGATTCTGCTCCGTACTGCCAGGTGTATCCAAAGACACTTGTGGGTCGCAGATAAAACCATTATATTGTGTTACATATGACATGGAATCTGCAAAAAACGGATTCAGTCGGAATATGAAATTCTCTCCGCCGCTGCCCAGTGTCCATGTGCCAAAAGGAACTTCATCATTGTTCTGCGCTTGCTCTGTTAAATATAATCCACTTTGTGGACGAGCAGCATCCGTATTCCAAGTATGGTAGGAATGGAATACATATTCCTCCGACACCAGTTTTTTCAAGCTTTCATTGGCCGCTTCATTTTCCTCAGAAAGTCCATATTGAAAAGCAGAATCCCATCCATAACCAATATTGGAACTGCTTAAAACAGGACTGATGTCATTGGTATGGAAAAATCCATAACCATACTCTTCTACAACCATCCCATCATCATGGGCCGTAGATAACGTGGAGTCCTTTGATATGGTTTTTGCATCCAAATCAACACCAAGGACACTGATCCGATAAGATGTATGGCCTTCCAAAGTGGTTTTTTCCCAATAATAAATGCCCATGTCACCAAGAATCATATCCTTTGGCCAGCTTCCATAATGGATGGGCTTCTCTTCCTGATCGGTCACCACACCAGGGTAAGGATAGTTTTCTGTTGGATTTCCATAAACCTGCGTACCAAATGTCATGCCCAGCTGCGTAATCTCTGCACTTTCCATTTTTCCCGTCAACTGCTCCCAGTTCACGGGTTTCGCCGCAGGATCGTTATATTGAGCCGTAAAATTTTCGCCATTGTAAGAAAAATTCCCGTCATTTAAGTAGACACACTGACTGGTGTCATCTTTGCTAAAGCCATAGCTTTCTGCCCCACCTTCGGTGCCAATGGACATAGCGCAATAGCTTTTCATGATAATGCCTCTATTTTCAGGAGCAAAACCTGCTGCAACCACATCGCCATAGCGAGCACGGGAAGCACTAACGGCACCTACACAATAGCTTTGTTCAATGATACCGCCAATATTGTTGAGCCCCGCAAAACCGCCCACATAGGCATTGGACATGGTTGCCGTTACCGCTATGCTTTTGGCTTCAGCTAAACTTTGTTCAATGGTACCTTGGTTGAGACCGACCATTGCTCCCAAATAAATGGTACTGTACTGATAACAGTCAGCTTCCAACCAAACATCTGCCGCGGCACAATTTTCCACACCGCCACCATTATACCCCACCAAAGCGCCCATATAAGTGGTTTTGCTGCTGCTGCCGGATTGTGTAACCGTCGTTTTTGTAGTCTCATCCATGAAATAAACCACATCTTGTATCACGCCTGTGTTATATCCAAACAGCCCGATATATTCATACTTTCCAGTGCTGCCGGAAGTATTGACCTTCACCCCACGGATGATATGGCTGTTGCCATAATAGTCATTTCGAAATGGCTTGTGGGCAGTGATGCCAATGGGGTTCTGTTCTCCAATTCCATTAGGGAACAGGTCATAACCAGTATACAAACTATAATCCAAATCCAGCTTTTGGGAAAAATGATACTGATGTCTGCTGGCATAATAAGTATCAAATTGGCTCAAATGATACAAATGACGCGGCGTTCTCAGTTCCACTGTCAGCCCTTCTGCCAACTGCGATAAATCAGTAGCCGACTCATAGGGCAATATGGCATTGGTAAAATAAGCAAAGTGCGGATTATAGTAATAAGATTTTTGCGCTGCATCTTTTTCAATGGTAATTTTCTGATAAAAATCAGAGGAAGCATAATCGCTGTTGACAATATCATCCGGCAATGGCAGAACATAATACGTTTCTATTTTTCCGGTGATTTTGTTTTCCGCAGTCATTTTCAGCATTTTGTCCGCTCCATAGGTAATGGTTTGTGTTTTGGGCAAAATACCGCTTTCATACGTGATCTTTAAGGTAACATCAATCCCTTGAATGAAATCTGTACCCAGGTAGGCAACGCCATAGCCATCTTTGACAGGTGGTTTATCCTTCAGCGAATCCAGACCACCGCCACCGACGCCACAAGAATAAGTACCGTTGCCTTCATCGTATTCTTCAAAATAAACCAAACTGCCATTTTGGAACTGGGCACCCCAATCTCCAAAATGATCCATACCCTTTAAGCCCGGATAGATAAACACCGAAAGAGACAATGTGGTTTGCAGATTGTAGGGATTGGAGCTGAGAGCATCTTTTTCCTCAAAGGCGCCGGAATCAAACAGCTGACCAAGCAACGCCATATCAGTCAAATCTTCATAGGAAAGACCACGTTCTGCATCCTCATTGACAAAATGGAACAAATCTGATTTCAAATAGTAAGTACGTTCATAATTGCCCCTTGTTTCACACAGAGGATAATTGGTGACCTGATTGGCCGATGTAAACAACATGGCACTATAGGCATTTTTGATAGTTGCAGTACCATTGCCCAAGCAAAGGCCTGCTGCTTTTCCATTTGCCAAGCTATCGATAAATCCTACTGCGTAAGCATTGGAAATATCAATGTTACCAGACACATTGCCAACGAGCCCAGACGCATTTTCCCCCTTCAAATAAGAAGCTGCATAAGATTGGCTGATGGTAGTTTGTTGCGCCTCTCCCACCAAACCACCAATGGAAGCGGTATTTCCTTCAATCAGTGTGGCCGCAAAACTTTGTGTCACTTCCGAATTGGATAACTTGCCTGCCAAGCCCCCTGCCTCTGCTCCCGATTTGATTTTATATTGAAAACCATCGGTGCTGTTACCCAGAAGCTCTCTCAAGTTTGTAGTGTGTTCTGAAGTGTTTTGCCAATACACTTGGCAGTTTTCAATTTGCACAAACTGCCCTTCTCCTAACAGCGCCGCTGTGGGATAAGAAGCATTTTCCATGTTGGTATTGACCAGCTGGATATTTTTCAGCTCTTTTTTCTTTTCGGCACTGCCATAGAACTGGCTGAACAGCCCAGAAGGCCTGTCGGTTGCCGCTTTTGACGTCAGACCAGAGATTTTATGGTTTTGCCCATCATAGCTTTGCAAAGACTCATTCTGGATGGGCAAAAATTCATACTCTGCCGCAGCTTGAATGTCTTTGATCTGCGTGGCTTGGGTTTTCTCCGGCGATACATGGGAAAACGCCTCATCCAAATTTTGCAGATGGCGCAGATATTCAATGGAAGCTGTATCCGCAGTGGAACTTTTTGCAAACAGGCTGTTATCCACTGCCGTTTTTTGTGCCCCATTGACCTTCAGATCTCCTGTATAAGCCACAGCTGCCTCTATGGTAAAATCGTCCCCCATCTGGATGGTATCATCTGAAAAAAGATCTTGAAATTGTTTTCCTTCCTCCAAAGAATCCAATAGCCATGTAGATGTAAAGGTGTAATAGGAAATTCCTTCCTGTTGATTATTTTGCTGGGCATTTGTTTCATCCAAAACCACTTCTTGATCCTGATAGCGGAGCACAATTTGAATGGACACATGATCTTCTTCGCCCATAGTATATAACAGCCTTGGAATCCAATAGGTTACTTCTGCCCGCAAGGTATCCTCATTATAAATATTGATGACAGGCGTGCGCAATGAGAGGGTACTGCCGCTTTCGGCCGCCTCTCCGCCATAATAACCAATCATAGGGCTGTTTTTCATTCGCTTTTCCTTCTCTTCTGCCCGCCATTGGTCATAAAAACCGCGGAAATCTCCATCCACCGGCAATGGTTCTTCGCTATAAAATACATCCATGATACTGCCGCTTTCCGGCTCATAGATGATGTAAAAATCGCCCTCCCATAAAAGAGATTCTATGGTTTCTTCAGGCAACAGCTCTTTGATATTTTCATCGGAACAGTGAATAAAATAGGCTGTTGTCTGAATACTGCCTGTAGAATTGGGGATGACCTCCACAAATTCCATTCGATTATCCCCGTCTGGATGAATCACATATTGATCCAGACGCTGGCTGCCTTTGAGCAAAATGGCTCTATTTTGGGCTGCAATATAAATTTGTTTTGCAGCATTATCCAATTCTGTGATTTTCAGCTGATTTCTGTATACATTGATACCAACAATGGACACAGACAATAATATGACTGTGATCAAAACAGTAACCAGCATTTCAATCAGCGTAAAACCTGATTGATGACCCCAAGTTTTTCTCATTCCCATCCCTCATTCATTTCTGACGCAGTTTGCAAACAAACCCCCGTCTTAAATCATTTTCAGCTTCAATCGGCCTTTTTCTTGTTTTTTGATGGCATACAAAACCTCATCGGCCTCTCTGTATATTTCATCCAATGTATGTGCTTTATCGGTATAAATTCCACCAATGGAAAGTGTCGATTGAGCCAAAGGATATTCCGCCTGTACCATATTGTAATAGGAATCAATGATGGATTGAATTTTTCTTTCGATGGCACTGACATCATCGCAATCAGAAAGGAAAATCACAAACTCATCTCCACCCAATCGGTATATAATATCCATAGATTTGCGAAAAAACTTTTGCATCAGCTGGGCTAAATATTGCAGCACCTGATCCCCTTGCTGATGGCCATAAATATCATTGATGTGTTTAAAATTGTCAATGTCAATAATAAAAAACATACAATTCAGGCATTCTCTCAGGCGCTGTTCCACCTGCTCCATACCCGCTTTTCTGTTTAAAATTTCTGTCAGAGAATCCGTCAAAGCTTGTTTTTTCAGCATCTTCTTTGCATTCACTTGTCTGGAAACATCAATGATGACACTGATAATGGCAGCTTTGCCATTGGCATCCACCGTCAGCCTGCCAATATCATGAACCCAAAAACAACTGCCATCTTTTTTCTTTATCCGATACTCTATTTCATACTGATCCCCAAAATTGGTGAGCGTTTCTAACAACTTATTGACATGCGGCTGATCCTCCTCATAAATGCTGTTGATCACCATACCATGAATCGCTTCATTAAATTCATCGTATGAAGCATAGCCCATCATGGAAAGCATTTTTTCATTTACCACAAAAAGTGGAAAACCTTCTTCCATGTATCCGCCAACAATGCCGCCTGGCATCAGCTGTGTGATGATTTCCATCAATTCCTGTCCAGTTTGTTTATTCATATGATTTAGGCCTTGAGAAATAAATTTCAGCGGGAAGTATTCTCCAGCCTCTTGTTTTTCACTGGCTTCAGAGGCATGGAGTATATCAATGATGTATGCTCCATTTTCCAAATGCATCCCTGCCGTCAGACGCATGCAGTACAGAACTTCAATTCCATCTAATGTGGTAACATTTATTTTTAATTTGCAATAACAATCCCACCCATTTTCTCCCCGCATTCGTTGAGAAAAATCGGCCACTTCATAAAGAATGGGGGATGGGATTTGCTGTATTTCTTCCAAAAGAAGTTGTTCAAAGGCTTCTTTTCCAATGGCAACTTCATTTTCCCCGGTACCAATACTGAAAACTGTGTCAGAAAGAATATCCAATGTGGCTTTTGCATTTCTCTGCTTAAAATAAGCATCAAAAAATCGAATCAGCGTTTTATAAACCTCCGTAGATCTTTTGTATGAAATTTCATTTACTTCTATTTCTGACATTCACATCCTCCTTATTGAAAACCAAAAATTATGAAATGCTACTAAGCAACTGATACAAATTAAATAATTCCATTGGTCTGAAATAATAATACCCCTGGATTACATCGCAGCCAGCCTCTTTGATGATTTCGTTTTGGAGCTGTGTTTCCACGCCTTCCATACAAACTTTCTTACCAAATTTATGGCAAGAATAAACAATACCGGAAATAAAATTCTTTTTCTCCTCTGATACGGACATTTCACTCAATAATGATCTATCCAGTTTAATCAGGTAGAACGAATATTGTAACAGCATTCGGAAAGAGGAATAGCCGCTGCCAAAATCATCCAAAGCAATTTTGATATTCATTTTATTGCAAGCTTCTATAAAGTGTTCCAATTTATCTTTTTGTTCGTCCATAAAGTTTTCTGTCAGCTCTGCAATCAAATTGGAACCATCAATTTGATATTTCTTCAAGGTGTTTTGCATGAAATCTAAAAAAGTATCGTCATAAAGCTGCTGCAAACTTACATTGAATGTTACGTAAAACTTCGGATTATAAAACACAGTACGAGAACAAGTGCAGGCAGCCTCTTCAAATACCCATTTCCCCACAATATCAATCAGTCTTTCTTTTTCTGCAATGGGAATGAATACCGCTGGCGATATATCTTTTCCTTTAAACTTCCACCGAAGCAGTATTTCCCCTCCTACAATGGTTCCATCTTTCGCAGAAACCACTGGCTGAACAACAACTCTAAAATTTTTCATACCATTTAAAATATCCTTCATGAGCGTCAAAGACATTTCAGACATTTCCTTAATTTGGCAAATGTTTTGTGCGGAATAGTCAGTGTAAAGCACTTCTGTGTTTTGTTTTGCAACACGAAGCAGTGACACAATGTTTTCCACCACATCTTCCGGCATAAGGGAAGCACATGGATATTCCATCACACCAAAAGCACAGCAATGAGGCAGATCAATACCATAGCGATGATAACAGTCCTCCACAATGGTTTTCATTTCTTTGATCAGGGCTTCTGTGGTATCTGTGATTCTGTGTGTGTCCACAATAGCCATACACCGCATACCTTCCAGCCGATAAAAATCCATTTTCCAGGAAAGTTTTTCCATCAATTCTTCCGAAATTTTATTAATCAGCTTGTCTACGTAATTTCTGCCCCTTGTACCATTGATTTCAACAATATTGCTGAAAGTAAAACCAATCAGCAGCTTCTTTTCCTTTCTTTGAGCATATTCTTTGAGGTGAATGCAGGCTGTGTGTTCCCGAGGGAAATTGGTCACTGGGTCAACCACAAAAAACTCATCCTGATGGGTCACACGACCGGAAAAGAACAATGGTTTTGTTTTATCTTCATTCCATTTTAAAATTCCATAACAGCGAATCCATACTGTTCTGTTGTGGACATCTTTTACTTGATATCTGAGATCGTGGATTGTCCGTTTTTCTTTCATCATGCTAGACAAATCCTGCCAGTACAATTCCTGAAATTCCGGGGTACTGATTCTTTTTGCCCAATGTTCCAGCAAACCTGATACTACGTTGCTGGCAAAGCCAAAATCATCTCTCAAATTATCAGAGATATAGAAAATATCCTTTTGTATATCCCCAAAATAGAAGTAACTTGCAGAGTTTTCTTGGGAAATTGACTGAAAGAGAGATTCTGCATCAAAACACGCTGTACTGAGGAATTTATTAAATTGGGATTGACACTGAAACGCTACCATGTCAGGCCTGAAAATTTTTTCAAATTTATCAGAAGAAAGCTTTGGATACTTTTTATAATAGCGTTCCTTATCCAAATACATTTGCTGATCCGCCTGAGAAATCAATTTTTCTACGCTAATAGGTTTTGCGTCACTCCATGCCTGACCAATGGCAATATGATTTTGACTCTGTTCAACGGCATCTTGCAGCTTAAGAAACTTTTTATGAAATTCTTCTTTGTCACATCCTGGATAAAGCACAATAAATTCGTCTCCGCCCATTCTGTAAATCATCTCTGTTTCCAGCGTAGAACGAATCATCTCATAACAATCGCAAATGAGTTTATCCCCTGCCTCATGACCCAAGGAGTCATTGATCCGCTTTAATCCCGTGATGTCACAGAAAATCACCCCTAAAGATTCCACATCAAAATTCTTGCTGAATCTAGCAATGGCATTTCTGTTTAAGGCTCCGGTCAGCTGATCATAATAACTTAGTTTATTCAAAAGTTTCAGCAAATCCCTTCTTCTTAACAGGGAAGAAGTGAAATATCCAATGACTTTGACCAACGATGTAATCATTGACATCATGTTTGGATGAGGATTATCCACCCCCATAAAGCCCACAATTTCACCCTCTATGACAATGGACCCTACCACAAGGGTAGAAATGTCTTGTGGCTTTAAGGTTGCATAGGCCGCAGGATATTTTGTTTTAATTTCTTCCAAATCATTGATAACGACAATATTATTTTCTTCAAATTCTTTGATCCACCAATCAACAGATATCAGCGGCTCATTTTGCAAAATATCCTTTTGAGGAACTACGCCTTCGGCACACCATTCATAGGTGTTGCTCATTCGATCTCCATCATGAATTTCAAAAATGTAGGCTCTGTCACACAAAAAAGTTTTCCCAATATATTCTAATAACTTTTCTGTGGCTTCTGTGGGGTTATTAGTTGAAAAAACCTGATGCAAACATTCATTTAAAATGGTTTCACTGCGGGCATAATAATAGGGTGTATTATTTGCAGTTTCGGAGTCGACATCAATAGCAATTTCGATCCGCAATTGTCTGTCCTCGTCATGCACTAAGCTGTCTTTGATTAAAAATCGTTTTTTCAAAATGGGGTTTGTATGTTTCCATGAAACAAATTCATTTTCTTTCAAAGAACAATTGGTGCAAAAGGAGCATGGTTCATCCAACCCCTGAAGAATTTTATAACACTTTTTCCCCTTATAATCCTCATGGCTTTTAAAGCCCAATGAATGACGCAAATGTGCATTCATATAAACGATTTCATAAGATTCTACATCCGAAACATATACCATTTCATCCAGTTTTTCATAATGCTCCCAAAAACGCTCCGTCATAAACTTTCCTCTTTTCGGTAATTACTCTGATTGAATACGCCCACCTTGCATCTTTTTCAAATAAAAAAAATCGCAAATTCTCATACAAAAACAAACAGGAGATTTTATCTATTGATTTCTTATATCAAAATAGATAACTTCTCCCTGTCTGTATTACCTTTGTATTCTAATTATAATAAATAAATTCATTTGGCGCAATAACATCAAGAAAGAAGTATTATGAAAAGATAATAAATCAAGGATGATCCCCATTGTTTCGTTTCTAGTCTCTTTCAATAAAGCACAAACATTTCTTTAAAACCGATGGAGGTGACAACATCCTCCATCGGTTGATCCCATTTTATTTTGTTTGCAAAACGCCGCAGCAGCTATTTCGAAACATGGTTGCCGCCTGCGCACGTGTTGTATTTCCTTGTGGATTTACCGTACCATCACCCATGCCGTTGATGACATTATTTTGTACAGCCCATTGCACAGCAGTTTTGGCCCATGCGCTTATTTGAGATGCGTCCAAAAACGACATCTCATCAAAATTTGTTTCTGAGGATGAACTATACTGATAAAGAATCACTGCCAGCTGCTCCCTAGTGATTGGGTCATTGGGGCCAAAGGTACCATCGCCAAAGCCATGGACAATGCCCTCTGCTGCGGCCCAGCTAACGGCCGGTTCATACCAGTCCCCAGGCAAAACATCTGTAAACAAGTTTCTGTATTCCCCTTTGGGATTTCCCTCCATATTCCACAGCATCATGGCAATCATGCCACGGGTGATATTGGTATTTGGCGAAAATTCCGTAGAAGAAATGCCCGTCATAATGTTTGCTTGAATGCAGTAATGCACGCCGTCATGGTACCACTGGTTTTTGTCCAAATCAACATAAGGTTCCATGACGCAGGTTGCATCTTTGGGGCAATCCAAAAAACAAGGGAATGATTTCCAATCTTCACCAGCGGATGCTGTTTTGACAAAGTCCACCGCAACGGTCACCTTGCCTTCCGGCTGCACAAAGGTGTATGTTCCGTCTTCATTATCCACCACTGCAATGGCGTTTCCATTTTTGTCTAAAACAGTCACTGTTCCAGTTTCATATCCCTCATCGGGTTTGGGGATAATGGTCACTTTATCCCCCTCTTTCGGCGATTCCCTGTCAAAAGAAATGCTGCCGTTTTCGCTTTCTTCTACGCTTGGACTCCAGGAAACGTTATGGCTTCCACCTCCAGAGGAAGAGGAAGAAGAAGACTGCTTGGTATAGCTGATGGCGTAGGTGGAAAATTTGCAGGCATAGACATGAATGAGGCCATGCTGCTTATCCAAATACACCGTACCGTCCTTCAAAGTTTCTGTTGGCAAGGTTTCCAGTTCATTCAGACCTTCCACCCCATCACCATGATACCGATGAAGTGCCACATTTTGCTTTCTGCTAAAGTCAAAGGGAAACACGATTTCCAAGACTTCTGTATTTTGATCTCCAATTTCTTCCGATTCACCTTCCGTGATTTTTGTCAATGTAAAGTCCACAAAATCAAAACTTCCTGTTCCCACTGCCTCCTTTATAGCCGTCTGTTCCTTTTTCCATTGCTGGTTTTCTTCCGAAGTGTCATTGGCCATATCTTCCACTTTCGTTACCGTCAGCTCGATGGTAACAGTTTCTCCCGCCTGTACCTCTTCTTTTTCGGCAATGTCATCCAGGCCGCCCACAACACTGGCGTATTCTTCTGCGTTTTCATTATTGATCACAGAATTTTTGCTGCCATCGGGCATTTGAATGGCAACAGTTTCATTTTCTCCCTCAATAACAACCAAAACCGTCATTTCCTGACCGTCCTGTTTTGCCACAATATTATAAACACCGGGCTTGATTTGATCAAAGGAAAAACTGCCCGAAAACAGCCCATTTACCATGGTCGGGCTTATGGTTTGGCTGGAAATTTGCTTATTTCCCTGCACCAAGGACACAGAAATGGCGGTGTTGCTATTTGATACCACCTGTCCGCTGATGGAGAAATCTCCTTCTACTTCTTTTTGGGCACCGCAAATACCACAGACTTCATAATTTTTTCCTGATACAGGCTGAAACTGATGTTCTTCTAAAGAGTCCTCTCGGTTGCTTTCGGCACAGCCTTCATTGGCACACACTTGCCAATGGGAAACTGTATCAAAATTATAGGTAGTAAAACGATGCTCCGGTTTTTCCATAGAAATGGTGCTGTCATTGGAATAAGAAATTTCTGTGGAGTAACAATGGGCATAGCCGACATAGACCTTTTCCCCATCAAAGGCAGGCGCAAGCTGCCGATCATTCCCGGTCAAAGTTTGCCTCCAGAAATAGTCGTCGCTTTCTTGGTTTTTGTTCAGCCAGTAGGCTACTTCACCGCTTTCGAATGATGCCTGTGTTTTGCCGCCATCAGCTTTTTCGGATTCTGCCAAGTAATAACAATCAGTGATTGTGCTGACACCATTTTGCATACCTGCAATACCATATCCCCAAGATTCATTGCCCGTTGATGTTTGAATCATTCCAATATTATAACAAGTCTTCACCTCTGCCGTTTGGCTTGTATTATTGGTAATTCCGCCTACATACTTTTTGCCGCTGATGTCGCCGGTATTATAGCAGTTGACGATGGTGCCTTCATTTTTTCCGCTGATACCGCCGCTGTTGTATCCCGATGCGGTGATGTTAGAAGCATTGTAGCACTGTTGGATAGTCCCCACATTTTCTCCGCTGATACCGCCAATCATCTCCATTCCGCCATTTATGGTTGTATTGACTGCATAGCAGTTTTCGATGGTGCCTTTGTTTTTACCGCAGATGGTGCCTATAGTAGAAGTGCTGCTATAAATTTGTGCATTGATAACACCCACATTTTTCACAACTCCTTTTTCTGTCACCATGGTAAAAAACCCGGTGGAAGCAAACCCAACCTGCGGCTGAATCACTACACCGCTGATGGTATGGTTTTGACCATCAAATGTCCCACCAAAACCGCTATGATACGTTCCAGCGGAAATGGGGTCAAAAATTCGCCCTTTTGGTATCACAATATCTTGTACCAGCTTCGCGTTTGCCCCAATGTGGTTTTCGTCATCAGCCAAATATTTGGAAAACCAAAAGAGATTGCCGGCGTTTTTGATTTCGTACCAATCATCCGTCGGGTCGTTCGCTGTCCCATTGTCGTTTAACATAGGCGGCTGATAATGATTGCCTTCGGCAAAACCATCCTCGTCGTATTCCAACGCACCAATTTTCAAATATTTATATAACCATACATTCTCTTCTACATAATCTTGTGTATCTGTACCATCCACATCAAGCGCCGCAGTTACCACACCTCCTTCGTATTCACTGAAATCCGGCGCCATTAATGTAGCTGCCGATGTACCTTTTAATGTGACAGTACCGCCGTTGATTTGAATATAGCGTGGGGGCAAAGTTCCACCATGACTGGTATCGATATAAATGCCGTATCCATCAGTAGTTCCATCGCCAGAGAGAGTCACTTCCCCACTATTGATGATGACACCAGCCTCATCTTCCACAAAAAATGTCGCAATCCCGCAGCCATAGCCATATTCCCCCGTAGTCTGCACACCAGTTACGCTTACATCCAAAGATCCATTCCCTTCAATGGTCACTACGCCTTCTGCGTAAATCCCATCGACAAAAGTGCTGCCGTTTATTTTAAAAGCATAAATCTCATTTTCCCCCACCAGATCTATGCAAATATCTCCTTTTGCATAGATAACAGCACTATGGTAACGATCTCCTGTGTAGCATTCAGTCAGATAAGCCCCCTGCAATGTCAATGTATTGGTTTCCGCATCATAAGAAACCCCATCCATAGGATTTTCCGCATTTTCTGTGGTCAGTTCCACCCCATTGACCCAGATGCCATAACTTTGGGCCAATGGTTGTTGACCAGAAAGGAGCAACGTGCTGTTTGCAGGCTCTTGCAGCGTTTCCATGCTGTCCTTCTGTGGCGCCAATTGCATCTGCTGCGGCTCTTTTGAGTCTTTTTCTTGTTCCCCTTGCAGCTGATTTGGCTCTTCGGAGTCTAAGCTTCGCCCTAGCTCCATCTGCTCAGATGTTTCCTAGATAATAGCATTGGTAAATTCTATTTTCCCCCTATCCACTTCTTCCGCCCAACCTTGGACAGGAAACAGGGATAGGCTCATCACAAAGATCAACATTGTACTCAGCAACTTCTTCATCATGCAAATTCCTCCTTGTTGCTTTCTGAACCATGTTCTTGCTTTCATTATCTTATACCAAAAAAGGCAAAAATCCACCAAATTGTCAAAATCGTCTATTTTAAGTGCATTTTCATCAAATAAAAAAACGGATAGGAAAATCATCCTATCCGTTCATTTCATAAAACTGAAAAATGAAAAATAAAAGGAACTGCTTACAGCAAGGAAAGAACAATACAAACCGAGCAAATTCCATTTTCCACCTGATAACTGACTTGGCCGTGATAAATTTCGCATACATGCAAAATACTCAAAATACCAATTCCCTTTTTTTGCGGGATTCCATCGGTCAATTCCAATACCTCATCACAGGTGTTTTCACAAACAATCATAAATTTCTGATTTTGTTTTGCCAAATAAAGCCCAACTTTTTTCTCTTTCTGGGTGGATTTTACAGAGGCATTGAACGCATTTTCCAAAAGGTTCCCCAACAGAGAAACCAGGTCAATGTCTTTCATCTTCAACTCCTCATCCATAGGACATTTGACGGAAAAAGCAATCTTGTTTTCCTGAAACCGCGCGCCATAAGACGAAAGAATATTGTTGATGACAGCATCTTGACAATATCTTTTTTGCGAAAAGCTCAAAACCGCTTTATCATATTCCTCAATATAATCCAATGCCGCTTTTGGATCTTTGGCGTCAATAAGATTGGCCAAGTGCAGCATATGATGTCGTACATCGTGTCGAAAACGACGATTCTTTTCTTCGGATCTTTCATAATTTTTGATCTGATCCAACAAAAACTTGCTGTGCATTTCCACTTGGCTTGCTTCTGCATATTTGTTCATATAATTGATGGTAAAAATGATAATCACATACAAACCAACGGTCACTACAAAAAGCAAAAGAAAAATAACCTTGTCATAAAAATGATAACTCCATACATTGGTTCCAATGGCCATCCAGAAACTATGCAGGCAAAAAAACAAAGCACTGACCACACACAAGGGAAGCCACTGTTTTTTGTCATAAATATGGATTTTTAAAATCCTCTTTTTCATCCAACACACATAAAAGATCAACGTACCAAAATGCAGCACCGTTCGTATAATGATTCCTACCAAGTAGAACAGATTCTCCGTCGGCGAGATGAAACAGGAAGTAATCAAATAAGACAAGTTATGAATAATGCAGAAAAAAATGTCGTATGTAAAAAATAAAAACAGCTTCTTTAAAAAGAATCCTTTGGAAAACAAAAAGAAGCTAACGCTGAAACTGACAAATGCCACAAAAAAAAGCAGCGTTACCATCTTATCGAAATTACCACTATAGTTCAACCCTAAATAAATACAAAGGAATGTGGTCAATACGCTGGCAATAAGATAGAGACCTTTGAATAAGTGTTTATCCAATCTATTGTCATACAGATTCAAACACCATGTAAAATGGCCAAAGAGAACCAATCCAGTCCCAATCACATTGTACTCATTCACCCCAATCTTCCTTTCCTTTTTTTCATTCTAAGATCTATTTTTGACAAAAAACCGATAATAAGTTTCGGTGATCTGCTTATGCTGGCGAACACGAATGGGAATTTTGACCCCATTGGTTAAAACAAAATCTTCTTTCACATCGGCAATGTAATCCATATTGACAAAAAAGCTTTGATGACATCTCAAAAAACATTCATCCAATATCGCTTCAAAAGAATTCAATTTTTCTCTGCACGGAAAAACGCTTTGATCTGAAGTATGGATATATAAGTTATGACCACGGCTTTCTATATACATGATTTCATCCAAATATAAATACTTTTTTTGTCGTTGAGATTGAATACAGATTCTTTTTCTCACGCGGCTGGAAAACACTTTGTTTAACACTGTTTTCAGTTTTTCTTCGGAAACCGGTTTGAGCAAATATCCCGTTGCATCCACATCATAACTTTCCACAGCAAAATCTGCCGAACAAGTCAAAAATACCAATGGAATATCTTTATAATTTTTTCTGATTTTTTTTGCCGTTTGCATCCCATCAATGCCATTCATATAAATATCAAGGAAAATCAAATCAAAGCAAGCTTTTTCTTCTTCCAAATCATAAAGAAGCGCTTCTCCCGACTCATATAAAGCAAGCCGAAACTCCCATTCCAATTCGTTGTTTTGAATGGAAAAAAGCCTAGACTTCAAATCTTCTCTTTCTTCATTACAATCATCACAAACCGCAATTGAAATCATAATCTTTCCTCCGAACCAAATAAAATAATGGAAAAATGGTATAATACGCCTTTTTTTATGGTTATTTGATACCACATTCCAATATTGAAAAGGCGGATCATTGCCTTTTTTGTTATGATCCAGCGCATTTTTACAAGCTATTATACCGCATCACATTAAAAAGGACAATACTCTTCCCAAAACCATTTTCACATCATAAAATACGATCACTCGCCCTACTTTTCCCAAAAACTATCCGCCGCTTTTTCTCTGTCTGGCATGGCACTATGTTCTCTGCGTAATGCGTAGAGCATATAATATCAGCCTGTCAACTGCATAAAAACCTTTACTTGCTGCCTGTAAACGGGTAAACATCTCCCATGATCACTTAGACTTATCACCAGCAGGCTCTCTTGAACCACGCATCTAACGTATGGTTTTCAGACATACAAAAAAAGACAGTGAGAAAAAGCAACTTGCCCTTAAGAAAACATTGATTTTCGCTTCCTTGATTTCTTAAGGGGAATTGCAACGGCTGTCTTCAGAAGAAAACATGCCAAATAAAATCCCACTATCATATGAAAGCCGGAATCCTTTATGATGATAAGGATTTTGGCTTTCTTTGTTTTCTTATGAAGATGCCCCTAATTCTCACTTTCTTTTTTATATTTCCCCGTGACTTTACTGCATTTGCCGTTCATAAAGGACGCCCCTTTTGCAGGCACATTCAGTTATACTTTCCAAAGATATTCTCTGTGATCAAAAACCTCTTGAATATCTGCTTTGTTATTCACAAGATCCCCCACCACTGTCACTTTGGATTTTGCCGCCACGGCATTTTCCAATTCCGTAATCAAACCATTGATCACTTCTGCATCTTTCTGCTTCTTGTCTGCCATTTCCAAATATTTCTCACATGCTTTCTGCAATTTCTGGTTTGGCAGGCTGGATGCTGCGCCACAGAGATAAAACGCATCCAATTTGAATTTTTCATCTACCACAATCTGTCTGATTTTCTCTATAAGTTTTTCCTGTATTTCTTTACTGCCATCCATATTCCCCCACTCCTTTCCGCCATATCATATTCTCAAAGAAAGCGGACGAAATGAAATTCGTCCGCCTTCCTTGGCTAAAGCAATGAATTTTACATCAGAAATCTTTTCACAGACAGTTTATTCGCCAGGATGTTTTCTGTCTTTGAAAGAAGATTCCTGAGGACCTCTCTGATCTTTTTTCGCAATATACAGGCTGCCGATACCTCTGCCGCACAGGATAGGAGGTTCACATGCTGTTGCTGCTGTTTCAGGTGTTGCTACGCCAGAAAGATCAGCGTCTGTTCTATCCAGCTGTGTTGCTACTTTCCATGCTTCAAATCTGCATGTATAGGACTGGTTGCCAACTTTTTCAATCCAGCCATGATATTCCATAAAGTCACCTACATATACGGGTGCCAGGAATTCTACTTTTTCATAGCCCAGGAACAAGCTGATGTCACCGTCTACATAAACCATCAGTTCTGTACCAACATCGCCCCACTGTTCTACGATTCTAGCGCCGTTTACCAAACCGCCAACATAATGTGCATCTTTTGCGCTCATCATCAGATGATGTACCACTTTTTTACCTACCATAATGGATTCCTCCTTATTATTCACTCAATTTGGCACTTTTTTTCATTGAAAACTGTAACGATTATTCACCGGGATGTTTTCTGTCTTTAAAGGAAGATTCCTGAGGGCCTCTCTGGTCTTTCTTCGCAATGTACAGACTGCCAGTTGCTCTGCCGCACAGTACAGGAGGTTCGCATGCTGTTGCTGCTGTTTCGGGTGTTGCTACGCCGGAAAGATCAGCATCTGTTCTATCCAGCTGTGTTGCCACTTTCCATGCTTCAAACTTACATGTATAAGACTGGTTGCCAACTTTTTCGATCCAACCATGATATTCCATGAAGTCACCTACATATACAGGTGTCAGGAATTCAATGTTTTCATAACCCAGGAACAAGCTGATGTCACCGTCTACATAAACCATCAGTTCTGTACCAACATCGCCCCACTGTTCTACGATTCTAGCGCCGTTTACCAAACCGCCAACATAATGTGCATCTTTTGCGCTCATCATCAGATGATGTACCACTTTTTTACCTACCATAATAAATTCCTCCTTATTTCATCAAGTGATTTGTCATATATTCATTTTTTCGTCATTTATATAAGTAAGTTTTCCACAAAGACTTTTCCGAAAACGCCTTTGTGATCCATCCCCCATTTTCCTTGTTTCACTTTTCAAAAAACCTCGGCTGCTTACATCAGCAGCTTATGTGGGACTCTTACATTCTATGGAAGTGAATGCCCCTAATGGTCATATGTAAGCCCTTAACCGTACAATACAAATCCGAGAATCAGATAAGCAATGGCTGAGAAAACACCTGCAATCAAACCAAATGGAATCTGACTGGTGGCGTGTTTGAAGTTGTCACAGCCTGTAGAAGCAGATGTCAGAATCGTTGCATCGGAATAGAAGCAGCAGTGGCTTCCCCAAACGCCTGCAGCTGCAACCGCACCTACGGTTACACCGATGTCACCGCCCAGAGCGATGGTAATGGGAGCAACGATAGGCAGTGCGATGATGTACATGCCCCAGTTGATACCCATGATAAATTCTGTACATGCAAATACTAAGAATACAGTGATCGGCAGCAGTGGCAGAGAAATATTTCTTACCGCTACGTCGATAACATAATCGATAAAACCAACCTGCTGGCTCGCTTCTGCAAAACAGAATGCCAGAATCATCAGCAGGATAGGCATAACCATGTTCTTCAGACCTTCCACAACTGCATCGGCATATTCTTCAGGATCCATCCCCTGGAATACGAAGAATACAAAGCCCAGCAGGATTGCAACGATGATACCGATCTGCATGTTGAAATCAAACATACAAATGGCTGCAATCAGGATAAAAATAGGTACAAAGAAGTTACGCAGTTTGGGTTTCTTGCAGGATTTCATTTCATCTTCTACATCGTCTTCAAACTCTACCATTTCTTTGCCGGCACGAATGTCGATCTTTTCAGATCCCGGAGGCGCCAGAGGCCCACCTGCAGCAACTCTTTCATAAGCTTTTTTCATGGGGCCGAATTTGGGAATAACTCCCAAAATAACCAGCACCAATACCACTAATGTGGAGAGTGCGTAGAAGTTGAAGGGAACCGTTTTCATGTATGTTGTCAGCTGCTGACCTTCTTCTGCCAGACCGTTGGCAACCATCAGACCGCCGATGAATACTGCCCATGTGGAAATGGGATTCAGAACTGTTACTGGTGCTGCTGTTGTATCAATAACATAAGAAGTCATTTCTCTAGGAACTTTATATCTGTCTGTTACTGGTGTCATAGCGATACCAGATGTCAGAGAGCTCAGATAGTCGTCCATGGAGAACAATGCGGAACAAAGCATTGTGCCAAATAATGCTGACTTTTCAGATTTTGCTTTGGAAGCTACAAACTTACCAAATGCAAGACCGCCGCCATTTTTTCAATAACCGCAACCAAGCTGCCCATAAGGCCGCAAACAATGATCAAGAATGCAATATCTTCATCCATCATTGTATTTTGCGCAATGTTCGCAAACTCAACGATAAAGTTCTGCTTATGTACCATGATGGTACACAAAACAACAGCTAATGTAAGCCCTTCAACGATTCTTTTTGTCTTAAAGATAAAGAAAATCATGAAGGCAGCCGGAATACATGTCAATACACCAAAATCATCCGGGTTATCCGGTACCAAAATACCTACCAGAGCAAATCCCACAAACAATGCTATGTAAAAAATCAACGTTCGTTTTAATTGATCTTTCTTTTGTGCTTCTCGTACACTTTCCATAGGCCAATCCTCCCTTTTTTATCTTAAAATTAGAGGTCTTTCATAAATTCACTTCTTTCTTTTAAGCATTCCGAAGCAGCTTTCTGCCTCGGAATGCAGCCTTGTATTTTTATTTTGTTTCGATATTTAAATCAGCTTCTGAAAAATTTTTCGCCATCAGGCAGTTCTACATCCAAAGGCATAGCGATCTTAGAAACATTCAGCATATGGATATAGTCAACGTTGCCTGCCAGAATATTGTTGCCCCATGTGCCACAGCCTTCAGATACCGCAGGAGACAAGCCGTTTGTGGCAGGGCCCCATGCGTCAGGTGTAGGCTGGTTTACAAGCAGACGTGCAACAGGAATTCTTTCACCGGCATATTTGATATGTTCTTTGTCGTTGGTGAACAGACCTGCTGTATGGCCGATACCGCCAGCTTCCTGCATATTTCTCACTGCCATTTCTACAGCGTTTTCGAATGTATCATAGTCCTTCAGTACCACAACGGGACCCATGATTTCTTTACACATGATGTCTTCTTTCCCAACGCCTTCGATCTTCAGGCCCAAAACCTTTGTTTCAGCAGGAATGTCAAAACCTGCTGCGCGGGCAATGACATCCGCGTCTTTCCCTACCAGATCAGAATTGATCTTGCCGTTGCTGAAAAGGGCTGCTCTGAATTTTTCAACATCATCCTTATCTTCATAGATCAGAATGCCTTCATCACGCAGGGCTTTGAAGAAATCTTTTTCTTCTTCCTGAGGGTACAGCATCAGGTTATCGCCGTCGCAAAGGATACCGTTGTCACTGCCAACTGCGATAAATGTTTTCTTCGCTGCATCTACCAGGTCATAACCTCTATCCAGAATTACGGGAGGGTTGCCTGGGCCAACGCCGTATGCAGGTGTACCGCTGGAATAAGCTGCTTTTGTCAGCCCAGGACCACCAGTTGCAATAACCAGGTCACATTTTTCCATAAGCTCTGCGGATTTTTCAATTGTGATGTCTTCGATGATCTGGATCAGATCCGCAGGTGCGCCGCATTTTTCCAGAGCTTCACGCATCAGTTCTACGGTTCTTGTGGAAGTCTGTTCTGCACGGGGTGCAGGTGTGATAACCAGCGCATTTTTGCCCTTCAGTGCATGCATAGCATTGCCCAAAGGTGTAACAGTCGGGTTTGTTGCAGGTGTAACTGCACCGATCACGCCGATGGGATGTGCAACTTCGATGATGCCTTCTTCAGGGATTTCTCTGATGACACCAACGGATTTTTTATCTTTCAGGTAAGCCCAGAACGCTGTAGGAGTATCTGTGTTCTTACCGATTTTATCTTCATATTTACCCAATCTGGTTTCTTCTACAGCCATCTTCGCCAGAGGCTCTGCATTTAAGTAAATCACCTTCGCAATTTCAAAAACCAGTTTGTCGACCTGTTCCTGTGTATAGTCTAAAATCTGCGCCTGCGCTTTGCGGGCAGCATCAATTCTTTCTTGAATCGTCATAATCTGTTCATCCTCCTTTATAGGGTTTTCCAACGGAAGTTTCTTCCATTGAGCAAGCTATAAAAAGTTCCCCGCATGGGAACAATCAACGCCACGCGGGGAAACTATCAATTCTGTCCCATGTTTATTTTATTTCATAGCTGCTCTTGTATCAGCCAGAGATGCATCCATCCGTTCGATTACCTTTGCAATCTGGTCTTCTGTGATGACAGCAGCAGGTTCGAAACGTACACATTTTGCGTTAACCAGTGTACCAGCTGTGATAACTTTGCGAGCGAACATGCCTTTCGCAACTTCATAACCGATTTCGGAAGTCTTGAATTCTACCGCCAGCATCAAGCCGATACCGCGTACATCATCAATCAGATCAGGATATTTTTCTTTCAGTTTGTCCAGACCTTCTTTGATCAGGGCACCCTTCTTCGCGCATTCGCCAGGGATGTCGTGGTCAATCATATATTTGATGGTTGCCAGTGCTGCGGAACAACATACGGGGTTACCACCGAATGTAGGAGAACCCAGCAGCCAAGGGTTGTCAACCAGTTCCTGTGTCCACATATGAGGACGGCAGATCAAACCTGTGATTGGCATAATACCGCCGCCAAATGCTTTACCGAATGTGAGGATATCGGGAACGATGCCTTCGCCTTCACATCTGAACATATGACCTGTACGACCCATACCAGTCTGGATTTCGTCACAGATCAATGCTACGCCGTATTCGTCACAGATTGCTCTGATTTCTTTCATGTATCCTTCAGGAGGAATGATGATACCAGCTTCGCCCTGAACAGGTTCTACGATGAAGGCTGCAACTTTTTCGCCAACTGCAATCAGGTTTCTGATGGCTTTTCTTGCGTCTTCCGCGTTGCCGTATTCAACGTGAACAACCTGCTGTACCATTGGTGTGTAAGGAGTACGATATGTGCTCTTACCGCCCATGGAAACCGCACCCATGGATTTGCCGTGGAACGCATTAACTGTAGATACAAACCAGCGTCCGCCTGTTGCGATTCTCGCTAATTTCAGAGCCATTTCGTTGGCTTCTGCACCACCGTTTGTAAAGAAGCAGTACTGCAGGTCGCCGGGTGTGATTTCAGAAACAGCTTTTGCAAGATAGCCGCGCAGGGGATCCAGCAGTTCCTGAGAATGCAGTGCCTGATGACCCAGCTGAGCTTTTACTGTATCAACGATATATTCATTTCTATGTCCACATGTATAGATACCGAAACCGCCAAGGCAGTCGATAAAATCTTCACCATACAGATCCACTACGCTGCTGTCGTGGTCAGTCCATTCCAGCAGAGCTGCGTTTGTAGATACAGATTTACGATATTTCAGCCAGCCGGGGCTTACATAGTTATCGAAATGATGAACAGTTTCTTTTGTCATTAATTCTTTATCTGCATCGCTGATATTGTCAGAGTGAATATAGCCAAGGATTCTTTCCAGATATTTACTTGTTTCTTCGAATTGTTTCATATGTACGCCTCCTCATTCTTGTTTTTTACAATCGTCATCTTGATATCTTTCTAAACTGTGTCTGATACAGGTCTTTTCCTGCATCTCTTATTTTCGGTTAAGTTTTATCCCTCCGCCCTTCTTATTCTTTACGGAATAATGACGTCATTTTCGGAGTATCACCTCATATCTGATTTGCAACAAAAAATTATGGACATGGTATTTCATAATTTTTGTTTATTTGAAGCTGCCGCCATTTACGCCGCAGCCATTCATACTTTTTTAGGGTTCTTTTACCATACAGAGCAGCTGTACTCTGTTTTTGATGTTCAGTTTCCTGTAGATATTCAAAATATGTTTTTTTACTGTGTTGCTGGAGATGACCATTTTGTCACAAATTTCTTTGTTGCTGTAGCCTTTTACCAGCAGATCCAGAATATCGCTTTCTTTTTTTGTCAATCCAAACTGTTCCACCGCTTCCTCAACAGAGACTTTATCTTTGTTTTTGGAAGACACTTCTTGTTCCTTGTTGATCCGGTAAGCCAGATGGTTTTCGATCAATTGGATTTTGAAAATATCCGCATATTTGAAGTCTTCCTTTCCCTTGTTTTTGTAGAAAGTGATGACACCCAAAAACCGTTTGTCATATGCCAGAACCAACTGCAGGGAGTAATGCCAATTATTTACTTCGTAAATGCTTTTGTAATACTCTGTCTGCACTCTTTTTTCATCGGGCATCAAATCTGTTTCCCGGTAAACCATGCTGCTTCCTGTTCCCAGTATGCCTTGACTGTAGTCAATGTGTTCATAGGCTTTGGAATAATCCAAAGATGCATTGCTGTTGTAAGAAATACCGGAATCCAGTGAAATGCTGCCGTCCCCTCTGGAAAGATGAAATTCTGCACTGTCAAAATCAATGATCATTTTCAGCTGCTCCAGAAGTTCTTTCCGCATGGCTGCAAAATCAGGATTTGTATGGATTTTATAGATGATGCTGTTCAGAATCATAAATTCATTGTTATCGATGGTGTTCATGATCGTTCCTCCCTCCACATTATGGCTCCAAGTTTCTTGTAAACGAAGTCTCCTGTATATATAACACCGCATCGCCTTTTTGAAGACCAATGTGATTTAGGAAAATCAAGCTGCCTTTGGTCTGGAAGTTTGAAAAGGATTTTTGATATACCCCCCTCTATGGCTTCCAGTCCATTTGCCCTACGATTCATTCGTCAAATTGCACAATGAAATAAACACTCTACGCTAGTTAGGATGTATTATGCACAATTTGTTTTGCTTTTTCTGGTTTTAATTATATTATATATACAACTCAGAGACAATTACTTCAATATACCATTTTTTTACCACTTTTGTACCAATTTAAGTACAATTTGTTTTTCCGCATTTTATATCGCCCATTATAGACAAATGTCCATTTTCACTGTAAAATCAGGCCTTTTCTTACACTTTCATATTATTTACAGATGGTTTTTCATACCATTTCATCACTTGGTAGCAAAACAGACAATTTTTATACTTATGGCACCAAAACAGAATTTTTCTCTGCTTTAAAATCTTTTTCATATAAAAACGGCAGATTTCCATGGAAATTCTATCTCTCCCTTCATTCCATCAGAATTTTCTCGTCAAAAACTGCCGATGGAAATGCCATTTCAACACAATATTCCCTATTTATGTAATCTTCTATCCGCTCCTCCCTTTTGTTGTCATACAACTTTTTGAAATATTTTGTTCAAATATCATTTCCCTTCTCACCCATCATCTTCTATAGTTACTCATAAGATCACTCATTTTTCATCATAGTCTTTTTCCTCCTCATTAGTCACCTATCATACAGATAAAGTTCATTGACTGCAAATAATGCATAATACTTAAAAAAAACATAAAACAACATTTATGCTCATATAAAAGCTTTTTTACATTTTTTTAACTTTACTATTTTACACATAACTTAGTTCTATTTTTTTACGCTTATTTCCTGCAAAACCATACAAACTTTATAATCCGCAATATTTTTTTGTATTTGGAAGCAGAGGGACTTGCCGTTACTGTCCATTATTTTCAATAAATTTCATACAAAAAAGACAGTGTGGTAACACACTGTCTTTTTTGTATTGTTATTTTTCCCCGTCTGCCTGATGGTATAGATAGAAATAAAAAACCTGGAATCCTTTGACATATAAGAATTCCAGGTTTTGCTGTTTTCTTATGCATCTGCTCCTCATGTCCTTGCCTGATTTTTGCCAAAACAAATCTTCAATGAACAGGAATAGCGATGCAAACAGAACAAATGCCATTTACAATCTGATAGCTTACCTGACCATGGTAAATTTCGCATACATTCAAAATACTTAATATCCCAATTCCCTTGTTTTTGGGAATGCCATCCACCAATTCCATAGGCTCATCACAAGTGTTTTCGCAAATAATCATAAATTGATGGTCATTTTTCGTTAAGTAAAGTGCCGTCATCTTTCTTTCCAAGGAAGATTTTTCACAGGCATGCAAGGCATTTTCCAAAATATTTCCCAGCATGGAAACCATGTCAATGTCCTTCATTTTCAACTCTTTACTCATCTGACATTTAACTGAAAATGCAATGTTTTTTTCTTGAAAACGAGTGCCATAAGACGAAAGAATGTTGTTGATAACAGTATTCTGGCAATATTTTTTGGGGGATAAACTGAATACTGCTTTGTCGTATTCTTCAATATAATTCAGTGCCCCTTGAGGATTCCCTCCATTAATGAGGTTGGCTATATGCAGCAGATGATGCCGTATATCATGACGGAACCGAATGTTCCGCTCCTCCAATCTTTCATAGTTTTTGATCTGCTCCATCAGAAACTTACTATGCAGCTTCACCTGATTATTTTCCGCGCAGGCGTTCATATAGTTGATGGTATAAATGATGACAACATACAAACCAACGGTCACCACCAAAAGAATCAGAAAAATGACGATGTCATAAGTATGATAGTTCCATACATTCGTTCCAACAGCCAGCCAGACACTATGCAGACAGAAAAACAGGATACTGACCGCACACAGGGGAATCCATTGTTTTTTGTCATAGACGCGAACTTTTAAAATTCTTTCTTTCACCCAAAATACATAAGGAATCAATGCGCCAAAATGGAGGACTGATCGTACGCTGATCCCTATCCAATAATAAAGTGGCTCTGCGGAAGATGCAAAACAAGATGCAATCAAGTAAGACAGATTATGAGTAATACAGAAAAAAATGTAATATGTAAAAATCAAAAACAGCTTCTTGAAAAAATATCCACTAGACAGCAGGAAAAAGGTGGTGCTGACAATCACAAATGCTACAAAAAAGAGGACTGTAATCTTCTGATTATTATTTCCATCATATACAAAGCAAAAACAAAAGCAAAGAAGTGTGACCACGATATCTATAGAAAAATATATACCCATAGATAAACGTTTACTCAGTTTATTGTCATATAAATTCAAGCACCATAAGGAATGTGCAAAAAAAATCAGACTAAGTCCGATCATATGGTATATTTCCATTTCTACCCTCCTTTGCCTCTTGCATAATATCGTATACTATGATTGGAGCCTGTCGGCAAATCACAATTCATGAGAAAATAACCGGATTCATTATACCACAGTTATAAAGAGATATCCAAATAAAATTCTGAATTCACTAGACGCTTACAAAAAATTATTCTTCACAATACAAAAAGACCGTAAAGCATTTGTATCCTTACGGTCTTTTCCAAATGATTTTTTATTCTTCTTCCAGCTTCAGCACACTCATAAATGCCTGCTGAGGCACTTCTACGCTGCCGATCTGGCGCATTCTCTTTTTCCCTTCCTTCTGTTTTTCCAACAGTTTTTTCTTACGGGAAATGTCACCGCCATAGCACTTCGCCAATACGTCTTTCCGCAGAGCGCTGATGGTTTCTCTGGCAATGATCTTACTGCCGATAGCTGCCTGAATGGGAATTTCAAAGAGATGTCTGGGAATTTCTTTTTTCAGTTTTTCACACATCTTTCTGCCCCGTTCCACAGCAGAATCTTTATGCACGATAAAGGACAGGGCATCCACAGGTTCTCTGTTTACCAGAATATCCAGTTTCACCAGTTCGCTTTCCTTATAACCAATCAAAGTATAGTCAAAGGAAGCATAGCCACGGCTTCTGGATTTCAGTACGTCAAAGAAGTCATAAATGATTTCATTCAGAGGGATTTCGTAAATGAGCATAGCTCTGCTTTCATCCAGATATTCCATGCTGATATAATCCCCACGGCGCTGCTGGCACAGTTCCATGATAGGCCCAATATAGTCCTTAGGCAGCATGATTTCCGCCTTTACAATGGGTTCTTCCATTTTCAAGATACGAGCAGGATCAGGCATATTGCTGGGGTTAGACAGATCGAACTGTGTGCCGTCTGTCAGATACACTTTATAAATAACGCTGGGGGCGGTAGTTACTAGATCCAGATTATATTCTCTTTCCAGTCTTTCCTGAATGATTTCCAGATGCAAAAGTCCCAGGAAACCGCAACGGAACCCAAAGCCCAGAGCCACAGATGTTTCCGGTTCAAAGAACAGAGACGCGTCGTTGAGCTGCAATTTTTCCAGTGCGTCACGGAGGTCAGGATATTTTGCGCCGTCAGCAGGGAATACACCGCAGTAAACCATGGGGTTTACTTTCTTGTAACCGGGCAGTGCTTCCGCGGTAGGTCTTGCCGCTTCTGTTACGGTATCACCTACACGGGTATCTGCTACGTTTTTGATGCTGGCGGTGAAATATCCTACCATACCTGCGTTCAGTTCGTCTACAGGCAGGAAACGTCCGGGGCCGAAAATACCAACTTCCACAACATCAAATTCTTTGCCTGTTGCCATCATTTTAACCTTAGAGCCTTTGCGGATGCTGCCGTCAAAGACACGCATCAGAACGATAACCCCACGATACTGGTCATACACACTGTCGAAAATCAGTGCTTTCAAAGGCGCGTCTACATCACCGCTGGGAGCGGGAATATCTGTGATGACACGTTCCAGCACTTCTTCGATATTCACGCCGTTTTTGGCGGAAATTTCCGGTGCATCTTCGGCAGGAATCCCGATAATATCTTCAATTTCCTGTTTTGCCCAAGCAGGATTTGCGCTGGGCAGGTCGATTTTATTGATAACGGGCAGGATTTCCAGATTATTATCCAGTGCCAGATATACGTTTGCCAGTGTCTGGGCTTCAATGCCCTGTGCCGCGTCTACAATCAGAATTGCGCCTTCGCAGGCTGCCAGAGAACGGGATACTTCGTAGTTAAAGTCCACATGTCCCGGTGTGTCAATGAGGTTGAATTCATATTCTTCCCCGTCTTTGGCACGGTAAATCAGACGGACTGCCTGGGACTTGATGGTGATACCTCTTTCCCTTTCCAAATCCATGTTATCCAGTACCTGTTCCTGCATTTCACGATCTGTGAGCAGACCTGTTTTCTGGATCAATCTATCTGCCAAAGTGGATTTGCCGTGGTCGATATGTGCCACAATACAAAAGTTTCTGATATGACTTTGTCTGTCTTTGGACATCCATATTCCTCCTAAATCTCAAGTATTTCTTTCACAAAAAAAGCTGCCCTTTTCCTTTGCGTTCTCGCAAAAAGCAACTTCTGTTTTCATCCAGTCTGGAAAAACGCCTGTTTCCCCATGATATTTTGCTTATTATATCATAGTTTTCCCGTCTGCGTCAAAAGAAACCTTTGCAAACAGGGCTTTTCTATGAAAAAAACAGGAACCTGTCAGGGGTATCTTCACAAGAAAACAAAGAAAGCCGAAATCCTTATGATGACAAAGGATTTCGGCTTTCTTATGATATTGCGATTTTATTTGATATGTTTTCTCAATAGGAAGTTGCTTTATTAACAGATTCCTATTTTTTCTCAAGAGATTTCCACAAAATCTCTCTGATTATTCCACATCCAAATCCAATCTGGGTTCTGCTTCTTCTTCCACAGCGGTTTCCATAACGCCGTCTGTCAGTGTAGGCAGACCATAGTGCTCACGGACTTTGTTTTCGATTTCTCTGCACATATCAGGGTGTTCCTTCAGGAATGTTTTTGCGTTTTCACGCCCCTGACCGATACGGGTTTCCCCATAAGCATACCATGCGCCGCTCTTGTTTACAATATCCACTTCTGCCGCCAAGTCCAGAATATCCCCTTCTTTGGAAATACCCTGACCGTAAACAATGTCAAATTCCGCAGTCTTGAAGGGAGGTGCCACTTTGTTTTTGGCGATTTTCACTTTCACGCGGTTCCCTACAAAGTCTGTACCCTGTTTGATCACATCGGATTTACGAATGTCAATACGGATCGAAGCGTAGAACTTCAGGGCACGACCGCCGGTTGTGGTTTCAGGGTTACCGAATGTCACACCAATCTTTTCACGCAGCTGGTTGATGAATACAACAGTACAGTTGGATTTTTTGGTGATACCAGTCAATTTTCGCAGAGCCTGGCTCATAAGTCTTGCCTGCAAACCCATGTGGGAATCACCCATTTCCCCTTCGATTTCCGCACGAGGAACCAGAGCCGCAACAGAGTCCACGATAACAATGTCAATGGCGCCGCTGCGTACCATGGTTTCTGCGATTTCCAGCGCCTGTTCACCATCGTCGGGCTGGGAAATATACAGATTGTCAATATCAACGCCCAAAGCCTTTGCGTAAGTAGGGTCCATAGCGTGTTCTGCGTCGATGTAGCCTGCAATGCCGCCACGTTTCTGCACTTCCGCTACCATGTGCAGTGCTACAGTTGTTTTACCGGAAGATTCAGGACCATATACTTCGATGATTCTGCCCTTGGGCACACCACCGACGCCCAATGCAATATCCAGACTCAAAGAGCCTGTGGGAACTACTTCCACATTCATTTTTGCGCTGTCATCGCCCAGTTTCATAACAGCACCTTTGCCGAACTGTTTTTCAATCTGGCTCAGAGCCGCGTCCAATGCTTTTTGTTTATCTTCAAATTTGATTTCGTCTTTACTATCTTTTGCTTTTGCTGCTGCCATGCCGCAACCACCTTTCCAAATAAATCGAACTTATGTTCTCATTTTACTCGATTTCACGGGGACTGTCAACCGCTTTTTTTCGTCCCAAAGGGGCTTCTGCCAACAACACCGCCCCAAAAATCAGGATACAGCCCACATACCCCCGGAGAGTCAGCCGTTCTCCATAAAGCACCGCTGAAATGAGCGCCGCAAAAATAGATTCCGTTGTGATAATCAATGCTGTTTTATTGGCTGAGGTATACCGCTGTCCCACAGATTGAAGCACAAAATACACCCCTGTGCAGAGGATACCTGCGTTGAGGAAATTTCCCACCGCTCCCAAAGAAAGAGGCGGTACATCTCCTCCCATCATGAGGGAAATGAAGAATGCAAGGACTGCCACCACCGCATTTTCCACCAAAGCAATATGTACCGAATCACAAGCGGCAATCATCCGACCCATGAGTGCCATTTGCAGGGAAAAGGCAATAGATGCCCCAAAGGACAATACTGCCCCTAAGTCCAGCCGCAGTCCATCTGTCACAGACAGCATGGCAACACCGATAACTGTCACCACTGCCGCTAGAAGCACACTAACTGCCGGTTTCTGCCGAAAAGCAAACCAGCAGATAAAAGGCACTACCACTGCCTGTGTGTTGCACAAAAAGGCATTGACAGATGGTGTTGTATACTGCAAGCCCAATGTGAGGAGCAGAAAGGTCGCCGCCAGAAGCAATCCCAATATGCTGCCCACTTTCCATTCTCCTTTGGTGATATTTTTCCATGCTTTCCAGTAAAAAATTCCCAGACAAAGAGCTGCCACCAGAAATCTGCCGAAAATGACCTGATAAGGGGTATAACCCCAATCCAACAGATATTTGCTGCTGATGAAGCCGCTGCCGCCAATAAACGCTGCCAGAAACAGCAGCAAATCTCCCTTATGCTTCATCCTGCAACGCCTTCCGCAGTAAATCCAGCGCATAAAAAGCGGCACGTTCCCGAATCTGATTCCGTTTGCCTGTATAGCGGTATTCTGTTACGGTTGTTTTGCCGTTCACATGGATACCGATGTAAACCAGCCCCACAGGTTTTTCTTCTGTGCCGCCGTCAGGACCTGCAATGCCTGTTGTGGAAACGCCAATGGATGCGCCGCTGGTTTTCGCTACGCCTTCTGCCATTTCCGCAGCCACTTCTCTGCTCACTGCGGTATATTTGTCCAGTGTTTCCGCCTTTACACCCAAACGATGCATTTTTGCTTCATTAGTATAGGTGACACAGCCTTCCAGCAGCACTTCGGAAATGCCAGGATATTCCACCAAAGCGGATGTTACCAGACCGCCTGTGCAGGATTCCGCAACTGCAATGGTCTTTTTCCCTTCCAGCAGCATCTGTGCCACAACGGTCTGCATATTGGTTTCCCCTTCCGCATAAACAGCATTGCCCAGACGTTCTCTCAAGGTAGCTTTTACAGGCGCAATGAGTTCGTGAGCTTCTTCTTCAGATTTTGCTTTCGCTGTGATACGCAGGATGGATTCGCCGTATTTTGCATAAGGCGCGATAGTAGGGTTTGTCTGTGCATCAATGATGTCCTTCACCAGTGTTTCCATGGCGCTTTCCCCTACACTTGCCACACGCAGGATTTCGGAAACGAAAGTATATTCCTGTTTTTTCTGCAAATAAGGTTTTACCTGATTTTCAAACATGGGCATGGTTTCCTTAGGAGGCCCGGGCAGCATGGCAATGATTTTGCCGTTTTTCTCCATGATGATACCAGGGGCGGTACCATTGTCATTGTAAAGGACAATGCCGTGTTCCTTGGGCACCATAGCCTGTTTCCGGTTGTTTTCTGTCATGGTTCTGCCTGTGCGTTTGAAATATTTTTCGATTCTGCCTAGTGCTCTTTCATCCAGCACCAATTCTTCCCCAAAATATTCCGCCGCTGTTTCTTTTGTCAGGTCATCTTCTGTTGGCCCAAGTCCACCGGTGGTGATGATCAGGTCAGCACGGGAAAAAGCCTGAAAAATGGTATCTTTCAGACGTTTGGGGTTATCCCCTACCACTGTCTGAAAATAAACTTCAATACCCAGCTGTGCCAGTTCTTTAGACAGATACTGGGCATTTGTATTCAAAATATCCCCCAGTAGGATCTCCGTTCCCACTGCAATGATTTCTGCTTTCATTTCTGCACCTCCAAAAATTGTTCTTCTGCTATGATACGCCTCTTTTGCCTTCCTTACAAGGTCTCTTTTGCCAACACTTCTGCGTAATGTTCAGGGTCTGTGTTGCCTTCGGTGCTGATGAGGAGTACCACACTATTTTCATCCAGTCCCAGTCTGGTTTTGATTTCTGCCAAATCGGGATTTTGGGTCAATTCATACAAAAGCCCCATGCCAACGGCGCCGGATTCCCCGGAAATGACTTTATCATCCCCTGCCAAAGGTTTTCCCAACAGCCACATACCTTCTTCTGTCACGAAGTCAGGACATGCGGCATAAACCACAGGATAATCACGCAGTGTGGGGTAAGTCACCAGACAAGGTTCCGCACAATTCAGCCCAGCCATGACTGTTTCGCAGCTGCCAGTGGACGCATGAGGTTTGCCGTCATTGATTTTCGCTGATTCAAAAATGCATGCAACGGTATCCGGTTCTGCAATGATGACTTTGGGCAGTTTTTCGCCGTAATGATTTACCAGATACCCCAGCACACCGCCAGCGAAAGCACCCACGCCAGCCTGCAAAATCACCAAATCCGGTGCGTCTACGCCTTTTTCCTTTAACTGTTCCACTGCTTCTTTCGCCAATGTAGTATAGCCCTGCACGATGTAAGTGGGGATTTTTTCATAACCTTCCCAAGCTGTATCCTGCACCATTGTCCAGCCGTTTTCCTCGGCTCTTTTGTTTGCCATGCGGACAGTATCGTCGTAGAAATAATCTGTCACCAGAACTTCTGTGGCACCCACATCACGGATTGCCTGCACACGGCTTTCCACTGTGCCCTTGGGCATATACACATACGCCTGACAGCCGAATTTCTTCGCCGCCCAAGCAACGCCTTTGCCATGGTTGCCATCAGTAGCAGTGATGAACACCATATCTTTGATTTTTTCCTTATTTTCTTCAGAACAAATCTGGGAAAAATCCGCATTTTCCAAATCCAGCCCTAATTTTTCACATATAACTTTGGAAACAGCATAAACGCCGCCCAATCCTTTGAAAGCATTGAGTCCAAAGCGGTGGGATTCATCCTTCACAAAAATATTTCCCAGTCCCAGTTCCTTTGCCCTTGCAGAAAGTTCCGCAAGAGGTGTCACTGCGTAACCGGGTACAGAACTATGAAATGCCGCAATTTTTTCCACAACTTCCTCTGCCAAAAACGCAGGCGCAATTCCCTGCCGCTGTTCCGCTTCTATAATGCCAATGCCATTATTTGTCCATGTGATCTGCCGTTCCAAAACCATTCCTCCTTTTGGGTCATACTGGTATCATTGTACCGAAAAGAAAGGGAAATTGCAATTTCCCCAAGAAAAAAACGGAAACCAGATACATTCTGATTTCCGTCTGTTTTAACGGCGGACTTCTTTGGAACGATTCTCCAAAATTTCCGCAATTTTTGTTTCGTCTACATCCCATACCTTCTGAAAAGGCAGTGGTTCTCTCCGTTCCACCATGGGTTTTTCCAGCCACATGAGCCCCAGCCATTTGCCATGCTTGAAGGCACAGCGAGGAAATACTGCCGTTTCCACAAAGCCAAGGCTGGTGTGGAGCACATAACTGGCGCGGTTGGTGGCTTCGATACAGCCATAAACCTTTTCCACATTCTGGAGGCGGAGAATATCCATCAATGCACGGTAAAAGGCCTTGCCCAGTCCTTTTTTCTGGAAAGCAGGCGCAAGATAAACAGAAAGCTCTGCCCCCCACTGGGAAGCCGCCCGTACCATAAACTGATGGGCATAGGCATAACCGCCGATGACGCCATCTTCCTCATAGACCAGATAGGGATATTTCTCCAGAATCTCCTCGATTCTGCCGGCAAATTCCGCTTCTGTGGGCACTACATATTCAAAAGTAACGTTTGTATGTTCAATATAAGGGGCATAGATGTCCAAAATTGCTTTGGTATCTGCTGCCGTTGCCATTCTGATTTTTCCCATAGATTATCCTTTCAGAACCTGTTTATTTTTCACAATATAGTCCACACCGGACACAATGGTAAAGAATACTGCCAGACCCACCAGAATATTTTCAATCATAGGCATTGCTGCGAAAGGCAGGTGCAGCAACACCAGAATAATCATAATCATCTGTGTGGTTGTCTTGATTTTCCCCCACCAGCTTGCCGCCATAACGATATTGGCTTCCATGGCAAGGGTACGGAATCCGGTGATGGCAAATTCTCTTGCTAGAATCACGATAACCACCCATGCAGGCAGGTCGCCCATTGCCACCATAGATACCAGCGCAGACATCACCAGCAGTTTGTCTGCCAGAGGGTCCATAAATTTCCCAAAATTACTTACCAGATTATACTTTCTTGCAATATGACCGTCCAAAAAGTCCGTCAGGGATGCCACAATGAAAATCGCTGTTGCAATGTAGCGATTCATGGGTTCATCCATGAGGAACAGCACCAACAGGAATACGGGAATGAGAATCACCCGCATGGTTGTCAGCTTATTCGGTAAATTCATCTGCATAAACCACATCTCCCATCAAATCATAGTCCCCGGCTTCTTTGATTTTCACGGAAACGAAGTCCCCGGAATAGGCTTCTTCCTCCGCATGGAAAAATACCATGCCGTCAATGTCCGGCGCATCCCAACGGGTACGGCCGCAATACACATTTTCTTCCGGCAGTTTGCCTTCCACCAGCACTTCCAGTGTTTTGCCCACTTCCTGCTGACACAGAGAAGCGGCAATATTTTTCTGGATGTCCATGATGATTCTCTGGCGTTCTTCTTTCACTTCATCGTCAATCTGGTTTTCCATTTTTGCCGCAGGGGTACCTTCCTCCTGAGAGTAACAGAATACACCCAGACGGTCAAAGCGCATTTCTTCCACAAATTTCTGCAAATCCGCGAATTCTTCCTCTGTTTCTCCGGGGAAGCCCACAATCAGCGTAGTGCGGATGGCAATATCCGGCATAGCGTCACGGAGTTTTTTCACAGTCTGGCGAATGAGTTCCTGACTGCTCTTTCTGCCCATGCGTTTCAGAACCGTATCACATCCATGCTGGATGGGCATATCAATATAATGACAGATTTTTTCATTTTTCGCCATAACGTCGATTGTTTCCTGTGTCAGTGTTTCGGGATAGCAGTACAGCAGACGAATCCACTGGATGCCTTCCACTGCCGCCAGTTTTTCCAGCAGTTCATGGAGTTTCGGCTCACCATAGAGATCTCTGCCGTAAATAGAAGTATCCTGTGCCACGATGACCAGTTCTTTTACGCCCTGTTTTGCCAGAATTTCCGCTTCTTCCACCAGACTTTCCATGGTGCGGCTTCTGTGTTTGCCGCGCATTTTCGGAATGACGCAATAAGTACAGTGATTGTCACAGCCTTCGGAAATTTTCAGATAAGCGAAATAAGGCGCTGTGGAAAGTACACGCAGTTTCCCGTTTTCGTCCTTCATGGGTTTATCAATATCTTCCAGACATTTGAAGGTATGTTCGCCCCCCAAAATTCGGTCAGCGGCATCTGCCACTTCTTCATAAGCGGCAGTACCCAAAATGGCATCTACTTCAGGAATTTCATCAAAAAATTCCGCTTCGTAACGCTGTCCCAGACAGCCTGCCACAATCAAACCTTTACACTTGCCTTCTGTTTTATATTTCGCCATTTCCAGAATGGTTTCAATGCTTTCTTCCAGAGCGTCACGGATGAAACAGCAGGTATTGACCACAATGATGTCTGCCTCCCCTTCGTCCGCTACTGCCTGATATCCTCTCTCCTGCAACAAACCCAGCATGACTTCGCTGTCTACGCGGTTTTTGTCACAGCCCAAAGAGGTAAATGCTACCGTTCCTTTCATTGGTTTCCTCCTTAAACATCTATTCTCATAAAGGAAGCGGAACAACAGCAAATTCCTCTTAAGAAAACATTGGTTTTTTCTTTATTTTCTTAAGAGGAATTGCGATGGCTGTCTTCATAAGAAAACATCCGAAATACAATCTCAATGAAATAAGAAAGCTGGAACCCTCTGCATGATAAGGGTTTCAGCTTTCTTTGTTTTCTTATGAAGATGCCCCTAAACTCTGCTCCGCTTCTTTGACTATCCTATGAGTATACTATACTTTTTGCAAAAAATCTATGATTTCCGCTGAATTTGTGTATTTTTCCAGCAGTTCTGTCCATGCCGCCGGATTTTCTCTTTGAAATAGATACCTTTTCCAATCCTTTTGCGCATGCATTACTGCAAACCTGCTTCAATCCACTCTATCCCCTGATTGACAAAGCTAATTTTCCACTCGCCAATGGATGTTCCATCTTCCAAAACAGACACATGGGCAATTGCCAATTGATCTCCTTCTGTTGGTTCCGGATTTCCCATAATTGTTGTCCATTGTATAGCAATATCGTCTTCTGTGATTTCCCTATCATAAGCCATTTCCTGCTGCAAAGGTTCAAAGAAGGCGGAATTGGATTCAGAACATACAACGATTTGATTCTCCTGCCCTTGATATACCTTTACGGTATAAAACACCAAATCCGCTTCCGATACAGCATCGTCTTCATTGGGTGATATGGTTTCTTCACAGATGAGTTTCATGTTGGCAACATCACTTGCATCATCAGTGGTTTTTGCACCGCATCCAGTTTGCAAAACCAAACAAAAACACAGCAATAAAAAACATGACAACAAATTCCGTCTTTTCAAGTTCAACACCTCTATTTTGACTTGTACTGTCTAAGTCAATCTTTTTCTTATAAAAAAAGAATATCACCCACGTTTTTACACGTCAATGATATTCCCATTTTTACAGTCCGTTCTGCAATTTTGCCGCTGTGATGCAGTTTTGCATGAGCATAGCAACAGTCATCAGTCCTACGCCGCCGGGCACAGGAGAAACTGCCCCAGCCACTTCGCAGACATCATCAAAATCCACATCGCCGCAAAGTTTGCCGTTTTCGTTACGGTTCATACCAACGTCAATGACAACAGCCCCTTCTTTCACCATATCTTTGGTGACAGTATGAAGCTTCCCAACTGCACTTACCAAAATATCCGCTTCCTTGCAGATAGCCTTCAAGTCTTTTGTCTTAGAATGGCAGATGGTAACCGTGCCGTTTTTCTGCAAAAGCAGCATAGCAGTGGGTTTGCCTACGTTATGGCTCCGTCCAATGACTACACAGCGTTTGCCTTCAATGGTATGGCCGCTGCGTTCAATGAGTTCCAGCACACCAGCAGGGGTGCAGGGCAAAAATCCCTTCTGACCTGTATGCAGCAAGCCCACATTCAAAGGATGGAAACAGTCCACGTCTTTTTTAGGGTCTACAGCCAGAATGACTTTTTCCTCGTCAATATGCGGTGGCAAAGGCAGCTGTACCAATATCCCATGGACACTATTGTCCATGTTTAGCTGTTCCACCAGCGCCAGCAGGTCTTTTTCCTCTGTATCCTCCGGCAATTCATAGGAACGGGACAGGATACCCACTTTTTCACAAGCCTTTTTCTTATTATTTACATATACCATGGAAGCAGGGTCATTCCCCACCAAAACCACAGCAAGGCAGGGGGTAATCCCCTGCCGCTGTAATGCTTGTGCTTCCAAGGCAGCTTCTTCTTTGATCTGATCGGAAATCGCTTTTCCGTCGATGCGTTGTGCCTTCATAGCATAACTCCTTTATATTTTTGATTGATTAGAACAGACCAACAATGTTGCCGTCGGCGTCAATGTCGATGTTCAGTGCCGCAGGTTTCTTAGGCAGACCAGGCATTGTCATAACGTCGCCCAGCAGAACAACGATAAAGCCTGCACCAGCAGAAATGCGGATTTCTTTTACAGTTACTTCAAAACCTTCAGGGCGACCCAGTACCTTGGGATCATCAGACAGAGAGTACTGTGTTTTTGCGATACAAACAGGGAAATCCTCAAAGCCCAGTTTTTCGATCTGCGCCAGTGTTTTCTTCGCTGCCGCAGTGAAGCTTACATGACCTGCGCCATAGATTTCTTTACATACTTTGTTTACTTTTTCTTCGATGGTCAGGTTATCTTCATAAAGCACATGGAAATTGCTTTCTTTTGTTTCCAGTGTTTCCAGTACTTTTTCAGCCAGCGCTTTGCCGCCTTCGCCGCCGTCAGCCCATACTTTTGCTACAGCAAATGTTGCGCCCATTTTTTCGCAGCGTTCTTTCACATAAGCCACTTCTGCGTCTGTATCCGCTACAAAGTGGTTCAGTGTAACTACGACAGGTACGCCGTATTTCTGGATATTTTCAATATGTTTTTCCAAGTTCACAAAACCTTTTGCCAGGGCATCCAGATTTTCATTGCTCAAATCTGCTTTGGGAACGCCGCCGTTATATTTCAATGCACGAACAGTTGCAACCAAAACAACTGCGTCAGGTTTCAGACCAGCTTTTCTGCATTTGATGTCGAAGAATTTTTCTGCACCCAAGTCAGCACCGAAGCCTGCTTCTGTTACCACATAATCAGCCAGTTTCATAGCAAATTTTGTGGCGCGCACGCTGTTGCAGCCGTGAGCGATGTTTGCGAAGGGGCCGCCGTGGATAAATGCAGGTGTATGTTCCAGTGTCTGCACCAAGTTGGGCTGGAGCGCATCTTTCAGCAGAACAGTCATAGCGCCGTCTGCACCGATCTGTTTTGCTGTAACAGGTTCATCATCATAAGTATAACCAACGATGATTTTACCCAGCATTTCTTTCAGATCGTGCAGGTCATTTGCCAGACAGAAGATTGCCATGATTTCAGAAGCAACGGTGATCTGGAAGCTGTCTTCTCTGGGAACACCATTTACTTTGCCGCCCAGACCGGAAATCACATGACGAAGCTGTCTGTCGTTCAGGTCTACAACTCTTTTCCAAGCGATTTTTCTAGGGTCGATGTTCAGTTCATTGCCCTGCTGGATATGGTTGTCCACCATGGAAGCCAACAGGTTGTTTGCTGTTGTAATGGCGTGGAGGTCACCTGTAAAATGCAGGTTGATGTCTTCCATAGGCACTACCTGCGCATAGCCGCCGCCTGCCGCACCGCCTTTGACACCCATGCAGGGGCCCAGAGAGGGTTCTCTCAGACATGTCAGAGCATTTTTACCCATTTTCTGCAATGCCTGTGTCAGACCGATGGTAACTGTAGTTTTACCTTCCCCAGCAGGTGTAGGGTTTACAGCTGTTACCAGAATCAGTTTTGCATCGGGTCTGTCTTTGATCTGGTTATAATATTTATCGCTAACTTTGGCTTTATACTTGCCATAACATTCCACATATTCTTCGGGGATGCCAGCTTTCGCCGCAATGGCGGTAATGGGTTCCATGGTGCATTCCTGTGCAATCTGCAAATCTGTTTTCATCTTCAAAAACTCCTCTCTCCGATTCCAATATGTCCTTGCGCTTGCCTGTCTTGCTTTGAAAAAAAGCCGACAGTCCAAGCGTAATCGCCCAGACGGTCGGCATCAAATCTGTCATACTCCATGTGGTTACTCCACTTCCGTCAGTCATATGACTCTACCAAAATGGTACTATATGAGACGAAATTTGTCAATGTGCAACCTGTATGAAATCCATATTCTTTTATGTGTTTTCCTCTGTGGGGGACTGCATTTCCTCCCACTGTGCTCTGGTGATAAGGACTTTTCTTGGTTTGCTGCCTTCTTCCGGTCCAACCAGTCCCCTTCTTTCCAGTTCGTCCATGAGTCTTGCCGCACGGTTATAGCCAATGCGGAACTGACGCTGGAGCATAGAAACAGAAGCCTTTTCTTTTTCCAGAATCAAATCCACTGCCTGTTCGAAAAACTCGTCTGTTTCCTCGCTGGGGCCACTGGCAGTTTTTGCCACTGCCGTAATCTGATCCACCATTTCCTGTGTGTATCCGGGACGGCTGCTTTTCCGCAGGAAGTCTACAATCTGTTCTACTTCCTTATCCGTAACAAAAGCCCCCTGGATACGGGAAGGTTTGGACTGACCGGAAGGATAGAACAGCATGTCCCCTTTGCCTAGCAGTTTTTCCGCGCCAACCATATCCAAAATGGTACGGGAGTCGATGCCGGAGGAAACGGCAAATGCCAGACGAGAAGGAATATTTGCTTTGATGACACCGGTAATAACGTCTACGGAAGGACGCTGTGTAGCGATAATCAAATGCATCCCTGCCGCACGAGCCATCTGTGCCAAACGGCAGATGGAATCTTCCACTTCACCGGGAGCCGCCATCATCAAGTCTGCCAATTCATCGATGATAATAACAATCTGTGGCATTTTGGCTTCCGGTTCGCCTTTTTCTTCCTTCATGGCATTAAAGCCTTTGATGTCACGGACACCACATGCCGCAAAATCATTGTATCTTTCCAGCATTTCTCTCACTGCCCAGTTCAGCGCTGCTGAAGCCTTTTTCGGGTCGGTGACAACAGGAATGAGCAAATGAGGAATACCGTTATATACACTCAATTCTACCACTTTGGGGTCAACCAAAAGGAGTTTGACTTCCTTCGGATCTGCCTTATACAAAATGCTTGTAATCAGTGTATTGATGCAGACACTCTTACCACTGCCTGTTGCGCCGGCAATGAGCAAGTGGGGCATTTTCGCAATGTCAGTAACAATGGGATTGCCTGTGATATCTTCCCCCAGCGCAAAAGCCAGTTTGGAGGGATGTTTGCGGAAAGCGTCACTTTCCAGCACTGTCCGCAGATATACAGACTTGGTTTCTTTATTGGGCACTTCGATACCTACCGCCGCTTTGCCGGGGATAGGCGCTTCAATACGAATGCCGCTGGCTGCCAGATTCAGGGCGATATCGTCTGCCAGATTGACAATCTTGCTGACCTTAACCCCCTGACTGGGAGAAACTTCGTATCGTGTGACCGTAGGGCCTGCGCTGACATTGATCACACGAGCCTCTACACCGAAACTTTTCAGTGTCATTTCCAATTTTCTGCCGTTTTTCTGCTGTTCCAGAATACCAGAACCGCTGCTATTGCCGGGGTCACGCCCCAGCAAATTGATAGGTGGAAATACATAAGGCTTTTCTGCCGGTTCCGCAGGAACAGATGCTGCTGGCTGCTGTGCCGCTTCTTTCTGCACTTCCGGTTTTGTTGCTGCTTCCGATTTTATCGGTTCTGGTGCTGGCATTTCTTCTGCCACAGGCTGTACCTCTTCCACATAGGCTTCTGGTTCTGCCGCAGGTTCTTCCACTTCTGGCATTCCCATTTCTGGAGATGCAGTTTCTCCTGTTTCTTCCAAATCTGCAAAGTGGAATTCTGTTTTTTCTTCTGCCGCACGCATGGCTTCCGCCGCAAGGGCTGCCGCCTGAGATTCCATATCCCATGTTTCCTCTGGCATTTCTTCCACCATGTTTTCTGCGGTATTATCTTCACCGAAGATTTTTTCGTAAACAGCTTCTTCCTCTGTCATTTCCGCAGGTTCCGGCTTGTTTGCAACTTCTTTCAGGGGTTCTACTACCTTAAAGCGCTCTGGTGATCTAGGAGGCATCTGTGTGCCCTGCTCCAGTTCGTCCACCTGCAATTTTCCGCCAAATACCACATTGAAGTCCCGTTTGGGTTCTTCCATAGGCATTTCGTTTTCTTTGACAAAGTCGTAAATGGGTTCCCGTTTTTTCACGCTGTAATCCTGTTTTTTCTGACGGAAAACCGTTTCTTTTACTTCGGGATGCTCTGCCGCTTCCACTTCATGAAGCTCAATGTTGAAGTCTTCTTTATTCATCACACGGCGGCGTTTTGCTTCCTGTTTTTCCAGTCGCGCCGCTTCTATTTTTTCTTCCTGACGGATGCGGTCAGCCTTATTTTTGATTTTTTCATTGCGCACCTGCCTTCTGACTTTCTGGCGGTCTGCAAGTGTGCCCATAGTGCCGAAGAAAGAACGTCCCGTTGCCAAAATGATGGAAATTACCAGCATTGCCAGCAGAACGATGACACTGCCCAATGCGTCCAGCAGCCCAAAGAGTCCGCCGCCAAAAAGTCCGCCAATCAAACCGCCGTTTGTCAGAGAGCCGCTGTCAAAAAGTTCCATGGCTTTTTTGGCAAAACCTAAATCTGCGGAAACATTCAATGGATGGAACAGATATGCCGCAGATGCCACTGTCAGCAGGAACAAAGCACCCCCAAAGGCACGAACCAAAGGCCATCTCCGTTCTTCAGACATGAGCATCCAAACGCAATAAAGGATGACCAGTACCGGCAAAAGTACACCGCTGACCCCCAGAAGTCCTTGGAAAAATCCCCCGATTACCTGACCTACAATACCCATTTTACTGGTGATCTGGCTGATGAACACCACCGCCGATATAACGATGATGACAATAAGTATTACTTCATCCAGAATGCTGTCACCAAAACGCTCTCTGCTTTCCGGCATACGGGTGGTTTCCCGTTTGGGTGCAGATTTTGTATTTTTTGTATGATTCGCTTTTTTCGCTGTTGATTTTGCAGTTGTTGTTTTTGTGCTTTTGCTGCCTGTTTTCTTCACCGCGGGAGACTTGGCTGTTGTCTTTCGTCCCGTGCTGCTTCCTTTTGCTGCCAAAGCTTTTCACCTCTGTTCTCAAGAAATCACTAATAAAATATTATACAATAAAAATAATCTGCTGGCAAACGAAAACCTTCGATTTCACACAAAAAAACTGACTCGTTTTCTGTCATAAAACACAGCTGCGAGTCAGTTTTTGGTGTTCTTCCGCAAGAAAAAGAATCAGTCCATTTTCACCACTTCAATGTCCGCTTCTTCCAGAATTTTTCTGGACAGTTCATCAGGATATTCCCCTTTGTGCACAATACGTTTGATGCCTGCGTTGATGAGCATTTTCGCACAAATCACACAGGGCTGCAATGTGATATATATGGTAGCGCCTTCTGTGGAAATCCCCAGTTTTGCCGCCTGAATGATGGCGTTCTGCTCCGCGTGGAGTGCGCGGCAAAGCTCATGACGTTCGCCTGAGGGGATACCCAGACGCTGACGTTCACAGCCACCCATTTCCGTACAGTGCTTCAAACCTGCAGGGGCGCCGTTATATCCTGTTGTGATGATACGATTATCTTTGACAATGACCGCCCCCACCTGTCTGCGCAGGCATGTGGCTCTGGTCTTGACAATCTCCGCAATCTCCATAAAATACTCGTCCCAGCATGCTCTCACAATCGTTTCTCCCTTCTGTCTTTCTCTCAAATCACTTCGCAAAATTCCTACCCCAAAGATAGCATATACACCTATCATTGTCAAACGAAATCCCCTCTGCTATACTGAAAAAAGGAAGGATTTACCAACAAGGGAGGGCTGGCAATGAACAATATCAAAACATGGGCAAACACCCATACATGGGTAAAAATTGCAGTCTATCTGCTGACATTTCTTTTTCCCGCTCTGTCTTTTGTCCAAATCTATCTATCCCTACAGTTACCTGTAAACCCCTATTGCCTTATGTGGATTGGTTTTTACAGTTGTCTGTTCCTTTGCTGGGCATATAAAGGCTTTTTGCTCAAAGTTCCTTCTGTTCTGGCAAACCTGTTTTTCATGGGATTTCTGTTTTTTGGGTCCCTCATGGGCGGACTTCACGGGATACTGCTTTTTCTGTGCTGTCTTTGTGTCCCTGTATTACCTTTGTTTTTCTTATTTTAAAGAACATAAAAAGACCAAATAAAGCAACTCCCCTTAAGAAAACATTGATTTTCCTTTTCCTTGATTTCTTTAGGGGAATTGCAACGGCTGTCTTCATAAGAAAACATAACAAATAAAATCCTAATAAAATAAGAAAGCCAAAATCCTTTGTAATGATAAAGATTTTGGCTTTCTTTGTTTTCTTATGAAGATGCCCCTAAAGCAGTAACTTTTTAAAAATGTATTATATTAGATAAATCTTCGTAAAAATATGAACGCTGGAACCAAAAGATTCCAGCGTTCTTTATTTTCCTTATGAAGCAGCCCCTAAACGGAGGCTTTTATGTTGCAGATATTCCAGATCAGATGATCAGGTTCATTTTCTTTGCTTCGAATTCCAGTTCTTCTCTGAACTGAGGTGCAGCCAAGGAAATGATCATTTTTGCTCTCTGGCTAGCTGTCTGACCTTTCAGACGAACGATACCGTTTTCTGTTACCAGGAAGTCCACTTCGTTTCTAGGTGTTGTAACGATGGAACCAGGTGTCAGAATGGGTTTGATCTTGGAGATGGTGCCGCCTTTTGTAGTAGAAAGCATTGCAATGAAGCCTTTACCACCTTTGGACATATTTGCACCTCTTACGAAGTCCAGCTGACCGCCGGAACCGCTGTAATGTTTAGGTCCAATAGACTCGGAGCAAACCTGACCAAACAAGTCAACTTCAATACAGGAGTTTACGGACACAAAATTATCATGCTGTGCGATAACAGCAGGGTTGTTGATATAGTTTACAGGATGCATTTCGAAAGCCGGGTTGTCATCCATGAAATCATACATTTTCTTGGAGCCCCAAGCCAGTGTAGCAACAGTTTTACCAACGTGGATAGGTTTTTTCATGTTGGTTACTGCGCCGCATTCCAGCAGGTCAACCATGCTGTCTGTGAACATTTCTGTATGCAGACCCAGATCTTTTTTGTCTTTCAGCAGAACACCAACAGCGTTGGGGATACCGCCGATACCCAGCTGCAAAGTTGCGCCGTCGCAAACTTCGTCAGCGATCATCTGACCGATCTTCTTATCGTCATCGGACAGAGGAGGGTTGTTCAGAACCAGCAGAGGTCTGGAGGATTCGCACAGAGCTGTTACCTGAGAAATATGGATCAGGCAGTCACCCATTACACGAGGCATCTGATCATTTACATCCAGCAGGATGATGTCAGCTTTTTCACGCATTGCCACAACTTCCGCACCAGCCATAGGACAGCTGAAATAACCATGCTTGTCCATAGGAGAAACTTCTGCATAGAAAACATTCAGTCTGGGCTGAACATCTCTCCAGTAGCCAGGGATTGTGCTGTAGTTACAAGGAATATAAGTATGGATACCTTCCTGGATGCCTTTTCTGCCAGGGCCGCCTGTAAACCAGGATACATATTCATATTTGCCTTTCAGTTCGGGTTTCATGAAGGGGCCGCCTTTTACAGACAGTGTTGCATGGTGTACGACGCCTGTCAATTCGCCTCTCATGGCTCTTGCTGCAACAGCCTCACAAATAGCGGTAGGTTCTTCCAAACCTGTGGGGCATGCGCAAACATCACCGGATTTTACATACATAGCAACTTCTTCGGGGGATTTGCATTTTGCCTGATACATTTCCTGGAATTTGTTCATGTTATCTCACCTTTCCATATTTTTTTCACTAAAAATCAGCATACTGCCAATTTGTTTCTTCTCATGCATACAATATACGCAATATTATTTTATATTTTACCATAGCAACAGGCAAAAAGTAAAGAATAGTCCATCATGTTTCTGATTATATACAATTATATTGCATCTTTTGGTTATTTTTCTATTGATTTTTTTCACAAAATGGCGTAAATTCAATGTTCTTTATGTCATACATCTTTTGAAATATCGTCTTTTTCCAATATTTTTTTCCACAGCCGGACATCCAGTTTTCCTTTCTTTGTACGACATGAAACAGGCACAAAAAAAGACTGTATTCTAAATGAATACAGTCTTTTGTGATTGCAAATCAAACCAGATATTTCTGTACTTCCGCAGGAAGTAAATCCTGTTTGCGGCTGATGATCATAACCATGTCTGTTTCAGCTTCCACAGAAGTCTTTTCCAGTTCTTCGATGAACTTCACGAAATCCGCGTCGCTGACTTTATCTACAATATGATTCAGGCCGTCAATATAGATTTTTTCAATATCACTATTCTGAGAAAGGATACCACAAACAAATCCTCTGAAAACCTGAGGGTCTTCCATAATAAACTTCGGTGTATCTACAAAACGAACGCTATAATGCAGATCATACATGCGGCTGTTGTCATCGTCTACGAAAACAACACTGCCTTTTGCGGTTTTGCCCGCTTCATTTGCCATTGCAATGAGTTTCTTTGTTTTACCTTCACCTTTTTCGCCTGCAAGAATCTGAACCATCGCAATCTCCCCCTTCATGATGTTGGTGATATACCTTTTCGTATTTGTTAGATTGAGTTGCAGTAAAGCTAATGCTTTATCTTTATGATGTTATTATTCTCCCTTTCTGAAAAAAACCCTCTTTTTTTCCTGCTAATTTTTCAAAACCAAATACATTTATTTAGTTTCACTAAGTTAATTCCAGAAAATACGAACTGAATTCATGCATAATGTACATGATTATTTGTTCACTCTGCCCAAATCCTCTTTGGTATAACGATACACAATATGGTGGAGCGCAGAACGATACCGTTCATAAGTTTCTCCATCCAGCGCACCTGGTCTAGTCATCAGCCTAAGGGGAAAAGGCTTCTGTCCTTTGCGCATGGGTGGCTGCATATAAGGATAATCATTCCATACAAATCCATGGCGTTCATAAAATCCAATTCGACGGCGTGTCAGATCGTCTTCCGGCAATTCCACTTCCAGAACGACTTTTTTACGTTTCCAATCCAAAAACATATCCAGCACATTCCCGCCAAATCCATGATTCCGCTTTTCCGGCAGAATGGCAAAATGATCCACATACAGTAAATCATCAGGCAGCTCCCAGGCAGCAATAACCCCGCCGTTTTTTTTCTTTTCATCTTTAATGGCATACAAACGATATCTTTCATTTTGAAGCAGGGCAAGCTGATCTTCTTTTGTGCGCAGTTCTGTTTCTGGAAAACTCTGTTCAAGAATCGGATATACTTTCTCAAAATCTTCTTCTGTCAAAACTCTGTGAAACATCTTTTTCCCTCCTGTCTGCTTCTTTCGGGTAACAGCATACCACATTTTGAGTAGAAAAGCAACGACAGCAGATCCCTGTTGTTTTTACGTTTTGTTTGCAATTTTCTTTGTCCTCTTTTCTTTTTCCAGTTCTATGCTATACTGAAAAGCATAAGAAAGGATGTGATTCTTTGAGAAAAATCAAATACAGTATTCTTCTGGGGCTATTGCTCTTGTTATGGAGCACCGTACCTGCTTTTGCGAAAGATGTGACCGTACAGCTGGACGGCAATGCCCTTGCCTGCCGCCACGATCCTGTCATTGAAAATGACCGCGTGCTGGTTCCCCTGCGGGATATCATGGAACCCCTAGGCTATGAAGTGGTATGGAATGAAAAAGACCGTTCTATTGTTGCCAAAGACGCGGATACCACCATGTATCTTTCTATCAACAACGCATACGCTACAGTCAACAATACCCAAGTTGTATTGGATGCTGCACCTCGTATCATTGATGATGTCACCATGGTTCCCCTGCGGTTCATGGCAGATTACAGCGGTGCTTCCGTCAGCTGGAACGCAGATACTTATACCGTATCTATTCAAAGAGGCGGCGCGCCTGCCACACCGGAGTATACCACCGCAGACTCCGTGGTATATATCCAGACAAATAAAATCCAAGGCAGCGGCATCATTCTGTCAGAAGACGGACTCATTGCTACAAACTTCCATGTCATCGAAAACGCTTCCACTGCCCAGATCATATTCAATGACGGCACCATCTATGCAGGCGCAGTAACCGTTGTGGGACTAGACCCCCAAGCAGATATTGCTCTTTTACAGATCAATCAGCAGGGGCTGCATCCTGTGACACCATCCTACACCATCAACACCGGTGAAAAAGTCACAACCATCGGCTCTCCCAAGGGCAAACGCAATGTTTCCAGCACCGGTACCGTCAACGGTTATACCGATGATATCATCTCTATGACGGCTCCCATTGCCCACGGCAGCAGCGGCGGCGGTTTGTTCAACGCAGCTGGTCAAGTCATCGGCATGTGTTCTTCTTACAGCGAAAATCAGTATTTCGCCATTCCCATTGAAAAAGTCTTTGCAGTGCACCGCACCATGAGCCTGCCCATCAGCGGCATGAAGAACTATGTTTATGAACCGGCAGCTCCCAGAAACATTAGCTATACAATGGAGGACGGCTACACTTACTTTGTCTGGGAACCTGTGTATGACGCAGATTATTACTATATTTATATTGCTTCTGAAGAAGGCGGCAATTACCAACAGGTGAAAAATACCACCTTGAACAATAATCAGTGGTATTGGAATTATCCCCATGCCTTTGGCGTTTCCATCAACAATTCCAAAGGATTCTATATCCGCATTGCCACTGTCCGTGACGGCGTAGTCTGTGGTACCAGCAATCCTATCTATGTAGCCGCAAAATAATCCTAAAAAACAGGATATGAAGGCAACTTCCCCTTAAGAAAACATTGTTTTTCTGTTTGATGGATTTCTTAAGGGGAATTGCGACGGCTGTCTTCATAAGAAAACATACCAAACAAAATCTCATCCAGAAGCAGAAAGCCGAAATCCGCAGTAGTATCAGGATTTCGGCTTTCTTTGTTTTCTTATGAAGATGCCCTTAAATGTCTTTGGTTTATTGTATCTCTTTAAAATCCATGTTATACTTTCACAAACGAAAGGAGGGACTGTCATGTCCGCAAAACAGCAATCCATACTGGCTAACTTCGGTCTGCTTTTGGCGGCAGCCATTTGGGGCGGCGGCTTTCTGGCAGGAAAATTTGCGCTGGCGGAATACGCGCCTTTTACCATACTGGCATTCCGTTTTTTAGGCTCTGCCCTTTGTCTTGGTCTGATTTTCTGCCGCAGCCTGCGGCATACCACAAAAAATGTTGCCAAAAAAGGGATGCTGTTGGGCATATTACAGTTTGTAGGTCTTTCTGTCCAGCTGGCAGGACTTGACCGAACCACTCCAGGAAAACAGTCTTTCCTCATTGCTTCTTATGTAATGTTCGTTCCTTTTTTGAGCTGTTTTTTGCTGCGGAAACGGATCAATGGCAGAGAACTGCTGGCTGCCCTGCTGACACTGGCTGGCATCGGCTGCATCAGCCTTACCGAAAGCCTGACCATTGGACTTGGGGAGGGGCTCTCCGTTGGCTTTGGATTTCTTTTTGCTTTGCAGATTGTATTTGTGAGCATTTTTGCAAGAAATGAAGATCCCATCCGCCTGTCCTTCTTTCAGTTCCTTTCAGCAGGGGTTCTGGCAGCTGTCACAGCCCTATTTACAGATGGCATCCCCCAAAGCTGTTCCCTTGTGACTGTGGGCAGTCTGTTATACCTGATTGTGCCAAATACCGTACTGGCTTTTACCATCCAGAATGTGGCACAGCGTTATACATCAGAAACAGCCACAGCCATCCTTCTTTCTCTGGAATCTCTGTTCGGATTCCTCTTTTCTGTATGGTTTCTGAAGGAGCCTGTCACCGCAAAAGTGGTGCTGGGCTGTATCCTGATATTTGCCGCTGTACTCCTTTCCAAAATAGATGCGGCGCAATTTCTGAAAAGACATAAAGTTTCCGTTCCTGCCGAAAAACAGCCATAAAACAAGCCATACTTCAAAAGCAGGCTCCCCTTGAGAAAACCATTCTCTTCAAATCCTGATAAACATAAAATAGCCAGAACCCTTTGTAGCTTAAGGATTCTGGCTTTCTTTGTTTCCTTATGTAACAGCCGCAAAAGAAGTTCGGCTTTTTCTCTTAATCCTGCATCTCCTTCGTCACATCCGCTTCCTTTGCTTCTACAAAACGGATGAGATCTTCCGGATTCAATATAATCTGTTCCCCACGCATGCCTGCGCTGACTGCAATTTCATCAAACAAAATGGCAGTTTCATCAATAAAAGTAGGATATTTCTTTTTCATACCAATGGGAGAGCATCCGCCGCGGATATAGCCTGTCAGTCCCAGCAGTTCTTTTACATGGGTCATTTCCAGCTTTTTGTTGCCGGAAGCCGCTGCCGCTTTTTTCAGATCCAATTCCATATCTACCGGAATACAAAAAACAAGGATACCTGTTTTATCCCCTCTTGTTACAAGGGTCTTAAACACCTGTTCTGCCGGAATCCCCACCTGCTCCGCCGCATGAAGCCCTGACAAATTGTTTTCATCATACTCGTAAGATGCTGTCCGGTAAGCAATGCCTGCTACCTCCAACTGCCGCATGGCGTTTGTCTTGACTGTATCACCACTTGTCTTTTTCATGTCTCTCACATTCCTTTCTCATACAAAAACGGCAGTCCATACCTTCGGTACAGACCGCCGCCACAGCCTGAGGCTGTCAATCATCCAGTAATATAAATCCATAATCCTGCCCTGTTCTGGCAGAAATAAAGTTATTGGCTTCGTAGTCGCTGCTGACATGGGTAACCTGCCATACACCATCTATTTTATAAGCCACATAACGGGAACCATTTGTCAGTACCATATAGAAATACTGGTCAGTGCCGCACTGATAATAAATCTGGCTTTCATCAGTGATCAAACGCTTAGAAATCATGGTGTTGACCAAAGACTGATCCCTGCGGACAATATAGCTTTTCCATACAGCCAAGTTATAATCCGGCAAAAGTGACGGATTAAAGTCTGGAAACGCGCGATTGATGCTGGTAACAGGATAATATACATTCTGCAGATTGGTGTAAACCACTTCCCAAAAGTTATTATCGTTACGCAGTACATGCTGTTTCACATCGGCTGTATTTTTCTTGCTGGAAAATGTCACCACAGCATATTTGTTGTCTTTGCGGATTTCTCTGACGAAATAATCCTCCAGACTGCCTTCGTAAAGTCCCACAAAATTCAGGATTCTTCCATATTCTGCCGAAGCAGAGGAAAGACGCCCCATGGTTCCATGGTTCTGATTATATCTTGCCAGCAGGCGGTTATAACTCACAGAGGAGATCTGACCTGCTCGTCCAGCAGCAGATGAAAGCAGATAGGTACCGTCCGACTGCTTAGATGCAGCAAAGACACAGAGATTCATGCTTTCGGCAGGCACTTCTGCACCTTCATACTCCGCCAAATCCCTGCCGTCCACCAAAAGAATCTCATAATCATCGGCAGAAAGACCGCTTTCCAGATACCCATTGCTCACCAAAGTATCTGTCGTTACCGTCTGTCCCGTATAATATGCGTAAAGTTTTCCGTTCTTGCAGATCCATCCCAGCTTTGTCCCCAAATCGTTATAGGCGCTCTGTCCAGCAGATGCCACTGATTTGAGGTTATTAAGCTGCATGGTGTTTTCACTCTGCCAGAAAGGCTTTGTATCTGCAACAGGTTCTCTCTTGGAGGTACTGGAAGTACTTGTTTTCGGACTTTCTTCTTCCGTATGTATGCTGGGAGCAACAAGCCCTACTTCACTTTCCTCCGGCGCACCAATGGGGATATTCTCCTCAGCAGTCACTTCTTCACCTGTTGTTTCTGTTTCTATATTCTGTTGTGTATCCTGCGCCGGCGGATCTGTTTCCGGCGCTTCTTCCTGACTGCCGAAATTGCAGCCGCTTGCCAGAAAAACACAGATACCCGTCAGCAGGCAGACAGTTCTGAATTTTTTATTGCTCACAATAATCATCCTTTTTGTCTACAATAGCCGCATAAACAGACTGCAGCTCTGCATCATGGGTCTGCAAAATCGCAGACAGACGCTGTTCCATAGCTTCCGCTTCATCCAGGAAAGGGAAAGTCACAACCCAGACAGGATTCAAATGTCCTTCTTCTTCTGCTACGGTATCCACCACGCCCTGCAATGCATCCGCATCATAGTAGTCAAAAATCGCGTCATATTCCCAGTCTTCCGCTTCTTTTTCGCAGCCCAGAGCCATATGCACCACAATACCGTCATCTGTTTCTTCCGCATAGATTCGATCCAGCAGACTTTCTTTGCCGCTTACGGTATAACAGCCCAGCTCCTTTGTTAAAAAACCACTTTCTTTTTCCTTTAACATCAATACGATTGCAGCTTCTTCCATGGGATTCTCCTTCTTTTCATACTCATTCTATTCAAGCAATTATACTACAAAATTCGTTTATTTGCAAGAAACCGACTATGCTTTCCCCTTAGGAAAAGGCAGGAATCCGGCTTTTTTCCATCATATTTTATGGTATGACGAAAAAATTAAGAAATCGTTCCATTTTTCTTAAAAAAGTTTTTCTTTCTTACCGAAGCAAAAAAATAAGAATGAAAATCCATTCCGATTCTCATTCTTATCAATGGACAGCATTTTCAGCTTAACAGCGCCCAATCTTCTTCTGTCAAACCAGGCTGCATGGCAATATTCACTGCTTTGGCGATGATATCCGCCAAACGATCTACCACAGCATCCACTTCCTTGGGCGTTACAAACATATTCTCCGCAGCAGGAGTCAAAAGTTCTGTGATGAGGCGGTATTTATCCTCTGATTCCATATCCATAAGCATCTGATAAAAAGGTGACTTTACTCCTGTTTGACTACGCATTTCCGCCAGCATCCGATCCATGGTATCATTCACCAGCGTTGCCGCATCCACCACCGTGGGCACACCGATGGCAATAACTGGCACACCCAGCGTTTCCTTGCTGAGCATCTTTCGTTTATTGCCTACACCCGCGCCGGGCGCCAAACCTGTATCAGAAAGCTGGATAGCGGCGTTGATGCGGCTGGTCTTTCTGGCTGCCAGTGCATCAATGGCAATGACCAAATCCGGATGCATCTTTTCTACAATACCTTTTACAATTTCCCCAGTTTCAATGCCGGTGATGCCCATGACACCGGGACTTACCGCAGCCACAGGACAAACTGTCTTTGCCATATCGTCAGGCAGGGTTTCCTGCAAATGTCTTGTCACCAATACTCTGGAAACCACTTTTGGCCCCAATGCATCCGGCGTGATATTCCAGTTGCCCAGCCCAACCACCAGTACTGTTCCCTGTTTTTTAGGCTTTGCCAGATGCTGCAGTTCTTCAGAAAGCACCCCAATGATGTCTGCATGGCTTTCTGGATCATTTTCCTTCAGCTTTTGTGCCTCCAATGTGATATAACTGCCCACCGGCTTGCCCATGGTCTGGCTGCCCTGTTCTGTCAAAATATGGACACGGGTCAATTCATAATCTTTCGTATGACTGGTTTCCACCTGCACACCATCAGGCTCCCCTGCTTCCTCCCGTCCTTCCCGTGCCATTTCTCTGGCTTCAATGGCCAAATCCGTCCGTACAGAAAATTTTTCCGCCTTCTGTTTGTCTTTTCGTTCCATATTTTCACCGTCTTCCTGTATTTTCCCTTATTTTTTCCGCAGATTTGAAATATATTCATTGACTTATGGGGAATCATCAGGTAGAATATATGGTGTTGAATTAACCACGGGCTATTTGCATGACAAAATACGCCCAACCGTGTCGGAGGAGTACCGTCCTCAAAGTGGTTAATATGTAGTAAAGAAAAAGCGATATTCCCCAATATCGGACGAAGAAAAACCACAAAAAGAATTTTTAGGAGGAAAGCAAATTGGCTAATATCAAATCTGCAAAGAAAAGAATCAAAGTTATCAACAAAAAAACATTGAGAAATAAAATGATCAAATCTCAGGTTAAAACAGCAATGAAGAAAGTAATCGTAGCTGTAAACGCTGGTGACAAAGACGCCGCTGCTGTTGCACTGAAAGGCGCAACTTCCGCAATCGACAGAGCTTATATCAAAGGCATTTACCACAAAAATTCCGCAGCGAGAAAGAAATCCTCTCTGACAAAACTGGTAAACAGCTTATAATTTGAAAGCAACCCAAGAGGATACCCCACCAGGCGGTATCCTTTTTCTATGCACTTACGAAAGGAGATCACTGAATTGACAGAATTAACAGAAAGACAAAAACGTGTGGAAGAAAACCATAAAAAAGGCTATAACTGCGCACAAGCTGTTGCCTGCGCTTACAGCGATCTGTTTGGCGTAGATGAAAAAGAAGCATTCCGCGCCGTAGAATGTTTTGGCCGTGGTATGGGTGTTATGGCTACTTGCGGCGCTGTTTCCGCTATGGCATATCTGGTAGGCCTGAAGGTTTCCGATGCCAATCTGGAAAACCCAAAAACCAAAATTGACTGCTACGACACATTCAAAGCCATGAGCGAAATTTTCGCTAACAAAAATCAGTCTACCCTTTGCAGCGAACTGAAAGGCGTGGGGACTGGTGTTGTTCTGAGAAGCTGCCAGGGATGTATGGCAGATGCCGCAGAAATCGTTGAAAAACATCTCCTACAGGAAAACAAATAATCTCATCCAAACAAAAAGCCGAAACTTCTTATAATTAATAAGGAAGCTTCGGCTTTCTTTTTTATGCAAATATCAGAAAAAGAGCTGGTTTTCTTTTCTGTCTGCGCAAACTTTTCCTAATCTTTCTGTCAATGCGCCAATGGCTGCTTCTGGCAGACTTCTTGCCTTCTGGGTACATACGCTGATGCAGCCCATGCAGGATACGCAAAGATCTTTGTCCGTTGTCTTGGGATTGTCTTTTGGAATGGCGCCTACAGGACAGTGTGTCACGCATTTGCCGCAGCCCTTGCATTCATCAGATACCATAGGCACCAGACCGCCGCCATGACGTTCCAGATAAGGTCTGTTACCGGGCAGTTCCGCGCGTTTGGGTGTTCCTGTCAGTTTTTTCGCAATTTCTTTGCCAAATGCCTGAAGCTGTGCCTGATCTTCCGCATTGGGTCTGCCTGCTCCAAACTGGTTCACAATGGAATGTTGTGTAACAGCGGCAACGCCTGCCACCACCACAAATCCCTGTGCTTCCAAAGCATCCTGCAATTCTGCAAAAGTATCGTCAAAAGCGCGATTGCCATAAGTAACAACAGCTACTGCTGCTGTACCATTACCGTGAAGGTTTTTGATCCGTTCCAGCGCCGTCAGAGGTACTCTGCCACCAAAAGATGGTACGCCGCAGACCAAAACATCTTCTGCATCCAGAGAAATTTCAGTGCCTGCCGCAGACAAAGGTGTCAAATCTGCTTCTTTTACCATTTCACCCAATTCACCAGCCACAGAACAAACAGCTGTTTTTGTGGTACCGCAGGGGCTGAAATATACTGCTGTAATTTTTTTCATATCTTCTCCCTCTTTTCTTTTTTCCAATTGATTTTATTATAAACCTTTTTTTCATCTCCTACAACTGCAAAGCCATTGATAAATAAATAGTATTTTCCTTGGAATTATGGTATGATAAAGATGTATTGGCAGACCGTTTTTCGCAGTCTCCATTCTAAAACCTTGGAAAAACTTCCATTAAAGGAGGGATTTTATGGATTTTCAGGATATCATCATCAAAAAGCGTGACAAACAAAAACTGACAAAAGAAGAAATCTCCTTTTTTATTCATGGCGTCACAGACGGTTCCCTGCCGGATTATCAGATCTCTGCCCTGCTTATGGCCATTCTGCTCAACGGCATGGATGCGGAAGAAACGGCACAGATGACCATGGAAATGGCACACTCTGGCGCATTGTTCGATCTGAGCAGTCTGCCAGGTTTCAAAGTGGATAAACACAGCACCGGCGGTGTAGGCGACACCACCACGCTGATTCTTGCACCATTGGTGGCCTCTCTTGGTGTGCCTGTGGTGAAAATGAGCGGCCGCGGTCTGGGTTTCTCCGGCGGCACCATTGACAAACTGGAATCCATTCCCGGTTTTCAGGTAGGCGTGACAGAGGAAGATGCGCTGACATATGGCAAAACCAGCCATCTGGTTCTCATGAGCCAGACGGATAACCTGACCCCTGCGGACAAAAAACTCTATGCCCTGCGGGATGTAACAGGCACCGTAGACAGCATTCCCCTCATTGCCGCCAGCATCATGTCCAAAAAAATTGCTGCCGGTGCAGACGGCATCGTATTGGATGTAAAATGCGGCAGCGGCGCTTTCATGAAAACACAGAAAGACGCCGAAGCATTGGCACATATTATGGTAGAAATGGGACAACATGTAGGCAGAAAGGTCACCGCCATCATCAGCGGCATGGATCAGCCTCTTGGCATGTATATCGGCAATTCTCTGGAAGTTATGGAAGCCATGGAAGTTCTCAAAGGCAATGTGAAAGGCGATTTACTGGAAGTTTCCCTGCTGCTTGGCGCACACATGCTCCTTTTGGCAGGTCATGTCCAGACCGAAGCCCAAGGCAAAGCTCTATTACGGCAGCAAATCGACAACGGCGCAGGCATTGCCAAATTCCGTGAGCTGCTTATCCAGCAAGGTGGAAATCCTGCCATCATCGAGCAGCCTGACTTACTGCCCCTTTCCCCTTGTTCTCTGGAAGTCAAGGCGGAAAAAAGCGGTTATCTGACCCACATGGATACTGCCAAAATCGGGCGGGCATCTCAGGAAACCGGCGCAGGGCGGGCTTTCAAGGAACAGCCTCTGGATTTCGGCGCAGGCATCATCACCAAAAAACGACTTGGCGATCATGTAGAAGCCGGCGAAGTGCTGGCAGTCATCTACAGCGCTACAAACGAAGCCTGTGCATCAGCGGCGGAAATTTTCCAATCCGCACTGACCATCTCGGCAGAAAAAGCACCTCTGCCGCCATTGGTTTTAAACATCATTTCGGCATAAAGCAAAATTCATATAGAGAAAGGAAGCGATTGATTTGAAAAGAGCAATTATCATTGTATTAGACAGCGTAGGGATTGGCGAACTGCCTGACGCGGCGGATTTCGGCGATGTTGGCAGCAATACCTTAGTAAATATCAAAAAAGCAAGACCCGAAACTTCTCTGCCCAACATGGCAGCACTGGGTCTGGGCAACATTCAGGGGGAAGACATTCACCTGCTGGGCAAAGTGGACGCACCCAAAGGCGCATACTGCAAACTGGGTGAAAAATCCATCGGCAAAGACACTACCACAGGTCACTGGGAAATTGCCGGTGTTCTGACAAAAGAACCCTTTCCCACTTTCACAGAAACAGGTTTCCCCAAAGAAATCATGGACAAATTTGAAGCAGCCATCGGCACAAAAACTCTGGGCAACTATGCCGCTTCCGGCACAGTCATCATTCAGGATCTGGGGGATGAACATGTAAAAACTGGCTACCCCATCATTTATACTTCTGCGGACAGCGTATTCCAGATTGCTGCCCATGAAGACGTGATCCCCGTAGACAAGCTCTACGAAATCTGCGAAACAGCCAGAAAACTGCTGACAGGCAAATACGGTGTTGCCCGTGTCATTGCCCGTCCCTTCATCGGCACCAGCGGCAACTACACTCGCACCAAAAACCGTAAAGACTTCTCTCTGGAACCTACTGGCGTGACCATTCTGGACTTGGCGAAAGAAAAAGGCATGAATGTAACAGCCATCGGTAAAATTGAAGATATCTTTGAACACCGCGGCATGACACGCACAGACCACACCACAAACAACAATGACGGTATTGAAAAGACCATTCTGTATACCAAAGAAGAATTTGAAGGCATTCTGTTCACAAACTTGGTTGATACAGACATGATCTATGGTCACAGAAATGATGTAGAAGGCTATGCAAAAGCACTGGAATACTTCGACAGCAAACTGCCTGAAATCATGGACGCCATGCATGATGATGACATCCTGTTCATCACCGCAGACCACGGCTGTGACCCTACCACCCCCAGTACTGACCACTCCAGAGAATACACCCCTCTGCTGGTATACGGCAAACATGTAAAAGAAGGCGTAGATCTGGGCGTACGCAAATCCTTTGCAGACATCGGTCAGACTATCTCCGATTATCTGGGTCTGGGCGCAAGCTTTGAAGCAGAAAGCTTCCTGAAAGACATTCTGAAATAATATTTTTGGCAGAAATGCGACACAGCATATCAATATCATGATAAAAAAAGGAGTGTTGTAGTATGAAAAAATATGAATGTACCATCTGTGGATATGTTTACGATGAAGCAATCGGCGATCCCGAACATGGCGTTCCCGCTGGAACTCCTTGGGATAAACTGCCCGAAGATTGGGTATGCCCCCTTTGCGGCGTAGGCAAATCCGATTTTGAAGAAAAACACTGAGGCAATAAAAAAAACCGAAAATTCCTTAGAAAAGGAATTTTCGGTTTTTTGTTTTGTGCTTATCTTTTGCTCATGTTATCAATAAGTTTTGTTTTCAGCTGCATCAGCTTATCAGAAAGATCGACAGGCACAATATGAGGATTGTTCAAGCGCAGGTGTTCATCCCAAAGAGATGCTTTTTCCTGATTGCAGTAGGCCTGAATGTCCATTGTCGCAGGACTTTCATAAACCTGTTTGCCATCCACAAAAATGGGTACCAGCAGCTCTCTGACTCTGTATGTGCCGGGTTCCAGACGCATGTTTTTCCATTTTGCATTGCTGTCGTAAATGGCCAATGGTTTGCTTTCATCAATGGTTTCATCGTCCAGCGCAATCAGATCAGCTTTGATCTTGCCTGTGGATTTTTCATAAATACGGAATACTTTCTTGATACCGGGATTGGTTACTTTATCCGGGTTATTGGACAGTTTGATCTTCGGGATAAATTTGCCGTTATCATCTTCTTCTGCCGCCAGTTTATACACACCGCCAAAGGCAGGACAGTCATCACTGGTGATGAGTTTTGTGCCTACGCCCCACAGGCTGATTTTCGCACCCTGAAGTTTCAGGCTGGCAATGAGGTTTTCGTCCAGATCGCTGGACGCACTGATGACAGCATCAGGGAAACCTGCTTCTTCCAGCATGGCTTTTGCTTTTTTGGACAGATAAGCAAGGTCACCGCTGTCCAGACGGATGCCGTAGTTTTTCAGTTCAATGCCTTTTGCCTGCATTTCCTTGAATACTTTGATGGCATTGGGCACACCGGATTCCAATGTGTTGTATGTGTCCACCAACAGCAGACATGCATTGGGGAACAGACGGGCATATTCCCGGAACGCAGTCAATTCGTCGGGAAAACTCATAACCCAGCTGTGGGCATGAGTACCTTTTACAGGAACGCCAAACTGTTTGCCTGTCAGCACGTTGCTGGTACCGCAGCAGCCGCCAATAACAGCCGCTCTTGCACCCAAAGTACCTGCGTCAGGCCCCTGGGCGCGGCGCAGACCAAATTCCATAACAGGATCACCCTGTGCTGCCCAAACCACACGAGCCGCTTTTGTAGCAATAAGGCTCTGGTGGTTGATGATGTTCAGCAGTGCTGTTTCCACCAGCTGGGCTTCCACAATGGGCGCTTTGACACGCATCAAAGGTTCGTGGGGAAATACCACGGTGCCCTCGGGGATAGCGTAAATTTCGCCTGTAAAACGAAAATCCTTCAAATAATCAATGAAGTCTGCGGAGAACAGTCCCAGACCTTCCAGATATGCAATATCGTCTTCTGTAAAACGCAGGTTGCGAATGTATTCAATTGCCTGCTGCAGACCTGCCGCAATGGCATAACCGTTGCCGCTGGGATTTTTTCTATAGAACAAATCGAATACTACCTGTTTTTTGTAAGAACCTGTTTCAAAGTAGCCCTGCATCATAGTCAATTCATACAAGTCCGTCAGCAGTGCCAAATCTCTACCTTCCATTTCAATCTCCTTTACTTTAACGACAGAAAGGATTCTGCCTGTACTTTCATAAACAGTTTGATTATACACAACTTCTCCAAAGAAATCAAATAAATTCAGGCTTTTTTTGTAATCTGCATACAAAATCCCTAATTTTGCCCCATTTTTCTGTAAAACCACCTGTATTTACACCAATTATTGTATACAGTCCGCAAGTATACAACATACTTGCATATTTTGCAGGAAAAAGTGCAAAAAGGGCTTTACAAATTTTTAGGCACAATATATAATAACTCTCGTGAATAGCAAAAACACTTTGACGGAGAGAGTATACCATTTCTGTTTATGCTCACAGAGAGTCGGGGACAGGTGAAAGCCCGGCGCAAGGAAACGGTAGAAAATCACTCCCGAGTGGCAGACCGAACGGTTTTACCAAGTAGACTCTGTCGTGTCCCGCGTTAAGGGAACGCATCATAATGGTGATGCAATAAGGTGGACGGCCATTTGTGCCGTCAAATCAGGTGGTACCGCGAGCCCATTCGTCCTGTGTTGACGAATGGGTTTTTTTAATTGGTATCACACAGAAGAAAGAACAAAACCAAAGGAGGAATTTATATGTACGACAAAGTGCCTACCAATCTGAACTTTGTGGAAAGAGAAGTTCAGACAGAACAGTTCTGGAAAGAACATGACATCTTCGGCAAGAGCATCAAAGCAAGAGAAGGTGCTCCTGTATTTACTTTCTATGATGGTCCCCCGACAGCAAACGGCAAACCTCATATCGGCCACATCATCACAAGAGCGGTCAAAGACTTGATCCCTCGTTACAAAACAATGAAAGGCTACAAAGTTCTGAGAAAAGCTGGTTGGGATACCCACGGTCTGCCTGTTGAACTGGAAGTTGAAAAATCTCTGGGTCTGGACGGCAAACCTCAGATCGAAGATTACGGCGTAGAACCCTTCATCGCAAAATGTAAAGAAAGCGTTTGGACATACGAAAAAGAATGGCGTGCCATGAGTGACCGTGTTGGTTTCTGGGCTGACATGGATCATCCTTATGTTACTTACCATAACGAATATATCGAATCCGAATGGTGGGCACTGAAACAGATCTGGGACAAAGGCCTCCTTTATAAGGGTCACAAAGTTGTTCCCTACTGCCCTCGCTGTGGTACTGCCCTTTCCTCTCACGAAGTAGCTCAGGGCTATAAAGATGTAAAAGAAACATCCGTTATCGCAAAATTCAAAGTAGAAGGCAAAGAAAACGAATACTTCCTGGCTTGGACAACAACCCCCTGGACACTGCCTTCCAACGTCGCTTTGACTGTAAACGCAGACGAAACATACGCAAGAGTTAAATATCAGGACTATGTTGCTATCATGGCAGAAGCTCTGCTGGATACCATCCTGGGCGAAGGCAACTACGAAGTTCTGGAAACCATGAAAGGGAAAGAACTGGAATACATGCGTTATGAACCCCTGTTCTCCTTCCTGGAAAACGACCCCAAAGCATTCATCGTAACATGCGACCCTTACGTTACACTGACAGACGGTACTGGCGTGGTACACTCTGCAGGCGCATTCGGTGAAGACGATGCTCGTGTATGTAACGCTTACAACGTACCTTTCCGTCAGTATGTAGACGACTCCGGTAACATGACAAAAGAAACTGGTCCTTTCGCAGGTCTGTTCGTCAAAGACGCTGACCCTAAGGTAATCGAATATATGGAACAGGATGGCTCTCTGTTCGCAGCAATCCCCTTCGAACACAACTATCCTTTCTGCTGGAGATGTGATACTCCACTGATCTACTACGCAAGAAGCACATGGTTCATCAAAATGACCGCTCTGCGTGACAACCTGGTTCGCAACAACCGCACCATCAACTGGTATCCCGATAACATCAAAGAAGGCCGTTTCGGTAACTTCCTGGAAAACGTTATCGACTGGGGTCTGTCTCGTGAAAGATACTGGGGCACACCACTGCCTATCTGGGAATGCGAATGCGGTCACAGACACACCATCGGCAGCATCGCTGAACTGAAGGAAATGTCTCCTGACTGCCCTGAAAACATCGAACTGCACAAACCTTTCATCGACGCCGTTCACATCACATGTCCTGAATGCGGCAAGCTGATGACAAGAGTACCTGAAGTAATCGACTGCTGGTTCGACAGTGGCGCAATGCCTTTCGCACAGTGGCACTATCCGTTTGAAAATCAGGATATCTTCAAAGAAAACTTCCCTGCTGACTTCATCAGTGAAGCGGTTGACCAGACTCGTGGCTGGTTCTACACACTGCTGGCAGTAAGCACACTGCTCTTTGACTGCGCACCCTTCAAGAACTGTATCGTTCTGGGTCACGTTCAGGATAAGAACGGTCAGAAGATGTCCAAACACAAAGGCAACGTTGTTGACCCTTGGGATGCTCTGAACAAACAGGGTGCTGACGCTGTTCGTTGGTACTTCTACGCAAACAGCGCACCTTGGCTGCCCAGCCGTTACTATGACGAAGCTGTTAGCGAATTGCAGAGAAAATTCATGGGTACACTGTGGAACACATACGCATTCTATGTGCTGTATGCAAACATCGACAAGTTCAACCCTACAGAACACAAACTGGAATATGACAAACTGCCTCCTATGGACAAATGGATCTTGTCCAAGCTGCAGACACTGAATAAATACGTGGACGATTGTCTGGATCACTACAAACTGACAGAACCCGCAAGAGCAATGGCAGAATTTGTAGACGATCTGTCCAACTGGTATGTAAGAAGAAGCCGTGAACGTTTCTGGGCTGAAGGTATGGAACAGGATAAAGTAAACGCTTACATGACTCTGTTCACTGTACTGGATACCATGGTAAAACTGGCAGCTCCTTTCACACCTTTCATCGCAGAAGAAATCTACGGCAATCTGGTGAAGAAAGTAGACGCTTCCGCTCCCGAAAGCGTACACCTGTGCGACTGGCCTGCATACCATGCAGAATGGGTTGACACAGAATTGGAAGAAAACATGGACTTCGTACTGAAAGTCGTTGTAGAAGGCCGTGCGGCAAGAAACGCTGCAAACCTGAAAAACCGTCAGCCTCTGGCTATGATGTATGTAAAAGCAGAAAAAGAACTGCCTGAAATGTACCGTGACATCATCACAGACGAACTGAACGTGAAAGGCATCACTTTCACAGATGACGTGGAAGCATTCACAACATACACATTCAAACCTCAGCTGCGTACACTGGGTAAAAAATACGGCAAACTGGTACCCGCGATCGGCGCTTACCTGAAAGAAGTAGACGGCTCCGCATTCATGGCTACTCTGCGTGCAGACGGCAAAGCAACATTCACAGTAGAAGGCGAAGAAGTTGTTCTGGAAATGGACGACGTACTGGTTGACACTGCTGAAAAAGACGGTTTCGTATCCAGCGGTGACAACACACTGACCGTTGTTCTGGACGGCAACCTGACACCTGAACTGGTAGAAGAAGGCTTCGTTCGTGAAATCGTAAGTAAAGTACAGACCATGAGAAAAGAAGCTGACTTCAATGTAACAGACCGTATCCGCGTTTACCACGATGGTAATGCGAAGATCGCTGAAGTACTGGCTGCAAATGACATCTCCGCAGACGTTCTGGCTGCTGAAGTGGTTGCAGGCAAAGGCGGCGAATACAGCAAAGAATGGAACATCAACGGCGAAAAAGTAACCCTTGGTGTAGAAAGAGTTTAATCTCTCATAAATTCCAGATACAAAAGATAAAATAGCCAAACCATACGAAAGAAAAAGTCATAAAAACATTTTACAGAAGATAAAACACGGATTCCCGTGAAAGAATTTACAAAAGAAAAGTATTCTCAAGTACAAAAGCAAAAAATTATAAAATATCACAGACATACAAAAAGCTCAGATTTCATATCTGAGCTTTTTTTCTGCCATTTTCAGTTTTATCCAAACAGAAGTGTCCGCAGCGGCAGCATTTCCTCATACCACATCTGCTGTTCCCGATCATAAAACTTCGTATCGGAATTGACTGCAAAGGGAATCCCTGCTTCATCCAGACTTTCTGCCATATACGATGCAAATACGCACTGTTCTGCAATGGAATAATTGTCACCGTCGTTATAATCTCCCGGCATCCATGCCCCTACCCAGACAGGAATACCTGTTTCCGCCTGCCACTGAAGTGCCAGCTGAATCTTATTCTGAATCAGCTGCTTCTCCTCTGCTGTCCCTGTTGTCCATAACTTCTTTTCATTGGTCTTGCTGGGGCCTGCGGCATAAAAATGCCATTCCGCCATGAGATACCCATTATGGTCTTTGGGAATTTCCAGTTCATGGAGATATGCCGCATCGGAACGGAGGCGTGGTGAAATCATGAGAATCCTTTCAGGATTGGTTTTGCGGATTTCTGTCACAGCTTCCGCAAAGTAATCATTGAGCCGTTCAGAATCCTGATTCAGCTCATCGGTGGCTTCAATGAGCAAATCAAAAGAAAGCAGATAAGATGTATCTTCAAAATGCTCTGCCATTTCCTTCCACCACTTCACGGCTTTTTTCATATTTTTATCGCTAGGGTCATTTTTGAAATCATCTGCCTGATAAGCAATGATGGGAATGATGCCATATTCTAAGCAATCTTCCACCTGTTTATCCAGACTTTCCAGCAGTTCCGGCGTAATATCGTCAGCAATGCGGATACGCACATGGTCTACCCCTGCCGCCGCAAAATCAGCCGCTGTTTTTTCTGTATAGTATTCTCTGCCCTGATTGGTCTTACTCCAGTCCACATCCATGCCATGGCCCAGCATATCCTGATATACGCTGGGTGCAATGGGTGTCTGACCGGAAACATCTGCCGTCGTTACAGAAATTTTATTAGCCGCATCGTCCCATGCCACAGAAAAGCCCAAAGCATCCGCCAAATCACGCAATTTGAAATAGGTATAACCTTCTATGCGGTATGTATCGAATGTTTGGCTTTCCCCAGATAAAATCACTGGCGTTTTTGTTGCCACTGCCTCTTGTGTTGTTTCATTGATCTTCGGTACAGAACCAGAATACACTTTTCCCTTTTCCAGAAGAATGGTCTGGGCAGATGCATCCCAGCCCACATCAAAGGGCATTTCCTCTGCCATGAGGGATGCCAGTTCCCGAAGCTGGAAATAAGTATTCCCTCCAATATTGCAGACACTTTGCAGTGTCTGTTCTGTTCCATTGATTTCCAAGGACACTTTCGCAGGCTGTGCCGCTGCGCCATATGCCACAGTTGGTATTGCCATCACAAGGCTCAGCCCTGCCAATATTCCTTTGCAATGTTTCATTGCTTTCCCTCCTCTTTTGTTTTTCTCATATTCAGACGTAAATTCTCACAAAAAGTTTCCATAAAATAGAAGCCAGAATGGTTCACATTCTGACTTCTGTTCTGATTCTATGTAATTACTGCTCTTTGATGATACCATTCTGGTACGCATACAGGAGTTTTTCCAGTTCATCAATGCTTTCCTGAAGCTTCTTACCGATGTCTGTATCTCTTACGCGGATACGATCCTGAGTATACTGCAAAGCAACGGTAGAGGACAGGATGTCCTTTTCTTCCGCAATGGCAACTTCTGTGGATACAAAAGGTTCATGACTAACCAGCACCATACCGTGAGAGTTGTAAATCAAGGTATAACCTGCGATACCTGTTACCTTCTGATATGCCTTTGCGAAACCGCCGTCGATTACAAACAGTTTGCCGTTTGCCTTGATGGGGCTTTCCCCTTTTACGACTTTGACAGGCACATGACCATTGACAATGTGAGAAGTATCGGGATCAAGTCCGAAAGATTCCAGCACATAACGGCAGATGCTTTCTTCATTCCGCAAGGTATAGTAAGGGTTGCTGACTTCTTTATGGGTGGTCTTATCGTCGATGAAATACCGTTCAAAAGTAGTCATTTTCTTTTTGCCGAATAAAGGAGAATCTTCCCCACACCACAGATACCACATGATATCCATGCACTGACGTTTCGCTTCGGAATGGGGCTTATTGAAATATGCTTCTCTGGCTGTCCGTTCTACAGCATCCAGATAATCTTTGCCTTTATATCTCTTTCCGCGGAATGTAACGGTTTTCAGTGTACCGTCATCATTCATAGGGATGCCGCCGTGGAACAGCAGGTTGGAGTTAAAGATATTATACATGGCACCTTTGCTGTAAAGCACGCGGATATGTTCCTGTAATTTTTCGCTGTTTACGAAGGAAGATTTGACTTTATCCATGACTTCCTGTTCTTCTTCTGTCAGGGCATAGGGGTCTTTGGGATCTACGGTGGGGAAATTCATGTCGTTCATTTCATATTCCACACCTTCGATGTTGATGGTGCCTTTTTCAAAGTCGATCTTGTCCAACAGCAGTCTGTTTTCCATGTGGAATTCAGGATGACGTTTGATGATCTGGGCTTCCATTTTCCACTGCAAAATAGAAATGGCTTTATGCATTTTGGCGATGAGCTGGAAGTCCTTATCACTCAGCGCCCCTTCTGTGCCTTTAGGTGCAAACTGTGTGCAGGGGTCATCAGCATAGCAGTCCATAGCAAATGTTGCCAGAGGGATCAGGTTAATACCGTAGTCTTCTTCGATGGTATCCAAGTTTGCATAGCGGGTCTGGATACGCAGTACATTACAAATGAGCGCCTGACATCCTGCCGCTGCGCCCATCCATGCGATGTCGTGGTTCCCCCACTGGATGTCCACAGAATGATAATGTTCCAGAATATCCATAATGGCTGCCGCGTTAGGTCCTCTGTCGTAAATATCCCCAATAACGTGGAGGGTATCAATGGCAAGGCGCTGAATCAGGTGGCACAGGGCTGTGATGAAGCGGTCTGCCTGATCCAGATCAATGATGGTGCTGATGATTTCGTTATAATACATTTCTTTATCTCTGCTCACGTTATCCTCGTGGAGCAGTTCTTCCAGTATGTAAGCAAATTCCTTGGGCAGTGCTTTTCTGACTTTGGAACGGGTATATTTGGAAGAAACCACTTTGCAGATGGTAACAAGACGATGCAGGGTGATTTTGTACCAGTCGTTCATGTCCTCTTCTGTTTCTACCATCTGTTCCAATTTCTTTTCAGGATAATAAATCAGCGTTGCCAGAGATTTCTTTTCACTTTCTCTCAGACTTGCGCCAAAAATGGCACTGATCTGGTTTTTGATAACGCCGGAAGCGTTGCGGAGTACATGGCTAAAGGATTCCACTTCCCCATGAATATCAGAAACAAAGTGCTCTGTCCCTTTGGGCAGGTTCAAAATTGCCTTTAGGTTCATGACCTCTGTGGCTGCACTGTTGATGTTTTTATACTGTTTGGATAATAATTGCAAATACTTCAGTTCTTCTGCTGTAAATCCGTCTTTCCCGGAATACATAAATACCCCACCTGCCATTTCTTAAAATTGGTTGTTGTTATAAGCCGATTATACCACAGGGATTTGGAAAAATCCACTGCGTGTGACGGAAAATGTCCCACCAAAATTCCATCATTGGCTTCCCATCCTTCCTGTCTATTGTATACAAAAAATCAGAAATTCTCCTTAAGAAAAAAACAGCCAGAATCCTTTTTATTGCAAGAATTCTGGCTATATCTGTTTTCTTATGAAACAGTTCCCACGAAAGCTTCTTCGTTTTTATTCTGTTTTTTCTTCTTCTGCCTCCTGCACTTCTTCCGGTTCCTGCAAGGAAGCCATGCCAAAAAGCCCAGATTCCCGGTTCAGGAACAAGATGGCCGTTGCACTGACCACAAAGCCCTGTGTCACATAAGTGACGCAGTTATAAACGCAGTTCACTGCAAAATTATCCGGAAACAGCGCAAAGATCAATGATAAAATGACATTCCAGCAGTAAGATATTGCTGCCAGTATAAACAGGAAACCAAATGTCCGCCACCATCTGCTTCTTACCAGCACACGGCTATGTCCCAATGCATCAACGCCCCGTCTGCCGCCCAAAGCAATGCAGTACAGATACAGGCACCAGATAACCCCCATATAAATGGCAGGAATCACCAGAAAACTCCCCAGTAAAAACAAAACCATATAGACAATGCCGACTTTTACAACGGTAGGCTCCAATATCATGGCTTCTGCAAAAGCCTTGCTGGCAGAAACCGGTCTGCCCTCCAACCGCCATTTTGCAGCCTTTGCCACACCAATAATAAAGATAGGCTCCAAAAATACAGTTACTGCCATAAGCAGCACATTATTTGTCATCATCTGCTGTATCAGAACAGACAAATCTGCCTCCGAGATGGCATACTGGGTTTCAGCTAACTGCAACATAATTTCATTAGTAGACAATACCCTCGTCTGGATTAATGTCAGCAAAATGCTCAAAGGCAAAGCAATGACGAGCATTCCCGTTCCAATGACTTTTATGTTTTCCATAAACAACCGCATGGCAATGGCCATGATTTCATTCCAGCGCAATTCCCGACTGTAAACCAGCCGCTTAATTTCTTCCATAACACCAAATTCCTTCCGTAAGTGATATAAGAAGTATTATACATGGTTTCTTTTCATTTGTCAGCAGATTTCCAACTTGTAAAGATTAAGATTTTCCGATAAAATGACTAGTATAATGCGCAAAAAAGGATTGTGATAAAATGGATTTTACAAATAAAACTGTGCTGGTCACCGGCTCCTCCCGGGGCATTGGCAAAGCCATCGCCTTTGCCTTTGGACAGGCAGGCGCACGTGTAGTGCTGAACGCCTCCCGAAGCAAAGACCAGCTGGAAGGAACAAAAAAAGAACTGGAAAGCATGGGAATTTCCTGTATGGCGGTTCTTGCAGACGTATCTGATTACAACGCCTGCAAAGACATGTTCCTGCAAATTCAGGATACCTTTGGTTCTGTTGATATTCTGGTAAACAACGCCGGTATTTCTTATATCGGCTTATTCACAGACATGACGCCCCAACAGTGGCAGCATGTGCTGGATGTGAATCTTGGATCTGTGCTGAACTGCACCCATTTGGCGGTGCCTGCCATGGTGCACAACAAAACAGGTGTCATTCTGAATATCTCCTCCATGTGGGGAGAAGCGGGGGCTTCCTGCGAAGCTGTCTACTCCGCTTCCAAAGGGGGCATCAACGCCTTCACCAAAGCCATGGCAAAGGAACTTGGCCCTTCCGGCATCCGTGTCAACGCCATTGCCTGCGGTGTCATCGACACAGAAATGAATGCCTGCTTTTCCGAAGAAGAACGGGCAGAACTGGCAGAGGAAATCGCCCTCATGCGCTTCGGTAAGCCCGAAGAAGTAGGCAGATTTGCTCTTACCCTTGCCAGCGAAAGTGCTTCTTTTCTCACAGGGCAGATCATCACACTGGATGGAGGAATGTTATGAGCCAGAAAACATATAAAGCATTATTTTTCGACGCAGACAAAACACTGCTGGACTTTGCCGCCGCTGAAAAAAAGGGGCTGGAGAATGTTTTTGCAAAAAACGGCATTGCCCTTACGGACGAAATCCGTAGTTTCTATCTGGAAATGAACGGTCAGCTTTGGGAAAGCTACGAACGAGGCGAAATTCCAAGAGATACGGTACTCTATACCCGTTTTGGCAGAGTATTCGAGCATTTTGGCATTGACGCTGACGGCATTGCCTTTGAGCATGATTACCGGAAAGAACTGGACAAAGGTCACGATCTCATGGAAGGCGCCATGGAGCTGGTACAGACCCTTGCACCCCTTTATGAATTATACATCGTCACCAACGGCACCACTGAAACCCAATACAAACGTCTGGGAGATTCCGGACTTTCCCCTTATTTCAAGGACATTTTCATTTCCGGAGAAATCGGCAGCCGCAAGCCTATGAAAGCCTTTTTTGACCATTGTTTTGAAAAAGCCCCTCACCTTTCCCCAGAAGATGTGCTCATCATTGGGGATTCTCTTTCCTCCGATATTCTGGGCGGAAATAACGCAGGCATCGACGCCTGCTGGATGAACGCAGAAAACAAAATCAACGATACCACCGCTGTACCTACATATGAAATTCATAAACTGGCAGAATTATATGATATTTTAGGTATCACTAAAAAATAAAAACAAAAGGCAGAAATCTCTTTGGTAATTCCTTGAGATTTCTGCCTTTGTTATAAATTTTATTTCTTAGGAAAGCTTCTGTCCGCAGCCAGAACAGAAACGATCGCCTCCATTGACTTTCGCGCCGCAGGAAGGACAAAAAGCTGCCACTTCCAATTTCTGTCCACAACCGGAGCAGAATTTATCACCAGCCTGTACTGCCGCACCACAGGAAGGACAATGTTTTCCGCCTGCTGGCTGCTGAGCAGGTTGCTGTGTGGGCTGCTGCATACTTTGCATCATTTGCTGTGCCATCTGCATGCCTGCCGCCATACCAAAGCCCATACCTGCTGTACTGCCAGCAGTACCGCCGGGCTGATCCAAACCATCTGCCAGTTTGCCCTGCTGGTAACGGTTCATATCCCCTACCATCTGGTATCCTGCCGCAGCATTGATTTTTTCCTGAATTTCCTGAGGATAGCTGAAACTGGAAATCTGCATACCTGTGACAGTCATGCCCATTTTCACCAGTTCCATGTCCAAATCTTCCTGCATGCCTTTGCCGATATCATAGGCGCTTGCCTGCAAGTGGAACATATCCTTGCCTTCTTTGGCAATCCACTTCATGAGAAGCTGATCCAAAATGCTCAGCACTCTTGTTTTCACATCATCCACAGAGTATGTATCTTTTACCCCTGCAATGGTGTCGATGAGGCGCACATAATCGGAAACCTTCATCTGGAAAGTACCAAAAGCACGGATGGGCAAACCGCCGGGCAGGCCTGCGCAAGGCAGCATCACAGCATTTTTGGTGCCCCATTTCACGGTAAATTCCTTTGTATTGACAAAGAGCACTTCTGCACGGATGCCGCTGTTAAAGCCAAAGGAAAAGCCTTTTAGGGTGCTCAGGAAAGGAATGATCTGAGATTCAATGTCAAAAGAGCCTTCATCCTGAAAAATCCCTTCGATTTTCCCGTTATACAGGAAAATGGCGTCCTGTCCCGGACGGATAATAAGGCGGCTGCCTTTTTTGATCTCGTCATTATGCCATTTATGAAAAATCAAGGTGTCGTCGCTTTCCTGCCACTCCACCACATTGCGAAATTCATTGCCGAAAAGTCCCATCGGTCACATTCCCCCTATCATTTGCCCAGCTTTGCTTTCAATGCTGCCAATTCGTCTTCCACGCCGCTGTCTTGTGTGGTTGCAGCATCATCATATTTTGCCATGAGGTCAGCCATATCATCTTTCTTGGTATTCAGTTCCGCTGCTGCTTCCGCTTCATCCAGTTTCCGGTTCAGCTTTTCTTCCAGTGCGTCAAAGGCTGCCAGAGAGCTGCCGCCCAGATCGGACTTGATTTCGTTTGCTTTCTGCTGGGATTTCACCATAGCTGCTTTGGCACGGATGGCTGCTTTTCTGTCTTCCACCTGTTTCAGCTGTTCAGTGAGTTTATCATGCATTTCACGCATTTTTGCCGCATTGGCTGCCGCCAAATCCCATGCGCCTTTCAAGCTTTCCAGATTAGCTGCCTTCGCCGCTTTTTCAGACAGGAAAACCTTCGCGTCGGCGTCATTGCCAGCCAAAACGGCTTTTTCCGCATAACGCTGAAGTTTTTCCACTTCTGCCACGCCTTCATCATAAGCACGTTTGGCGCGTTTTTCTTCTGCCATGACAGAAACGGTTTCTGCCTTCACTTCGCCCAGATCTTTTTCCAGATCTCTGGCAAGCTGGTCTGCCATTTTCACAGGATCTTCTGCCTTGTCCAGCAATGCGTTGATATTTGCTTCCATAATGGTTTTAAATCTGCTCAAAATACCTGCCATGTTTCTTCCTCCTTCAAGTGAAAAAAAGTTGTCATAATTTATCGAAACAATGCCCCTTTTGAAACAAAAACTTATCTTTCCCCTAATTTCAGACCGGGATTTGCGTTCAGGTCGAAGCCATCACGCACCCCTGCCATATATTCATAATAGGCTGCACAACCAATCATTGCCGCGTTATCGGTGCAGAGAATGGGAGAAGGAATGCTCAGATAGAATCCTTCTTTCTCACATGCTTTCCCCATGGTTTCACGCAGAGCGGAGTTGGATGCAACGCCCCCTGCCATGGCAATCTGCTTCACGCCTCTTTCTTTCGCCGCATGGATGGTTTTTTCCACCAGGACTTCCACCACAGCCTGCTGGAAGCTAGCTGCAATGTCTTCCGGCACAATGGGCTCGCCCATCATTTTCTGTTTATTGACATAGTTCAGCACGGCAGATTTCAGACCGCTGAAGCTAAAGTCATAGCTGTCTTCCTCCAGAAAAACACGGGGGAATTTCACAGCATTTGGATTACCTTTTTTGGCTGCCGCATCAATTTTCGGGCCGCCGGGATACCCCATACCGATGGCACGGGCAACTTTGTCATAAGCCTCACCAGCGGCATCATCTCTGGTTCTGCCCAAAATTTCATACTTGCCATAATCGGACACATACACCAGATGGGAATGACCGCCGGAAACCACCAGCGCCATATAAGGCGGTTCAAAATCTTTATTTTCAATATAGTTAGCACAGATATGTCCTTCAATATGGTGGACACCCACCAGCGGTTTATTCGCCGCAAAGGCAAGGGCCTTGGCTTCTGCCAGACCTACCAGCAGCGCCCCCACTAGACCGGGACCGTAAGTCACACCAATGGCATCAATGTCCTCCAATGTGACGCCTGCTTCCTGCAAAGCCTGTGTGATGACACCGTCAATGGCTTCGATATGTTTCCGGGACGCGATTTCCGGCACCACACCACCATAGAGGGTATGCAGAGCAATCTGTGACGAAATGATATTGGAAAGCACCTCTCTGCCGTTTTTCACAACGGCGGCGGCAGTTTCGTCGCAGGAGCTTTCCACTGCTAAAATCAATATATCTTTTTCCATATTTTATCCTTCCTTCGGGAAATACAATGTTGTCATTTTCCTCTCTTCCCCTAACAGGGTATTGGGGAAAATATCTGTGGCATTCTGCAAAAACTCTGCTGGTTCCTGCAAAGCGGGGCTGAAATGGGTGAGCCAAAGTTCTTCCGCTTCCGCAAACTTCGCCAGTCTTGCTGCCTCGGAAAAGAGCATGTGCTTATGCTCCAGCGCCTTTGGTTTCTTTTCTTCTTCCCCATACATGCCTTCGCAGATGAAAAGCTGCACGCCTTTTGCAAAATGCGCCAATCTGTCTACAGGGCGGCTGTCTGTGCAGTATGCCATGGCAATGCCTGGACGTTCCGCACCCAACACCATATCCGGTGTATAGGTTTTGCCTTCAAATTCCACAGCGCCTTCCTTCTGTAATTTGCCCCAGAGAGGTCTGGGCAGCCCCAGTTCCTCCGCTTTTTTCGGGTCGAATTTTCCACGGCGTTTTACGTCGATGCGGTAAGCGTAACAACGCACCATATGATCTGCCTGACAGAAAGAAACTTCAAATTCTCCCAAACGCAGCGGATTGGGTGTATCTTTTCCCAATTCGATCAGTTCCAAAGGGAAAGGCAGTTCCGGCGCGATCCGCCGCAGGCCTTCCACAATATAAGCCAGCCCCTGAGGGCCAACCAATTTCAAAGGCTCCGTTCTGCCTGCGTTGCCAATGGTCAGCAGCAGACCTGGAAGCCCGGAGATATGATCCGCATGAAAATGGGTGAAGCAGATGGCATCAATATTCTTGAAGCCCCATCCCTGCATCTTCATAGTCACCTGTGTGCCTTCGCCGCAGTCAATAAGCATCATACGCCCATTGAGCCTTGCCGCAAGAGACGTGAGAAAGCGTCCCGGCATGGGCATCATGCCGCCTGTTCCCAATAAGCAAATATCTAACATTCCCATTCTCCTTTGTATTTTTATATTCAAACAAACTTACTCATGGTATATGATACCGCAAAGTGCCGAAAAACACAAGAGAAGCGCCCTTTCCTGCCTTTGCTTTTGGTTTAAAAAAAGCGGAAGACCTGCCCCTGCAAACCTTCCGCCATTTGATCATTGATTATGCGTTGGATGCTTCTACCAAAAATTCACCGTATGCCACATATGTGGTGGGAGTATCTTTGCTATAAGCCTTTGTCTGCTCCAGATTGAAGAATGTCATATCCTCGCCTTTGCCCTCCTGATACTGATAAGGCACTGCCACGCGGTATTTTCCGGGGGACATGCTCTTTTCCCACTGCCAGAAAGTAAATTTCCGATCTCGTTTGCCGTCTGTGGGGCCACCTGTGGGAATGCTGTAAGTATCTGTGCTTACATAGGCCTTGGAATCGGGCTCTACCTTATTCCAGTTATGTCCATCCCATTTTTCCAGCCAAAATTCATCGGATGCGTAGAATACCGCACTCTCTTCGTTTTTCCACTGCATTTGCAGGCTCATGGTTTCTTTGTCAAAACTGCCTGTGGGCAGCAGGGAAACATTGGGCATTCTGGCAGAAGTCAGTTTCACATAGTCCTTCTGTCCGTCGGTACTCCATTCCACATCCAGATTCATGGATTCCGCCAGCTCTCTCAATGGAAGATATGCGCGGTTATTCACCACCAGCGGTTTTGTTTCCAGCAGTAATTCATGGGTGCCCATAAGGGTCAGATAGTTGGAGTCCAACCCCAAGGAAACTTGCCATACCAGCGGCTGATGATCCGCATCCAACACTGCCTTCATCTGTTTTTCCACCAAAGCGGTGCGCGTACTTGTATCATAAGTCACATCCGCTCCCAGCACATCTGCCATAGCGCGCACAGGCAGCATCATCCGTCCGTCCTCGTAGACAATATCCTCTTTCAGTACCACATTTCTTTCATCTAAAGTAATGACTACATCCTTCTGGGCACCAAACGCTGTCACATTACAGCCCAACGCCAGAAGAACCGCCGCAATTACTGTTTTTCGCATCATTCAGATTCCCTCCTTCAAAATGGGTGCAGATTCTTGTTTACAGTATATCACCAATCAAAAACAGTTTTATTAGAATTCCTTTAATTTTTTCTTACGTTTCTGCTTTTTTCTTCGTACAAAATCACAGCAACTTTTCCCATAAAAAAATATTTTAAAAAAAGGGCGTTTTTTCTTGCAAAATCAAAAGTTTTCTGCTAGAATAACTTTGTTGTGTCACATACAAGCAATGAAGGAGGTGCAGGCAATGGCTAGATGTGAAATTTGTGAAAAAGGCCAGATCAAAGGTCATAGAATCAGCATTAACCGTAGTCAGGTTAGTAGACGTGCGAACAGAAAATGGAAACCCAATGTAAAGAAAATCAAAATCGTGGAAGATAACGGCAATGTAAAATCTATCTACGTTTGCACAAGATGCATGCGTTCCAACAAAATCACTCGTGCGATCTGATTTCAGCATAAAAAGAGCCTTCGTTTACGAAGGCTTTTTTGCGTTATACGGGTATTAAAAAAAGAGAATCCCTTAGGGGCATCTTCATAAGAAAACAAAGAAAGCCAAAATCCTTATGATTACAAAGGATTTTGGCTTTCTTATTTTATGAAGATTTTATTTGTTATGTTTTCTTATGAAGACAGCCGTCGCAATTCCCCTTAAGAAATCGAGGAAAAGGAAAATCAATGTTTTCTTAAGGGGAAGTTGCTTTTGGGATTCTCTTTTTATGTCCAGATTTTTACAGCATGGTCTGCAATGTTTTATCATAAGCTGCCGCAATGAAAGGCACAGAAATTTTCTTTTCTCTTGCCAGTCTGACAGCGTTGCCCACAATCTGTTCCAGTTCATTCTGGGGCACACCGTCTTTGATGTCCCGATAAAGGGAGGATGTAGAGTTCAGGGGCATTTCTGCAAATTCCTGCAAATACCGTTCCTGAATATCTTCTGGCAGATGTACACCAATGCCATCTGCCAAGCGGTACAAATCGTCATAAGTGCCTTTCAGGAAAGCCATCCGCTGGGAATCCTCCAGAATACCACCGGAAGGACAATCATAATACAAGAAGGCACAGCTATTGCCGCAAATCATCATAAACTTCGCCCAGATAGGTTCCAGAATATCCGACGTATAAATGGTAGGCAATCCACCTGCCTGCATCATCGCTGCCAACTGTTCCGCTCTTTCGTTTTTCCGACCGTCAGGGAAACCAAAGCCTGCCCGCAGCAATGTGCCCACATTGACAACCTTCCCCTTCTCTACAATCTTAGACAGGCAGTAAATGAAGCCATGGGCAATCTGCCCTTTTCCCAATGCTTCCTGTGCCTGCTGGGCAGCCATAAAGCCATTCTGCAAAGGAATAACCAATGTATCATCCCGAACGATACTGCTGTATCTGTCGCATACATCTTTCAAAGAGTAACTCTTGCACGCCAGCACCAGTACGTCTACGGTGCCGATTTCCGCAGGATCATCACTGACCAAAGCAGGATGGATGATCTGATCACCCAAAAGTTCAGATTCCAGAATCCAGCCTCTTTTCAGAACATTTTCCTTTGTTCCTCCTCTTGCAATCAATACGATTTCCGCATTTTTATCTTTCACAACGGCACCTGCGACAGTAGCACCAACGCCGCCTGCGCCCAAAATACCAATTCTCATAAACTTACCTTCTCTCTTTATTCACGAATCTGTCCATCACCATAAATGATATACTTTGTGGTAGTCAATTCTGTCAGACCCATAGGCCCACGGGCATGGAGTTTCTGGGTACTGATACCGATTTCCGCACCAAAGCCAAACTGTCCGCCGTCTGTGAAACGAGTGGATGCGTTCACATAAACTGCCGCCGCGTCCACTTCATTGAGGAACCGCTGGGCATTTGTGTAATTTTCTGTCACGATGGCTTCGGAATGACCTGTGGAATAGCGACGGATGTGGCTGATGGCTTCATCCAAATCCTTCACCACTCTTGTGGAAATGATATAATCTTCATATTCTGTTGCCCAGTCTTTTTCTGTTGCCGCTACGGCACCGGGGACTCTGGCACAGGTATCTTCATCCCCACGGATTTCCACCTGTTTTTCCTGCAACGCTTTGCCAATCATAGGCAGGAAGGTATCTTTCAGACTTTCGTGCACCAGCAGGCTTTCGCAGGCATTGCAAACGCCGGGACGCTGTGTTTTGGCATTGATGACAATGCGCACTGCTTTTTCCAGATCTGCGCTTTCATCCACATAAACATGGCAGTTGCCCACACCTGTCTGGATCACAGGTACGGTACTGTTCTGCACCACATTTTGAATAAGCCCTGCACCACCTCTGGGAATGAGCAAATCCAGATAGCCATTGAGGCGCATCATTTCGTTTGCAGTTTCCCGATTGGTATCTTGTACAATCTGCACACATGCCGCAGGCAGACCTTCCTCCTCCAAAGCTTTCTGGAATACGGAAACTACTTTTTTGTTTGTGCCGATGGCTTCTTTGCCGCCGCGGAGAATGACCGCACTGCCGGCTTTCAGACAAAGACCGAAAGCATCTGCCGTTACATTGGGGCGGGCTTCAAAAATGATGCCAATCACGCCCATAGGTACCCGTTTTTGGCCGATAATTAAGCCATTATCCAATGTTTTCATGGACAGGACTTTGCCTACAGGGTCATCCAGAGATGCCACCTGTCTTAAGCCGTCTGCCATTTCTTCCAGTCGTTTTTCTGTCAGTGTCAAACGGTCAATAAATGCACCTTTGATGCCTGCTTCCACTGCCGCATCTACGTCTGCCTTATTTGCCGCCAAAATTTCATCCTTTGCCGCCAGCAAAGCATCTGCCGCATGACAAAGGGCTTTATTTTTTCTGGGTGTGGGAAGAACGGAAAGAACCACTGCCGCTTCCTTTGCCTGTTTTCCCATTTCTGTCAACATACTCATAAATATAACTGCCTCCTTAATCAAAAAAGCCGTTTCTTTCCATTATACTTGTACCCCATGGAAAAAAACAGCTTTTTTTCGATTCTCTATGAAATTCTTTGCACAATTGTTGCTACCACAAATACGGTGAAAAGTCCTCCAGCCAGCGAGCATAAAAAACAAGGGAATTTCTTTCCTGCTGTCACTGTCCGCAATATGAGAAACCAGAAACAGCCATAAAAACAGACCACACCCACTGCTGACACAATAGCAACAAGGAAGTATGGCAAAATGCCCAGCCACACCAGCAGACCATAAGCCACTGCCGCCAGCAGCAGAATGAACTGCTCTCCTGTATTTTTATAAACAGGATTTGTATTTTCTTTGGCTGGAGAAAAATTTGCCGCCAGTAAAAACAGTCCTGGCAGACCATAGCCAGCCAACGCTCCCGTCAGCACGCGGAGCAGATTGTTGCTCTGCCAAAAACCCAGATAACTGCCGACGCCATCAATGGCAATGGGCAGAAAAGACAAAGCCGCCAGTACCATGCCAGAAGGTGAAAACGGTCGATTTCCGTCTTTTCGTCCTGTCAGCCATAAGAATATCACGCCAAGGACAATACCGCCTTCAATGGCTGTACAACGGGCACAGAGAGGGCTTTGACAGCTTCCCCAGAAAAAACTGCGCTCTGCCATCTGGTGACAGACAGCAGAGCCAAAAAAGTCAAATACATTCATGATCCTTAGAAGTTATAAGTTATGGAATAAGGCACAGCCGCCAAACCAGACAGACCGCCGATGATGCAACAGATCAGGCTCAGACCCAGCATAACAGCACTGATGATGGTAATCAGTTTACCAAACTTCTGGTTATCTTCCACTGGACTTTTCATGAGGGCAATACCGGCAATGAGACCAGCAATAGCACCAATGCCGCCCACCAGAATGATCAGCACGATCACAATGACTTTCAGTGCAGGATGAATACCCTGTTCATTAACAGGCTTATATTCTGTATTGGTACCGCCGCTTGCCCATGTACCGCCGCTGGTGTTTTCTGTGCTTTCAAATTTCTGATAAGTGCCTTTGGCATCCTCTACAGTAAAAGAATCCACTTTTTCCGCAGGCTGATCATCAGGCTGTGCCGCTTCAGGGCGGGTATTTTCTTTTACGCCGCAAATAGGGCAGCCCAAGCTTTCATCTATAATTTCTCTTCCGCATTTCGGGCAAAAACTCATGGTTCATCTCTCCTTTTCTATAATTCCTTTTCCAAAGCAAGTTCCTACATCTTCGCCAGCTAAAATCCGATGGATTACCGTAGGGTCTTCCCCATGGGCAATGGCCATGGCTGTGCCAGCTTTCTCGCAGATTTTTGCCGCTTCCAGTTTTGTCTGCATGCCGCCTACACTGAAAGCAGAGCCTTTTCCGCTTGCCATCTGTTCGATTTCCGGCGTTACTTTTTCCACATAAGAAATCCGCTTCGCATCTGCATGTTCTCTGGGATTTTTGTCATACAGTGCGTCAATATCTGTCAACAATACCAGCAGATCTGCCCCCGTTACCTCTGCTACCATGGCAGAAAGGCGGTCGTTATCAGAGAATTCAATTTCGTATGTAGAAATGGTGTCATTGGCATTGACAATGGGAATGATACCCATTTCAAACAATGTTTCAAATGTATTATGGGTGTTTGTGTATCTTTCTTCTGTGCCCATTTCTTCTTTGGTCAGCAAAATCTGAGCAACAGTCTGATTATACCGATCGAAAAAGTTATGATAGATCTGCATCAGCATCGCCTGACCCACTGCCGCCGCTGCCTGTTTTTCCCGAATGACAGTGGGACGGGAAGGCATTGACATACGCACAGCGCCTACGCCAATAGCGCCGCTGGTAACCAGTGCTACATCCATGCCGCGGTTGCGCAAGTCTGTCAGCACCCACGCCAGTTCTTCGATCCGTTTCAAATTTAATCTGCCATTGGGATAGGTAATGGTTGCGGTACCTACCTTAATGACAATTCTTTTACAGTTTTTCAGCGTTTGACGCATACGCAATAACCCCCTCCTTCTTCCATACAGTGAGTATACACTATTTTCCTTTTGGAAAAAAGCAATTTTTTCAATCTCAATAAAATTGTAACATTGTTGAAAGAAACCATAAAAAAACAGAGAGACTTCCCTTATGGGGCTACTTCATAAGAAAACAAATATAGCCGGAATCTTTGAACTCAAAAATTCCGGCTATCAAATTTTGATTGGAATTGTTTTCTTATGAGAGATAGCCATCGCAGTTCCCCTTAAGAAATCAGATAAAATCATGTTTTCTTAAGGGGGAGCCTGCTTAGGGAAATCTCTCCATTTGATCAGGCAAAGCCTGTTTTTCTTTTATTTTGAAATCCTGTGAAACCTGATTACTGGTTAGCCAGTCTTTTGTAGTTTTCCAGTCTTTCTTTTGCGTTCTTTTCGGACTGTTCGAACAGTTCTTCCGCTACTTCGGGGAATGTTCTCTGCAGTGCGCTGTAACGAACTTCGCTCAGCAGGAAGTCTCTGAAGCTTGCTGTGGGTTCTTTGGAATCCAGAGTGAAGGGGTTCTTGCCTTCTTCTTTCAGAGTAGGGTTGAATCTGAACATATGCCAGTAACCTGCTTCAACGGCACGTTTGATTTCGTTCTGAGCGCCGCTCATGCCGCCTTTCAGACCGTGGTTGATACAAGGAGCGTAAGCGATGATCAGGGAAGGACCATTGTAGCTTTCAGCTTCCAGCAGAGCTTTCACCAGCTGGTTCTTGTCTGCGCCCATTGCAACCTGTGCAACATAAACGTAGCCATAGCTCATAGCCATCATACCCAGGTCTTTTTTCTTAACTCTCTTACCGGAAGCAGCGAACTGAGCAACTGCACCAGCAGGAGTAGCTTTGGAAGCCTGACCGCCTGTGTTGGAGTAAACTTCTGTATCGAATACCAGAACGTTTACATCTTCGCCGGAAGCCAGTACGTGGTCCAGACCGCCGTAACCGATATCGTAAGCCCAGCCGTCACCACCGAAGATCCACTGAGATTTTTTAACCAGCTGATCTTTGTTTTCCAGTACGTAGGAAACGATGTTCTTAGCTTCTGCGTCTGTGCCAGCATAGCCTTCCAGTGCAGCTACCAGAGCGTCGGATGCTTCTCTGGATTTTTCACCATCGAACATTGTTTCAACCCAAGCATCAACAACACCAGCAACGGAAGCGTCGATTGCTTTCAGGTTTTCCAGTTTATCTTTCAGACCGTTTCTCATCTGTTTCACAGCGGAAGCCATACCCAGACCATATTCTGCGTTGTCTTCGAACAGGGAGTTTGCCCAAGCGGGACCACGGCCGTCTTTGTTTGTTGTGTAAGGCATAGAAGGTGCGGAACCACCCCAGATGGAGGAGCAGCCTGTTGCGTTTGCAACGTACATTCTATCACCAAACAGCTGTGTTACCAGTTTTGCGTAAGGTGTTTCGCCACAGCCTGCACATGCGCCGGAGAATTCCAGCAGAGGCTGTTCGAACTGAGAACCTTTTACGGAACCTTTGCCCATAGGGTTAGCTTTAGGAGCAACTTCGTCGATTGCGTAATCCCAGTTAGCAACTTCAGCTTCCTGAGTAGCCAGAGGTTTCATAACCAGAGCTTTGTTAGGAGCAGGGCATACTACTGCACAGCTGCCGCAGCCCAGGCAGTCCAGAGCGGAAACCTGCATTCTGTATTTCAGACCAGCAAATGCAGCGCCGCCTTTCGCGTCTACTGCTTTGAATGCAGCAGGAGCTTTTGCAGCTTCTTCTTCTGTCAGCAGTACGGGACGGATTGCTGCATGAGGACATACATAAGAGCACTGGTTACACTGGATACAGTTTTCAGCGTTCCATTCGGGTACGTCAACAGCAACACCACGTTTTTCGTAAGCAGCTGTACCGCAAGGGAATGTACCGTCTTCTCTGCCAGCGAATGCAGATACAGGCAGTTTGTCGCCTTCCTGTGCGTTCATAGGAGCTACAACTTTATCAACGAATTCTGTGGATTTTCTAGCAGCTGCAACTTCTGCATCTTCTGCAGTTGCCCAAGAAGCAGGGATTTCAACTTTCACTGCACCGTCTACACCACGGTCAACAGCAGCGTAGTTCATGTTCAGGATTGTGTCACCCTTCTTGCCATAGGATTTTGTGATAGCAGCTTTCATGTATTCAACAGCCTGTTCAATGGGGATGATGTTTGCCAGTTTGAAGAATGCAGCCTGCAGTACAGTGTTGATTCTGTTGCCCAGACCGATTTCTTTCGCAATTTCTGTACCATTGATGATGTAGAAGTTTGCTTTCTTAGCAGCCAGCTGTCTTTTCAGTTTCGCAGGCAGGTGCTGTTCCAGTTCTTCTACTGTCCAGGTTGTGTTCAGCAGGAATGTACCGCCTTCGTTCAGTTCTGTAACCATATCGTACAGGTGAACGTATTCCTGTTTGTGACAAGCAACGAAGTCTGCTGTCTTAACCAGGTATGTGGAGCGGATGGGTTTGTGACCGAAACGCAGGTGGCTCTGTGTGATACCGCCGGACTTTTTGGAGTCATAGCTGAAGTAAGCCTGTGCGTACATGTCTGTGTGGTCACCGATGATTTTGATGGAGTTTTTGTTAGCACCAACAGTACCGTCAGCGCCCAGACCCCAGAATTTGCAGCTGATTGTGCCGTCATCACCTGTAACGTTAACTTCTTCGCCAACTTCCAGAGAGTGGTTGGTTACGTCGTCCACGATACCGATTGTGAAGTGGTTTTTGGGTTTGTCCAGAGACAGGTTAGCATATACAGCGATGAACTGTGCAGGTGTAACGTCTTTGGAACCCAGACCATAACGGCCGCCAACAACAACAGGAGCGTTTTCTACTTCGAACATTGCTGTGCAAACGTCCATGTACAGAGGTTCGCCCTGTGCACCGGGTTCTTTTGTTCTATCCAGAACAGCGATTTTCTTAACTGTTTTGGGAATAGCTTCCAGCAGTTTTTCAGCTACGAAAGGTCTGAACAGGTGAACTTTAACCAGACCTACTTTTTCGCCTTTTGCTGTCAGGTAGTCGATTGTTTCTTCGATCGCTTCACAAGCGGAGCCCATAGCGATGATGATTCTTTCAGCATCGGGAGCGCCATAGTAGTTGAACAGTTTGTAATCTCTGCCTGTGATTCTGTTGATTTCACCCATGTATTCTTCTACTACTGCAGGCAGAGCATCATAGAATTTGTTTGCTGCTTCACGAGCCTGGAAGTAGATGTCAGGGTTCTGCGCTGTACCTCTGATAACGGGATGTTCAGGGTTCAGAGCGTTTCTCTTGAATGCGTTCACTGCATCCATATCGATGATTTTAGCCAGTTCATCATAGTCGATGCATTCGATTTTCTGGATTTCGTGGGATGTACGGAAACCATCAAAGAAATGCAGGAAAGGAACACGGCCTTTGATTGCGGACAGATGTGCTACGCAAGCCAGATCCATAACTTCCTGTACGCTGTTGGAAACCAGCAGAGCGAAACCTGTCTGACGACAAGCCATAACGTCGGAGTGGTCACCAAAGATAGACAGAGCGTGAGCTGCCAGCGCACGAGCTGTTACATGGAATACACCGGGAAGCAGTTCGCCGGAGATTTTGTACATGTTAGGGATCATCAGCAGCAGACCCTGAGATGCTGTATAAGTTGTTGTCAGAGCGCCAGCTGCCAGGGAACCGTGTACGGTACCGGATGCGCCTGCTTCAGACTGCATTTCTACTACTTTAACAGTCTGACCGAAAAGGTTTTTCTTGCCATTTGCTGCCCAATCGTCTGTTTTTTCAGCCATTGGGGAGGAAGGTGTGATGGGGAAAATACCAGCTACTTCTGTAAACGCATAGGAAGCGTATGCAGCAGCTTCGTTACCGTCCATCGTTTTCATTACTTTAGACATTTTTTGTTCTCCTCCTTATTTTGTAAATCTTCTGTATTTTACAAAACTTTGCTTTCGGGAAATCCCTAGGTCTGCACGGAAAACCGTGCATGCCGTGCTGCCTGCCCGGAATGGGTATATGTGCAAGAACGCGCTTGTCATACAACATGCCCCTTTTGCCTGACCGCAGCACTGCTTCAAGTTCCTGTTTATTATACAATCAAATTCTGACGATTTCAACCGCAAAATGGAAATAAAACCGTTATGTTTCTAACAAAACACCCTTTGTGCGAATTGACGGTGTCTTTCATGTATAAAAAAATATTTTTATGCAATTTAGAAGTCTTTTCGAGATGTATCTGCAAAAATACGGCCCTTATATGTCAGACAAAGCCTTTTTTCTTTGTAATATTTTGTACTTGAATCTATACACCCCTTTTCAGATTGATATGAAAATATCAAACACCAAAAAAATATATTGTATACACAAAAGCACCCCTATGAAAGTTTCATAGAGGTGCTTTGAAACATCTATTTATGCAATTAAAAACTTGTATTTATCCTTCCAGACACTCTGTGTCATTTCGGCAGGCACAGAAACTGCTTGATAAGCGCCGCTTTCTTCATCATTGGAAAGAAGTATCCATTCTTTGTTTGCAGAAATGTAATAATTTTCTGGATCTACATCTTCCGCATAGACATGAAGTTCCGTTTCAATGTCGCGGCTGACAGTCAAATCAAAAATATTGACATTTTTCTGCCCCTGCAGGTCGATATTTACACCCTTGCTAGTCAGTTTGCCATCAACATCCACTTCCCAATAGAAGGAAAGGAATTCCGCTCCCATATAACCTTTCACAAAACCAATACGCACATGATCAGGCTTGGGAATATCCGCTGTTTCTTCTGCGTTTGCAGCTTCTTCTTCTTCTGCATTTGCTTCCGCTTCCGCTGTTTCTTCTGCGCCCTCTGCTGTTTCCTCAGTGCCGGACTGCTCCACTGCTTCTGCTTCTTCTGCCGCTTCCGCTGCTTCCTCCGCAGGAACTACGTTGGGGAAAGACGCCAGCTGTTCCAATACAAAGGATTCAAAGGCATCATTCAGACTTTTTTCATAACTGATGTCATTCAAGCCAACTACAACCGGAACTTCCGCAGAATAATTCCGTTCTCCATCTACGCCTTCCAGCATACGTCCTGCAATGACTGGTTTGGTATTATCCCCAGTCTTGATGGTCACCAGCTGTTGGGTGCTGTCCCAGATGACTTCTGTGGCGAAATACTCAGAAAACACATCGGAAGATACATACAGGCAGCCATTGATGGCTTCCGCTTCCCGATCCAGCGTGATTTCATAGCCATTGAGTTCTGCCTCTCTGCTGCCGCGGTTCAAAAGGAGTTTCTTGCCATAAAAAGAAATCTCCGTTGCTTTTTTCTCGCGATCCCAGGAAACACTGCCGCCCAGACCTTCCACTACATTTCTTACAGGCAGAAGCAGTACTTCTTCATCATCATAATAAATTGGCATATTTTCCATATCTGCCAGTGTTGTGGTATCCCCTGCCTGAGGAGGCTGGGGTTTTTGATCCGCAACTTCCATTTCCAATTCCTGCTGTCTTGTCAGGTACATGGAAAGGGACAGGGCGCCGCCTACCAGCGCTGCCGCTGCCACAACAATGACCGTTAATTTTTTCCATCCCATATTTTTCCCTCTTTCTTTGGGTTTTTCCCGAGCATCATACCACAACGACAAGGAAAAATCAACAAAACCACCGAAAAATTAGTATAATTGACAAATTTTTTAAGAATTTCCAATCAGACATGGAAAAACCTGCATGATTTGCTCATGCAGGCTTTGATTCTCATATTATGCTGAGAGTTCTACTGCCAGATTTCTGCGAAGCAGCACGCGATAGAACCAACTCTGCTGCTGGGCATCAGAAAGCACAATATCTTCTGTCTGCGCATTCCAGGAGATATCTATTTCTGTCATGGATGCTAAATCTCGCAGCTTGTAATATGTTTTGCCCTCATAGATGCAATAGGAAACCTCTGTTGTTTTTCCTTCATATGTTATCTGAGAAATACCCATGGCACGGGTGGTATCCGCCGGAGAAACAGGCAGGGAAAGATTCTTGCCCAGCTGCGCAAATACGCTGCTGGCATCCTCTGCTGTCAGATAATAAGTACCGCCGCCATAAAAAGCGTCCACAGCAAAACTGCTTCTGGCACCTTTGACGTTAATGCTTTCCATCCTGGCATGGTCTGGCAGGACTTTATGCCAAGGGTTTGCAGGATCAGGATCTGTAGGGTCCCAACCTCTCAGTTTTGTATCATAGATATTCAGCTTCTGAGGCTGTTCCGGCTGGATGGGCAAAGGATCGTTGTTCTTCACCATACGCACAGTGGTACCCGCAGGGCAGTTATCGTAAAGCCATTTCACATCTTCCACTGTCAGACGGACACACCCCATAGAAGCGGATGTACCCAGTTTGTTATATTCCAGATATTCCAGAGAGCCTTTATCATACATGGTATAATAAGGTACAGAATGGAACAGGATGCTGCCAGTAATGCGTGTGGCATACTGTCCATAAACATTGCCGAACAGCGCACGCCATACATATTTATCTGTGGTGCGGAATGTGCCTGTAGGTGTGGCAGGGCCTACGGAGCAGACAAATGCTCTATCCGGCACGGTATAGTTCCCAGAGGCATCTTTTTTATAAACAGTGACTACATTCTGTGTCAGATTGACTTCCACCTCATATGGATATTCTGTTGCCTTGGCTGCCTGTGGTACACCCATGAACAGAAAAAGCGCCAGAAACAACAATGATAATTTCTTTCTCATATAAATCCCCCTTTTTTCGCATAAAATTATCCAAAAAAGCGCAGAAGAAAAGCAACTTCCACTTAAGAAAACATTGTTTTTTATTTGATTGATTTCTTAAGGGGAAGTGCGACGGCTATCTTCATAAGAAAACATACGAAATAAAATATAAGTTAGAATCAGAAAGCCGAAATCCGCAGTATCATCAGGATTTCGGCTTTCTTTGTTTGCTTATGAAGATGCCCCTAATCTTCTGCGCAATTTTTTTGGAACATCCCTTTGCCAATTGGTACAGCAAGGTCTGTTTTGTTCTCAGAATGGAGATGAGGGGAGTCGAACCCCTGTCCGAAAACCCATCTGTAAGAACTTCTCCCATCACAGTCAGTCTTTTATAATTCCCTCAGACCATCGCCGAATGACAGGCTATGTTCCTCGGTAGCTTCATGAATCTTTTTCCGCCGCAAAGCTTAAGCGAAAAAGTGCCCCGCCAAGTCGATGCCAAACTCCCCGGCGGCAGGAATCCGGGGGTTGACAGCTGCCGCAATTAGGCAGCGTATGCTAATTTATTGTTGTCGTTTCTTTTTAGAAAAGTTTCCGGCTTGATGACGCAGTTCACCGGCCTGCGGATGGCTATCCCTACTTTCAAGACTCCCGTCGAAACCATTACATCCCCCTGTGTCTTATAAAGTAAGATTACGAATCTTAAACTCTTTTTCCGCCTGACGACGCATATCGTTTTTGGCAATGGTCTCACGCTTGTCATAAAGTTTTTTACCTTTTGCCAGCGCAATGTCCACTTTCACCAGACTGCGGTCAAAGTATACCTTTAGAGGCACCACCGTATATCCGGCAGCCTGTACCTGTGCAGCAATCTTGCGGATTTCGTTTTTGTGCAGCAGCAAACGTCTGGTACGCAGAGGGTCTTTGTTGAAGATATTCCCCTGTTCATAAGGACTGATATGCATGTTCATAATGAAAGCCTGCCCGTTTTCAATGCGGATAAAGCTTTCCTTCAGACTGCATTTGCCTGCCCGCAGACTTTTCACTTCTGTGCCAACGAGAGAAATGCCTGCCTGATACACGTCTTCGATGAAATAATCATGATATGCTTTTTTGTTCTGTGCGATCAGCTTTGTGCCGTTTCCCTTTGCCATTGACTCACTTCCGTTCTGTCTGCTTTTATGCCGTTTTCTTCTGCATGATAGATTATATCATAGATTTCAAAAAAATCAAATGACGTTTCTGTTACAAATTTCAAAAGAAATATGACAGTTTTCGCAAATCCAAAAATATTTCTTCTATATATTCTGTCAAAGAAGCCATCCTCATACAGGAAAAATTTTTGACAAAAGCTGAAATCATTATCAGATTCCAGCTTTTGTCAGATAATCATTTAAAATTCAAATGCTTCCTCCGCAAAGACAAAATCAATGGTTCCCAATTCCTTAGATACCTTTGCCACAGTTACTTGCACAGCGTCCCCAAGGCGATAAATCTTTCCGCCTCGTTTACCCACTACCTGCATGTTTCTGTCATCAAATTCATAATAGTCATCATCCAGCTGATTCAGAGCAACCATGCCTTCCACGGTATTTGCCAGCTCCACATAAATACCCCAGTTGGTCACGCCGGAGATGATGCCTTCATAAGTTTCGCCTATTTTATCCAGCATAAATTCTACTTTCTTCAGTGCGTCTGTATCCCGTTCAGCGTCCTCTGCCACACGTTCCCGTTTGGAACAATGCTGGGCAATATCCGGCATTTTCTTCCGATAGGACTGTTCCCGTCTGCCGCTCATCTCTCCTGCTAATGTGAGTTTGATAAGGCGGTGGATTTCCAAGTCAGGATAACGGCGAATAGGAGAGGTAAAGTGGCAGTAATATTTTGCCGCCAGACCAAAATGTCCCTGATTGTCCGCTGTGTATCTTGCCTGCATCATGCTGCGCAGCACTATACGGGTGATGATGCGTTCTTCCGGCTTGCCTTCCACTTCTGCCAGCACCCGCTGGATTTCTCTGGGATGAATTTCCCCATCTTTTTTCTTCACACGGTAGCCAAAGCCACGGATGAACTGTTCCATTTTTTCTGTTTTTTCTTCGTCCGGTTCCTGATGGGAACGGAATACAAAGGGAATTTCCTGCCAGAAAAAGTTTTCCGCAACGGTTTCATTGCAGACCAGCATAAATTCCTCAATTAGGTTTGTGGCAATATTCCGGTCATAGGGCTTGATGTCAATGGGTTTGCCCTGCTTGTCCAGAATGATTTTAGATTCTGGCAGGTCAAAGTTCACAGAACCACGTTTTTTCCGTTTTGCCACCAGAATTTCTCTCAGTTCGTTCATTTCTTCCAGCATAGGAACGATTTCTGCGTATTTTTCCAAAAGTTCCGGTGTTTTGTCCTCCAGAATTTCCCTAACGGCAGTGTATGTCATGCGGTAATCGGAATAAATCACAGAATTGACTACCCGATGGTTCACCACATAGCCTCTATGGTCAATTTCCATGATACAGCTCAAGGCAAGACGATCTTCATGAGGATTCAGGGAACAAATGCCATTGCTAAGCTTATGGGGCAGCATGGGAATGACCCGATCCACCAAATACACACTGGTACCTCTTTCGTAAGCCTCTTTGTCCAAAGCCGTATGTTCCTGCACATAATGGGAAACGTCCGCAATATGCACGCCCAGTTCATAATTGCCGTTATCCAATTTTGTCAGGGAAACAGCATCGTCCAAGTCTTTGGAATCTTCCCCGTCAATGGTAATGGTCAGCACATTTCGCAAATCTTCTCTGCCCATCAGTTCTTTTTCATTGATTTCCAGTTCCACATTTTCGATTTCCTGATAGACTTCCTCAGGGAATTCCACAGGCAGTTCATATCTGCGAATCACAGAAAGGATGTCCACACCGGGGTCGTTGATATGCCCCAGAATTTCAATGATTTTCCCTTCTGGATTCCGTCTGTCCTCGCCGTAGTCCGTAATTTCTACCACAACTTTATGCCCGGTCACAGCACCCATGGTGTTTTCTCTGGAAATGAAAATATCTTTTGCAACCTTTTTATCGTCTGCTGTGACAAAGCCAAAGCCTTTCACCTGCTCAAAAAGACCAACCAGACGGGTCATGCCTCTTTCCAGCACGCGAATGATGGTGCCTTCTGCTTTTCTGCCGCTGCCGCCGCCACCGGTCACTTTGTACAGCACCCGGTCTTTCTGCAAAGCACCATTGGTTTCTGATGCGGGAATGAAAATATCCGCACCGCCCTCGTCCGGTGTGACAAAGCCAAAGCCCTTTGCATGGCTGATGAATGTTCCCGTTGCCATCTGCAATGTTTCCGGCACAGCCAGTTTTCCTCTTTTTGTTTCAAATATTTTTCCTTCATCAATGAGTTCTGCGATGATTTGTTCAAAATATGTCCGATCTTCTTCCGGCACACCTAAGATCACACGCATGTCTTTGCGTTTCATGGGCACATAAGCCGGACTTTTCATGCATTCCAGAATGCGTTCTTTTCTTTCCTGTAATAATTCTTTCTCCATATTTCCTCCTTTTCTCCTTTCTTTCTACAAAAAAAGGGACGCATTTCTGCATCCCTCGCTCGTTCTTATCCAATCAGATTAATTACCAGTGCAATAATCATGAACAGAGCGCCGCCGATTTTTGTGTATCTTTCCAACGCGCCTTCCATGGAACTGCCTTTATTTTTACTCCAGTATGTGTCGCCGCTGCCGCCGCCGCCAATTGCGCCCAGACCAGCAGAACGTTTGGACTGTAACAGAATGATAATGCACAGTAAAACAGACAGAATAATCATTACAACGGATAATACTAAACCAAGTGTTGCCATGTGTCAAAACCTCCCAATATTATTTGTAATGGTCACAAAAAACCATTCTCATTTTCAAACAGTAAAAGTATTGTATCATACTACCGCCCTGCCTGCAAGTCTTTTTCCAAAAAAGTCAGGCTTTCAAAGGGATTTTAAGAAAAATATCATTTTCTCGCCAAAAGAAAAAGCGAAAAAGATTTTTTTCGATCTTTTCCGCCCTTTTCTGAAAAACAAACCCATGTATGTTAAACATATTATGATACTTTTATATTTCCTGACAAATCCGCGAAGGGAATTTCTCCATAAGTCCATCCGCTTTCTTTCAGTTCCCCATGAAGCAGTGCCCCTACTTTCCCATAAGTATTGGTATTGAGCAGCACCTCAAGAACCAGATTGGCAGGAATCAGTGTTTTCCAGTAGGACAAAATCTGTTCCTGCTTTTCCTTTTCTTTCAGCTCCAATACAATGGTCAGCCGATAGGCTTCATAGTCCAACTTCGCTTGATAATTGCCTGCACCACAAAACGTATCCAGCCATTCCTGCATCATGGAAAATGTGTACGGTCGTCTGCTGTTCCAATAGGAAAGCACCCTTTCCCGTAACGCTTCTGTATCTTCCATTTCTGCCGCCACAAGTCCCATCATAGCAGCCCGGCGCAAAAGCCCCTTTCGGCTGGAAGTGAGAATCCATTGATCCTGCTCTGCATCCTGCTTTGCTTTGGCTTCTTCCTCCAGAATCTCCCCTTCTATTTCTCCTAATTTTTGAAATTCCGCATATTCTGCCATAAAATCAGGTAAATACTGCAAATATCTCTGTGCCGTCATGCCACCACCTCAAATCCTTCCAAAACAGGAATTTCATCCACTCCCATCTGCAAATTACTTCCCAGTCCATTGATGGTGCAGTTCTGCACATCCAGCACTCCCGTAGCCGCAAGAGCTGCCGATTCCAGATAGCTGATTCTGACGATCAGATACTCCGATTCTGCCCATGCTTTCCGCAGCTCCAGCAGATATGTCTCAATTCTTTCCTGTATCTCTCTTTTGCCGCTTTCTGTATCCGCATCAGCCTGCCAAGTGATCTCCATAGCAACATTGCATTTTACTTCTGTCACACCTGCCACAGTCACCTTGTGTCCAATGGGCGCAATCCCATATCCTTCTCCTCGCATTTCTGGGTCGATTTCTTTCTGCAAAGCCTCCAATTCCATTTCCGTAGGTGCTTTCCATCCTTGGTCGATAATGACCAACTTTACCGTACCGCCCCCCTGCCACACGGGATAGACCTTCACGCCGCCCACATTCTGCAATGCCCCAACTTTCAGTTTATAGTCCGCAATATTTCCCCCAAAGGCATCTGCCGAAAAACTGGCCATATACCGTTGCCGCAGCATATCATCGCTTTCTGCATCCTCGCCGTCAGTCCGCAGCTCTGTCAGTTTTGCCTCTGCCAGCCCTTCCAGATGGTTCACTGGCAGCAGCGTCCCCAGATAACTGTTGCCATCCTCTCCAGCTGTTTCACATTCCAGCACCACTCTGCCGTTTTCTTCCATAAGCACATGATAGTAATAAGGTTCCAGATAAAACCGTTCTCCCTGTTTCAGCGAATAAGCTTCTCCTTCTGTGTCCGTAAAACTTCCATAAAAAGTTGCCTTTGTCGCCTCTTTGCGCATAACACCTCTTTCCGCACATCGTCTTGTCAGGTCATCCCCTGTTGCCGTATCCGCAAAGGTTCTGTTTTCCAGCATGGTCAGATCTGCGTAAAAAGCTGCTGTTTCTGCCGCGTTAGGTCCCATGGCATCAAAGATCAGACTCCCCTGCCGTCTGTCCCTTTTGTCTTGGGTCATTGCCAGCTTTCTTTCCATCAATTCCTCATAGCTTTCGTACATTCAGATTTCCACCGTCCTTTCTGCCTCCAAATCCCCCCATATAGTCTGTACCCGAAAGGTTGCTGTCACACTGCCCTTTTCTGTTTGAAAAGAAAAATCCGTTACCGCTTCGATGCGGTCATCTGCAAGAAGTGCCTCTGTAATCCTTCTTTGCAGCTCCGGAATCACAAAACTAACTGCCTTTCCATACAGATCTTCCAGTTCCACACCATAATTCCAGTCATATATGAGATACTTATACCGTTCCGTCTGCAATATCTTGTAAATAGCCTGTTTCATCGTTTCCAAGCCATCCAATGCACCTCTGATTTCTTTTTTCTCTTCTGACATGCGGTATGTCATGGAGGGTATATGCTCTGATGTATCCAGTATCAACATTTCTGTTCCTGTGGGAATCATTGACCTCCTCCTTTCACCCTGTCCAGCACAATGTACTGCTGACCACCTGACACTTTTGCCAGCAACACTTTTTCCCCTGCCTGCAAAGCCGTTCCTCGTATCATACGATAAAAAGACCATCTGTCTCCTTCCGCTTCTGTCCAAGTACGAATTTTCCCCAATTCTTCATACTCTGTTACATTTCTGCTCAAAAGCAAAAAACGCTGTGCCAGCAAAGGGCCATTTTCAATTTGAATGGAAAGAGGTACTGCCGATACAACGGTTCCTGTGCAGAAATCTGCCATACTGCCTCTGTCTACCGCCTCCAAAGCAATTTCCTTCAATAACTCGATCATTCCTCAACCCCCTCTTGCCTTTCTGACGCTGGAAAGATGGGCTTCTCGCAGTTTTGTAGTCAACGCTTCCATAACTTGATTTACATCAGCACTTTCTCTTACCTGCCCAATGGAAATGGAAATCTGCTGGGATGCTTCAGAGGTATTCTCTTTCTTCTGCCATTGCCGCAGCAGCCGCAGAATTTCTCCTTCTGTGCCATCTGCCGCAAAAATTGGTGAAGGCAGAGTTTCTCCCATTTTCTCTATTCCTGTTCCAGCCATTTCTGTGGACATTTTTGCAGCTTGTTCCGTCTGCGCCATCCAAAAGTTTTCTTCAGACTTCCACTGATTTTTTTCCTGAACTCTTTCTCCAATGACCTCCATATTGGCAACAATCTGCTTTTTTCTCTCCTCCAAAAAAGAAATGTTTTCTTTTTCCTTCTGTGCTCTTTCCAAGATGGTCATCGAATTTCTTTGAGAAACAGCCTTTTCCGAAGAACCTACTGTTGTTTTCTTATCCTCTGCCGAAAAATCCCTTTTCGGCAAAAACTTGATGATTTCTTTCATAACTTCATCATTTCCTGTTTCTTTTCCCCGAAAAAAAACTGTTTCCTCCGGCATCTTCAGACCATTTTCCTCTGCTTCCTTCCAGACATCCATCCACATTTTCAGAAAAGATGATATTTCCATAACCTTACCCCCTTTCCGCCTCCTGCATTTTTTCTATTTCCAAATCAATGACAGCGCAGTAAAACATCCTCTCTGCCAAATCCATCTGCACCCATTCCTTCGGGCGCACCCCATATTTTCGGAGGGCATAACTGGCATAATCTGCCTCGTCAATACCCTCCTGTATCAGTTTTTTGCCGTTTCTCTCCGTTCTGCCTTTCGCTTCTGGAATCCGTTCAGTGCCATAACCGCTTTTTGCAGCCGCAGATATTCTGCCGGTGTCAGCATTTTTTGCAGTACCTCCGCACCGCTTTTTGCTCCATAGCTTTCCCATAACTTTCTATCCTGCAAGTCAGGGAAAATCACCGCCGCCGCACAGAGATTTTCCTCAGTTTCTCTTTCCATCTTTCGCAGTTCTGCTTCTCTTACAGCCCGAATCTCCCAAAACAGTTTCCCATCTCCAAATCTGTCAGACACCATGACTTTCTCATTGGGTGGCAGATAGCAATTCTCCTGAAAAAAACATTCCAGCTCTCTCATGTTACGCCTCCACTCTCATTTCCAACTTCGTTTTGTGTTCCCCATCTTTGAAAATATGGGTGGATTTCTCAATAAGGCTCATTTGTGCAATGCCGATCTCTGCCAGATCAGGGATTTCCAGATATACCGACTGTCCAGCTGTCAAAAACAAATCCCCATTGATGTTCTCCACCGTCAATTCTTTTACCACTCGGCATTTTTCCTGCAAAACGCTTTCTGCCATTTCCTTCAGCTGTGTTTCTGTTAAGGTAAAAGGCACATGGGCATAATATTGCAATTTTCCCCATGTCCCTATCTTTTCCGCATTTTCCGCCTGAAACGCCAGATGTTCTGTTTCCTTTCGTCCAGCCTGATAGAGCTTCACCGTATTGCAGGTGTCTTTGCTGATGTCTGTTCGATACCAGTAATCACTGATGCCACCATCACAGCGAAGCACCCCATTTGTCACCAATTCCTGCCGTTCCCGTAACATCAGCCTGCCGCCGCCGTCAAAGAAAAAATATTCCTTTCCCGTAGCTTTTTCCGTCAAATCCAGCGCCGACTGAATCATATCCAACAAAGTCTGTCCTTCTTCAATACGCTGGGGAATCTTCCAACCTGTATCTGTCATGGTTCCCACAGGCAGCCCAGCCCCTGCGGCAATCATTTTTGCCACTTCCGTTGCCGTCTTGTCCCAGTAAACATAAGTATCCTTGTTTTTCGCCAGATAAAAAAGCATGTCATAAGCCGTCACTGCAATGATCTGTGCCGATGTACGTTCTTTTGTCATGACCCAGCCTGAAAACCGCAGCAGCCCATCCACATAAAACTGTACTTTGTCCCCTTCTACAAAGTTTAAAATGCCGTCCCGCACCACTGAAAACCGCAGACAGCCTGCCTCCATACGAATACTCTGAACAAGCTCCACACCTTCCAGTGTCACTGGCGTGGCATCATATACCGTACCATTATGGGCAATCAAAATCCGAAATTCCATTCTTTCGCCCCCTTACAGCTTGATTACTTGTCCCGGGTAAATCAAAGAAGGATTGCTGATGCCGTTTTTCTCTGCCAGTTCTCCAAACTTGGTTCCATCACCCAATTCCTTTTTGGCAATGTTCCAAAGGTTGTCCCCCTTTTGCACCACATAGGTTTTTGCTGTTTCCTTGGCAGGTCGTTGTGTCGGCTGTTTCTCCAATGTATTTCCACTGCTTGCAGGTCTGTAAGCAATGCTCTGCATCTTTCGGTATTCCTTCAGGGCAATTTCCACCCAAAAATCCCCCTGTTCGCCGCCTTGCTCCACAATGGTGTATTCCTCCAGCCCCATTTCCACATTGCTGCAAAAAATCTGACTGCCGTCCGCCAGCCTGCGGAAAATGATGAGCTGCACAGGCGTTTTTGCATTTTTGAAATCTTTCAACCGTTCCAGAAAATAAGACGGCTCTCGAAATCCTTCTTCCACCTGCACAAAATGATACTGCCTGCCTGGAAACAACGCCCGAAACCGCACTTCTTCCAGTCCGGCATTTTTCAGCAGATTTGCCTGCCCCATCTGTAAAATCTGCACCGTCTCATTGCAGTTCCCCACTTTCGTCTGCACCTGTGACGGTGTCACGGGGAACAAAAACTGTGTTTCCCCTTGTTTCAAATAAAATCGGTACAATCTCATCCCCCCTTACTGATTCACCGCTTCCACAGCCTCCTGCAAAGAAGCAAATTCCCCAGCTGTCAGCATTTTTTCCAGTAGGTTTTCTGCCCCCATGACACCGTAGCTGTCCTGCAAATCCGCTCCTTTTAAATCAGGAAATACCACAGACGCCGCCAGCACCATACTTTCATACCGCTTCGGATTTTCGCCGCTTTTCTTCCAAATTTCTGCGTTCTCCGCCTGAGAAATGGCTCGAATTTTCCACAGCATTTCTTTCCCATCCTGCTGAAATCTCGGCGCAATGGAATACTCCTGTTCCCGAAAATCTTTCGCATTTTCTTTGTAAAACGCTTCCTGCATACTTCTCCTCCTTTGTATCCCTGCCGCCCCCCCATTTTCTTACAGTTCGTCAAAAGCATCCAGCAGATCCGCATCCCCGAAGGTAAATGTCATATCTTCCTCCAAAGCAAACTGATCCACATCCAGCTTTCCAATGACCATCTCGTCAATGTTCACATCTTTGAGCAGCACTGTCTGTTTTCCTGTTTCCCCTGTGGGGTCTTCATTTGTCAGCATCAGCTCAAAGTAAGTATCCACACCATTTTTCATATAATCCAGCATCACTTTGCGGAACAGACTGGAAACGTAATACACCGTCATTTTTCCGGTGCCTTCCCAACCGCCGCTTTTGTGCTGTTTCCCTGTCAGCCCCAGAATGGGAATTTCCGTTCTGGTTTTCTTTACAGTCGCTGTCACATTTTTCACCTGCATCAGTTCGTGACGTTCCCCGTCAATTCTGGCGTAACAAGTGCCCAAAGCACCGTTTACCGTATCTTTTGCCCGTAAATAAGCCATACTTCTCCTCCTTTTACACAACTTCCACTCTCATATACAGTTTTTCCATGGCGTCTGTGGGCTGTACACTTTCATATACCACCACATCCTGTTTTTCTACGCCCTGCTGCACTGTAATGTCTTCCGATGTAAAGTTTTCGATTGCTTCCAACTGTAACAGCTGCTCATGATAAGCAATGATTTCTGCTTTCAGCAGATTTCTGCCGTCTGCGTTGTTGCTGCGTTTGCCCAGATAATACTGACTGAAAATTCTTGCCACATCATTGGCAATGCTGTCCAGCACCCTCACCACACGGTTTGAGGAAAAATCACTGTTTTTGTTGCTTTCAAAAGAAGTGAAACAGTTGATGTCACGCAGCACACGCACTTCGCCGCCGTCATCGTAAAACAGGAATTTCCCTGCCTGAATCCCCTTGATGAAATTGCTTTTTGTGTCTTTTGCATCCACTTCGTACTCCCCGTCATACTTGCGGTTGGTCAGACTTTCGTTCACAGCCGCTCCGGCTTCCATGCCTGCTGTCCAGCAAACCAGTTCTTTCGCCGTACCCACAGAAATGATGCCCTCGTAATCTGCCTGTGGATAATCATAAAGAACTGTTACGAACTTCACGCCTTCCTCATCTCTCAGACGTTTTGTAAAGCTCACAAACAGCTTTTTCGTCACCTCGTCTGTGCCATTGTATGCCAGCACATTAAAATCCTCTTTTTCCGCTGCCGCCAGAAAGTCCGTGTATCCGCTGCCGGAAACTTCCTCTGTGGTGCCCCCAGTCAAAGGGGTTGCCGCTGTAGGTGTCAGTGCGCCAGTGCCGCTGAATGTCACAAACTTGTTTTCTTCCAGACTGTCAATGTCCGCCACTGTCTGCACATCCACCTGTTCCATCTCCATATAGGTAGCCACGTCAAACATACCTTCTTCATCCACATTTTCTGCCACCACCACACGCAGGTCATTGCCTCTCAAACCGCCGTATTTTGCTGTTACTGTCAGTCCTCCAATGGTGGCAGTTGCCGCCGTACCACTGTTGATACGGTAAATCTTCGCTGTTTGCGCCCCACAAAACAGTTCTCTCATATCCTTCATTTTGTCATGGCTGTATCCAAAACCAAATACTTCCATGGCATTTGTCTGAAAATCCGCTGCTTCCACAGTCATCATTTCCTGAGGACCCCAATCCAATTCCATGCCCATGCAAACCACGCCTCTTTCACCCATGACGCCCATGGCTCTTGGTCTGGATACAAAATTGATGTACGCCCCCGGCAATACCTTGTTCTGCACCAAAAAGGTGCCGCCGCCTAATGCCATATTACTTCTCCTCCTTTACTTTCCCCTTCAAATACGCCTCTGCCGCCTTTGCGGCTTCTTCTTTTGTATAGTTTTTTCCGTCCTCCAGCACCGCTTCCAGCAAATCCCTGCTGTATCCCAGTGTTTTGCTTCCCAAAAGCTGTGCTTTTTCAAACTTCGTTTTCTTCATATCCCATCACCTTGTCCCCGTTGTATTCCAGCCGCTCCATGAGGGTTTCCTCCTGTTCTGCCACAATTTGCCAGCCATAAGTGACAAAAAAATCCACGCCGTCCTCTGTCATAGTGTGGGACATACTCCTTGCCCCAAATCGCTCCGCACTGCCTACCAGCCAAAGCACTTCATACAACCCGTCAGCCACCGCAGCAGCTGTTTCTTTTTTGTCATTTTCTTCTACCCCTGTGTAGCGCACTTTCAGCTTTGCCTCCACCGCCCTGCGCCGTCCTAACAGCCTTTTTTGGGTGGTTTCTTCCACCGTCACAGAAAAACAGGGCACTTTCGCCTTTTGTGGCACACGCTCTCCATATACGGGAAGGGAAAATCCTTCTTTTAACGCCTGTATCACTGCCCGTTTCAGCACTGTCATCATATCTTTTCTTTCCATCACGCATCCACCCCCTTAAAAGGGACATTTTCTCGTCAATACCGTTTCTTTGTGGGTGCTGTAAGAAAGGGTTTCTCCTGTGGTAAAAAAGATGACCTCCCTGCCGTCCGGCTTTGTCACTTCCACCTGACTGCCTGCTGCAATGTGATTTTCCGTAGGGTATAACAATACCCCTTCCCATTGTCCGTAAGCCAATAGCCCCTCAATGTCACTGCCATCGCCTTCTTCCACCAGCCTGCAAGTCATTTCTTTTCCCTGCACCGCACTGAAACGGGTCTCCCCCCAGGATGTTTCTTCTTCTGTAAATTCCGTCACACGGCACTTGTCCGTAAAATGGCTTTCCACAGCTCTTTTCGCTGCCTGCCAACTTCCTGCCATGGTATTCCCCCTTTTTCTCACCACTGCATTTTTCGAAAACGGTTCAATTCCTCCTGATAATGCAGCAAAAATGCCCCTGCCGTATCTGCTTCGTCTGCAAATGTCACAGAAACCTTTCCTTCTGTGATTTCCTTGATGCCGCCTTCCTGCAAACCGCCTTTGTCATAAATCTCCAGCCCAATGCAAACACAAACGTGTTCCAACTCCGCTGGAACTTCCTCCAGATTACAGTAAGCCTGCACCATTTCCATGCTTCTCTCTGCCGCAAAGGCAAGGGCGGCGTCCTCCGCCCCCACCTTCCGCAGTTCTGCCATTTTTGCCAAAATTGCTTCTTTCATGGCTCCACCGCCTTTATTCGGCGCTGTTTACACTGACCAGCACACCTTCCATGCCATTGTCTGTGATCCACAGATCATGGTATTTTCTATAGTCAATTTTCCACGCATTTGCGTTCTGGTTTGTCATAGGGTCAAAAATGCGTGTCACATCTGTTTTGGAAACGGCAATGGGTGCCTGTCTCACAGCAATGATCCAGTTGATGTCCTTTGCATCTGCCGCCGCCACAAAACCGCCTGTTTCCTTGCCGCCAGAAACACCGTCGTAAAAATCATATTTTGTTTTAAATCTGGCAGAAGGCACACGGATGATAGGACAACCATCAATTTCCTTCACCTTCAGCGTCATGTTGCCCTGAGTAAATTCGCCGCTGTCAATGACATTGTTGCCGCCCTTTGCCAGATCCAGCATACCAGCCACTTTCGCGGACATAGTCACAACAATTTCTGCACCATCACCCACCAGATCACGAATTTCCGTCACATCATTCAGCAGTGTTTCCAGAATGGTATCTGCCGCTGGTGTGTAATCTTTTTTCTTGCTCTTTGTTTCTGCCAGCTGGGCAATGGTGCTGTAGCGGTAAGCATCAATTTCGGGAATGACCTTTGTTCTCTGGAATTCCCCCATAACATTCCCTGCCACTGCCGCGAAGTTGGTTTCGTCCACATCCATGGCATCTACCTGAAAGGCACGGCCTCTGTCCTGTGTCAGTTTCTTTGTTTCGTAGTTGACGGTTACACTGCCTGTTGCAAAGCCTTTGTCCCTGTCATAATTTCCCAGACCACTCAGTTCCATTTTGGGAATCTTCACTTCTGCGCCGCCGCTGTACTGTACCTGTCCGGCGTTGTCCTCCATCCAGCCGCTGGTGGCACATTCCACCATCTGACTGTCCAGTTCCTGCATAAATACCGCTGCGTATTCCATTGTGTTGATGCTCATATTCTCTCCCCCTTATCTTCTCAGCGCTTTTCTGAATGTCTGCGCGATTTCGTTTTCTTTTGTTGTTTTCTTTTTGGTATAAGCCGCCTGGAAACCTGTGCCTTTTGTCTTTTCTTCTTTTTCGTTGAACAGATAAGGCGCTTCTGCTTTCACCGCTTCCAGATCCAGTCCTTCCAGTTCGCCTTTTTCGTTCAGTGTCACTTCGTCAGCGTCAATAAGTGCCAGAATGGCTTTGGCGTTCTTTCCGCCAGCCTCCAGAATGGATTTTTCCATAGCCGCAATTTTTTTCGCATTCTGCAGGGCTTCTTCCGCCAGTGTTTTTTCTCTTTCCAGTGCCGCACTTTTCTCTGTCAGCAGTCTGTTTCTTTCTTCCAGTGCCAGCAGAAACTGCTCTACTTTTTCCGCTGTTTCTGGGCTTTGAATCCCCAATTTCTGCATCAATTCCTGTGTCATGTTGTTTCCTCCTTCTTGCTTCTTTCTCTTTTTAACTGTTCCATCTCACTGTTCACATCCTCCACAAAAGGATGTTTGCCCAGCAGTGTCTTTTCGCTGACAAGCCCTTGGGACTCCCGAATCATTTGTACCGTTTCCAGATCGTCAGTGATGCCGCTGGTGTTGAGCTGTACCTGAATTTTCCGCCAGTCCCTGTTCCCGCCGTCTCTGCGGTTCCAATCCTCCGTAGCAAATCGCAGCACTTCTTTCACCGCCCTGCGAATTTCCGGCATAACGCCGTTGATTTTCAAGTAAAACATGGCATACTGAAACTGCAACGCCACACCACTTGGCGCCTTTCCCCAGTCCTCACTGTCGGTGTCTACGCCCATACCAAAATGGAAAATATCCTTCCGCAGCATCTTCATCCAGCTCATGCGGCTTTCCACAGGCAGTTCCACCTGCTTTGCCTCCACATGCCCACTGCTGTCGCTGATCTGCACTGCCTTGTTGATCTGCAATTTCTTCGCCATAGCGCCTGCCGCTTCGCCGCCATAACCCTGAATGACCCAATACAAATCCACCAAGTCCAGCAGATTGTTGGTTCCTTCGCTGCTCAGCAGGTCGTAAGCATCCACCAGCCCTTTGATGAGCTCCAAATCAGTGGTTTCCTCCCCGTTATTCTGCAAAGGAATAAAAGGCAGCCGTCCCCAGTTGTGGGCAATGCGCTCCACTTCTTCTCCATTTTCCTCTTTTGTCACCAGCCAGTGAGGCACCTGTTTTTTCTGTAAAAATTCCCCCTGACTGTTTTCAGAAAAATAGGTCACGTCGTCTTTTGTCCACCATTCCACCTGCCTGCGGAGATGTTCTTTCCCATCCTCCAGCACCTTGATATCATAATATCGAATGACATCGGTCATTTCCTCCTGATGTACCGCGTCATAGCAAACAATGAGTTCTTCTGCCGGCACAATGCAGGTGCAGAACTCCCCATCTTCGTTGTAATACACATGAAGATATTCCACCCCTTTATTTGCCGCGCCTACTACCCAGCGGTGCAGCAGCCGATTGAATCCCGCATCACAAAATGCCGCCAGTTCCCCTTCATATTCACCCTTTTCCTCGCCTTTCACCATGATGGTAGGTTCTCTCCCCACCAGATACGCCGCTTTCTGGGCTACCAGTGTATGATGAAAGGGATTTACATTGTGGTGATTGCTGCGGTTGGGATTAAAAAATGGTTTCAATTCCTCTGCGCCGTTTTTCGTTTCCGAAATGGTCGTTCTGCGAAAATCCTTCCGCAAAATATCATGGTCGCAGCGAAAATACCTCTCTCCCTCTCGCATTTTTCGTTTTTGTTCGCTCTGGCTGTCCTCCCGCAAAATCTCCTGCAAAATCCTGCTTTGGCTGAGCCTGCCTTCTGCCGTCAGTCTGGCTTTGAGCAAATCCATTTCCGATAAATACATGCTTTCTCCTTTCTGCCAAAAAACTGCCTGCTGTTTTCTCCCCATTTCTTTTCCAATCCAAAATCTAAACAGGCATTTTTCTTCTCAAAAATCCTTTGGCAAATTTCTTTTTCTCTCCTGCCCTCAAAAATTTCCTTCTGATCCCCCTTTGCCTGCCCATTTCCAAAATCCATCTACCAAATCCGTACCGGCCGCATATCTCTCTCCCGACTGTATCGCACCGCATCAATGGCATGATTGTTCTTGTCTGGGAAATAAGCCTTCCAGCCCCCATTTCCATCGCTTTCCAGCTCATACTCTGTAAATTCCTTGGCGGTCATGGGACATCGTTTCGGGTCAATGACGATTTCTTCTAAATCCTGTAGCCACTTCATGCCATAAACCACACTGTCGGGGCCTTTTTTCGCCCCCATGGCAGAAATGCCGTATTCCTGCAATTCTGCAATAGACTTCGGCTCTGCACTGTCGCAAACCACCAGCCCATTTCCTTTGTTTTCTTTCTGAATCTCTGCCGCCAGTAATCGGTTGCTCATGCCAACCTTGTGCAGTTCAAAGAAAATATACAGCCGCCGTCTGGTACTGTCGTAATGGTTTACGGTATAGTGCAAGGGATCTACAGCATATCCCCAGTCCAGCCCCCTTGCCACATGGTCAAAGGTTCTGATTTCTTCTTCGGGAATCTGCCGCAGAACGATATTGTGGAATACCTCGCCGCCGCATCCTACTGCTTCCCCCAGATATTCATGTCGGTAGCTTTCGTTATGCCGCTTTTCCATGTAAGCTGCCTCCAGAAAAAACTGTTCTCCCAGCCATTCTTTCGGCATAGTCTGGTATGTGCTGTGGTGTACCAGCTTGTCCTCCCGTTCTTCTGCTGCTTCCCCATTGACCCAGCTTTGGAGGCTTCTAGGAGGATTAAAGGAGTAAAACACCACAAAATCCTCGCCCCCACGCATGAGGCTCTGGTTGATGGTACGAATCTCCCCCATTCCCGAAAACTCGTCCACCTCCTCGTACCAGATGTATTTCACATATCCTTCCCGAAACTTAGCAGACTTGATTTTTCTTGGTTTGTCTGCCCCTTTGAAAATGATCTTTTGTCCGGTCTTTTTGTAGACCATTTCCATGGGGGACAGCTTGCTTTCCCATTGGTCTTCTACCCCCAGACTGCGGATGGCCCACCAAAGCTGTTCAAAAACGCTGTCCTTTAGATTTACGGCCACCTTTCGCAGCACCACCGCATGAGCCTTTGGGTCAGCCATCATACCCAGTATGATTTCTAAGGAAACAAAGGAAGATTTTCCACTGCCTCTGCCCCCTTTGAGCCAGTAGTGCACATGTTTGTTTTCTGCAATATCCCGGTGTACTTCATAAAAGGCTGGTCCGATGAGAGACGAAAGAAATATTTTTTTCTCTTTCACCCTTCGTCCCTCCCAATATCATCAATAATAATCACCCGGCTGCTTTCCGTTTCCTCTTTGGCAAAAGCCCCGTTTCGCCTGCCCAGCAGTTCCGCCGCTCGCATACGGGTCTTAATGTCTGTTTCTTCACTTCCCCGCATGGTTTCCGTCAGAAATGCCAGTATCTCATCTCCCGGTGCGATTTTCCCTTCCTGCTGTTTTTGTTCAGACGGTACTCCTGCTGTTTTCCTTCCCATTTCTGCCAAAAAAGCCTGAATTTTCTCTTTCTGCAACATCCGCTTGCCATAGCTGCCCTTTGCGTATCCCGCCGCTTTTGCGGCTTCTGTCACCGTCATGCCCTCCGCGTATGCCCTGCAAAAGTCTTTTTCTTTCTCACTCAATGTTTCATGGGACATCTCCTCCCTCCTTTGCTTCTTTTGTCGGCCGCAAACAAATCCTATCACACCAAAACTCTCAAAAAGTCCCAACATTGTTTATGTTAATTTTTTTCACATTCATCACAAAAAAATCCGTCTGCTTCCAACTGATCCGCCAAATCTGTCAATATCCTGTCATGAATACGAAAACAAGTAGACCGCCCCATGTTCAGCTTCAAAGCAATGTAATCATATCCGAAACCCTTTTGGTACCGCAAAAATAAAAGTTCCTGCTCCTCTTTCTGCAGCATCCCCACCAAATCATCCATCTTTCGCTTTGCCGTCAATTTCCGCTCAATCTCTGCCTGCAAAAGTGCAATATTTTGGTCATAGGCTTCCTCAATCAAAGAAAATCCCTTTTCCATATTTCTGTTTTTTGCTTCTGCCGCCAGCCCTTCGCATTCTGCCTTCAGCCGTAGTATTTTTCGGATTTCCTCCTGCTTTCTTCCGCATTGGTCTAAACTTGCTCCCCATTCTAAAAGCATACGCTTGACTTTTCCTCTCGTGCTCTCGGCTTCTTTTTGCAGATACGCATGCATTTTTGATATATTTTCTTTCTTCCTCATAAACACCCAGCTTTCGTTAATTATTTTCACAAAAAGTACATAAAATTATGACAAACCACCTTATATCTTCGCAATTTTTCGATATTTTTCGACAAAATATCTCAAATATATTCACAATACGAAAAGCACTGTAATTTTATATCACAATTCGACTGTGTTTTAATCATAATATCACGAACGCCTGTTCATGTCAACTTTTTTCACAAACTCCATTGTGTTTTTTTCCTTCTTCTGATATACTGAACAAAACTACATAGGAGGTTTTGTATATGTTTCAAAAAGTGAAATTCAAAGAACAGTTGCAAAAACTCATAGGCAATTCCACCACCACCGAATTTTCTGAGCGCACAGGCTTTAACCGCACATATCTTTCCAAATATCTGAATCTGCGGCTGGATCGCCCTCCCTCTCCCGATTTGCTCAGAGCCATTGCCGGCCCTCAGGTATCCTATGAAGAATTAATGGTATCTTGCGGTTATCTGCCTGCGGAGAATTTCTCTTTGCGCCATTCTGTGCGGATTCCCATTCTTGGAGCTGTTCACGCAGGCATGCCAGCCCTTGCTGTAGAAAATATCGAAGGCTACGAAACGGTAGACTCTTCAGAAATTTCTGCCTGTCATGAATATTTTTATCTCCGTGTTCAGGGTGACAGCATGATCAATGCTCGCATCTATCCCAATGACCTTGTCTTTGTCCGCAGACAGGACGATGTAGAATCCGGGGACATTGCCGTTGTCATCATTGACAACGAAACCGCCACCCTTAAACGTGTTCTGAAAAAAGACGGTCTGGTGATTCTGCAAGCAGAAAACCCAGCCTATGCCCCCATGATTTTTTCTTCGGCCGAACTTTCCCGTCTGCATATCATCGGCAAAGTACTTCATGTAAAATTCAAGCTGTAATTTTTTCCATTCTTCATGCACAAAAAACCAGAAATTCTGTATTCCTTCTGAATTTCTGGTTTTTTTCTGTCTTTTTTTCACATTTTATGGAATCAGCAATTTCTGGCCGCATACAATGCGATTGGGATCATCCAGTCCATTGGCTTCCATAATTTTTACCACACCGCTTCCATCTCCATAATATTTCTGGCTGATACTGCCTAATGTTTCTCCAGCTTCCACAACATGCATTTGCCCTTCTGTTTCCTGTGTTTCTTCTTGTGCTTCTGTTTCTTCTTCCTCTGCCGCAGTCATCCGTGGTGCAAAAGCCGCCTGTACCTTCACATCCTCTACATTTTCCGCCAGCACCGTATAGGAATCCTGTACCATTGCCATTTTTGTTTCCAGTTCCTCCAGCCTGTTTAAATTGCTGAACAGCCCATATCCAAGACAAAGACAGATCACACATAGAATACAGCTTACACCGGTCAGCATGGTATATTTACTCCGCTGTGCCGCTTCTGCCTCTTTTGCACGCCGCTGCAATACACGCCGAATCTCCTGTGCCGCATCAATGCGTTCCTCCGGTGTAGGTCTCCGCCTTCTCCTGGGGCCTTCCTGCGATGTTTTTTCTTCTTTTTCGGCCTTTTCCTGTACTGTATTTTCCATTGCTTCTTCTGGATTTTTCGCCTCTTTAGGCTTCACCACACTGTGGTCCAGCATATATTCCTGCATTTCCTCATTTTTTTCATAATAAACAAAATATCCTTTCGCCTGCTGCAATACATCCGCTTCTTCATTGTATATGTAAAAGGTATCCAGCTTGTCCACAGGGTCTATGACAAAAAGCACCTGCCACGGCTCCTGAAAATATAATTTGTGGAAAGCCTCATCCTTTGACATGAGAAAGGCGCCAAAACCCGGCTGACAATGTACCCAGCCTACCAATGTCATCCCTTGGAAATACTTGTCCATCTGACTGCCCACATATTCCCATGTTGCCGCACTGAATGTAAGGGTGCCGTTTTCCTCTGTGGCATCCCTCCCCTGAATGGCACCGCAGATCATGAGGATTTCCTCTCCTTCTATTTCTATCTGCCTGCCTACCAGCGCCGCTACCTTTTCCGTGCATCCCCGACTTTTGCCATATTGATATAAGTATGTATACACATAATCCTCTACATAGATTTTCCGTCTATGGTCTACGGCGCCCATCTGCTTCACTTTTGTGGGAAATGCAAAGGGCTGTTCATCAGAATGATATCCGTATAAATTGCTGTCCCCATCGAAATAATACCGCATCTTTTTTCCTCCTTGGTTTTGCTATGTCATTTCTTTATGAAATATAACACCTTTTCCCTGCAAAACCTGTCAAAGGCTGTCGCGCCTGCTTTTTTTCCTACCGCATTTTTCCGCAGAAACAGACACTTTTCAAAAAAAAGAAGCCCCAAAATAGGCTCCTTTTCTAAAAATATAATAGCTGGAATCCTTGGTATTTCAAGGAATCCAGCTATATTTGCTCACATCAGCGGTGCCAGCAACTTCAAAGCCTTGCCGCAAATTTTCTGTATCATACTTCCTTTTTTGTAATCTGCCATGGTCATCTCCTGACATTTTGCCAGAGTATTTTGGAAATCCTGTTCAATTTCTTCGATCACAGGCAGATCAAATAAAAAGGCACCACATTCAAAATGCAGATATAAACTGCGGTAATCCAGATTGATGGTTCCCACAACTGCCTTTCTGCCATCACTGGAAAATACCTTTGCATGAACAAATCCCGGTGTATATTCAAAAATGCGCACACCTGCTTTTAGCAACTGAGGATAGTGCGTTTTTGCCAACGCGAAAGGCATCTGCTTGTCAGGAATATGGGGTAAAATCAGCTTTACATCCACACCGCGCTTCGCCGCGTAGCATAACGCCGTTTCCATTTCATGGTCGATAATGAGATATGGTGTCATGATATGCACATAGTCCTCTGCCCGATTGATTATATCCATATAGACCGTTTCCCCAATGAGTTCCCGGTCAAAAGGGCTGTCCCCAAAGGGCAGTATAAAACCATTTTCTTCCTGAATACCACAATTCTCTTTCCGCAGATACCTACCAAAGTCCTCACTTTTTTCTGTAACATTCCACATCTGCAAAAACATCTGTGTCAGTCCTTCAACGCCGTCTCCTTCCAGCATAATAGCAGTATCTTTCCAGTGTCCAAAAGGAGATCTGCGGTTGATGTATTCATCCCCAATGTTCACCCCACCGGTAAATCCAACTACCCCGTCAATGACCAGTATTTTTCTGTGGTCTCGATTATTGTAATGGGTGGATAGTATAGGCAGAATAGGTGAAAACATTTTGCATTGAATCCCCATTTTCTTAATTTCCTCAGGATAACGATAGGGCAGATAATTGAATGCGCAGGTACCGTCATACATCAGTCGTACCTCTACGCCTTCCGCCGCTTTTCGCTGTAAAACCTTCAGGATTTTAGCCCACATATAGCCTTTTTCCACAATAAAATATTCCAGAAAAATAAATTTCTCGGCTTTTTCCAGTTCTCGCAGCATCGCTTCAAATTTATTTTCTCCCAAAGGAAAATAAGTCACCTTTGTATTCTGATATACGGAAAAATTCCCGTGCTTTCGTATGTAATCCGCCAGCCTTGCAGTCCCCTTGTCCCGTTCAGCCAGCTTCTGCGCAATTTCTGCGTCCTGTGTGATGTACTTGGCCGTTTGCTTGTAAAGTGTTTCCAACCGCCTTTCCAAAATCCGCTGTCCCGGATGGGTTTCCACATAAAAATAAAACAAACCGCCAACAATGGGAGAAATCATGATAATGACCACCCAGGAAAGCTGCATGGCAGGATTTCCCGGACGATTCATTACAAAAAAAACAAGTGCCAGCGCAATGATTAAATGTCCGCCAAAAAAGTAAGGCACACTTTTCCGGAAGTAATCAAAAACCAGAAACATCAAAATCAGCTGAATCAAGATCAGCACCAGAACCAATGCGGAACGCCCAAAAATCATATGAAATACGCCGCTGCGCCCCTTTTCCAATAAACCATTTTTGTTGCTTTCCCCTGAATCGTTCATGCTTTCCCCTCGATCTTATTCCGAATTTCCTGCATCCGGCAATCCATAGCAGAAATCACATCTGCACATTCTTTCAACTCTGCTACGATTTCTTCCGAATGTTCCACATCTTTTTTGTATTTTACCTTGTGTTCCAGACTTGCCCAAAAATCCATAGCTATGGTACGGAACTGCACTTCAACCTTCATATGTTTCTTTCCAGAAGAAAGGAAAATAGGGATATCCAGAATCAAATGTAAACTCCGATATCCGTTTGGCTTAGGATTTTTGATGTAATCTTTTACATCCACCAGAATGATGTCATCCTGTCCTGTCAGCATACTGGCAATGGCATAAATATCATCGCAAAAAGAACAAATGACACGAATACCTGCAATGTCAAATAAATTCTTTTCCATACTTTCCACAGATAATTCAAATCCTTTTCGTTTCATCTTGTTGATGATACTCAAAGGCTCTTTGATTCTGGATTTAATGGATTCAAAAGGATTCCGCTGGTATTTCGCCGCAAATTCCTCGTTCAAAACATTCAGTTTTGTTTCCACTTCCATCAAAGCACATTGATATTCCATCATCAAATCCATAAAAGGTCTTGCTTTTTTCAAGATCAATTCCGGATGCTCCATCTGCATAATATCATTAAATTGAAAATTCAATTCCTGCACGATTTTCACCTTCCTATTTTATATTTTCTTGCAGTATACCATAGACCCAGCAAAAAGTCTATTTTTTGCGCTTTTTCTCACTGTTTTCTTATGCAAAAATCATACAAAATCGAAACTTCAATGTATACGCTTTTTGAACAAGCCATTTTTATATACCACACTTCCGGCTTCTTCTTTCTTTTTTTGCCAAAAACGTTTCATCCTTTTCGTGCCTTCAGCCCAACTACTTTTTGGAAAATAAGAAAAAAGCCAAATTCCGACCTTATTGTATTCTTTTAAACAACAAAAAAAGGCTTCCCTTTCGGGAAGCCCTTTGTAGCAAACGAATTAGTTTGTAGCTTTGCTTGCTTTGTATTTTCTGATAGCATCAGCCAGTTTAG
>OGGQ01000037.1_pt1 | contig 152508 bp, 159 predicted proteins | sample 1571191 | NCBI WGS metagenome assembly OGGQ01 (sample SAMEA2582061, study PRJEB24529) | metagenome | biome: Human gut stool | place: China | collected 2011
TCTAAGTAGGAGAAAATTTTTAAGTCAGGCAAGACACAAAATTAGTTACATCCTCGGTAAAAATAATTGTTTCCAACTTCGCAGAAGTAATCCAAGGCTACGGAATTTCAGCACCCAAAAACCTCATTCTCAAATTTTTATAAAAAAAATATCTATAGACCCTGAAAATATCCGCTCTCCCGCTCCCATCTTCTGAAAGCCAATAACGGCGGGCATCCCAAGGGAGCACATACGAAAAAAAGGGAGCGTCTCGTAAGCGCTCCCGCTGAGTGTTTGTTAGGTTAATCCGCTTGCATCTTGGTTAAGTATCTGTTGAATGGGTCTTGAAAATCATTTTTTATGTAGCCTCGCTTGTTAAATTCTTGTTTGATTGTCTGGGGCTTAATTCCGAATACCTTTAAACGTTTCGCTAATTGTTTGGCTGTCATCTCTTTCCCATAATTGAAATCACCCCATCTAAGCTCTTGATTACCGATTAGGGCTTGTAATAGGACGGTTGTCAGAATGTAGCTCTTTTCTTGGTCGGTTATGGTCGTATCGTTTAAAACGTCTCTGATGTCTGATAGCAGCTCCACATTTACGGGCATATCCGTATCAACGTTTGAAAGAATTTCAGCGCACCTTCTAGCTTTATCTCCGTAATAGGTCGGAGATTCTTCGCTTGGAAAGGCGTAATCCAGATAATCAGCAATTGAGATTAACGGCTCCCATTTATCGGCGTCTCTGTCGCTAATAGATGTCGGAATATTTGGCCTATGCTTTTCGAGCCACGCTCCGGCTTCAATCGCAAAAGCGGAGCACTTGGCATTGAGTACGCTCCAAAGTTCTTTAGATACGTCACGAACTTTCGGCATGATTTCATTTCTCAGCTTTCTCCTAAGCTCGATAGTGATACACCTATCCGTGATAGTGTCGCTTATGTTTTTGGCGCTGATCCCCGATATTGCCTTCATGCCGAAACAGTCAAAATGACGCTCCGTAAAATTACCGCTCGGTGACTTCTCCAGACGAAAGACAAGGGCTTTTCCTCGTTCAATCCCACTCTTAATAACGCCTTGTAAGTCTTCGTCCTTCGATAAGAATGAATCAGCCTCATCTATAAACATGGTGGGATGATGCTTTTGAGCCAGTCTGAACAACACCGGCGCCGTTAAGTTGCCAGCCTCAAGCGGCTTCTTGGATAGATTGGCCAATAGACCTAGCAGCTGGGATTTTCCGCACCGTTTCTCGGGAGCTGTAATCATTAGGTACGGTGAAAAGTTGAATGAATCTATGCACCAAGTCGCCAGTATCCATAGTCCGCAGGTGAACGACTGGACATCCGAATCTACAAAAACAATGTGACGCCGCAGTCTGTCTTGAATTTCCGCCAACAATTCAGCCCCGTTTACTTCTCCCTCATACGGTTCAATCTCTCTTTCATACGGTTGCATATCGCCTTCTGCCTTTTCGTCTAACGAAGTTTCAAAAATCTCTCTCCAAAGTCTGAGTACATCCGTTTTCTTGAAATACGGTTTAAACACTTCTAGTCTGCAAATATCCGAGGCTTTAAGCCTTATCTGGCTCTCTGACGGATATTTGGATACAACTTTCTTCAATAGTCCATAGGCTTTATTCTTTGGGTCTGCTTCTCTTTCTATTGCTTGATAAATCTCTAATACAGACTGTTCCAATTCCTCCGCAGGAGAAGGTATTTCTACGCCTACTTCTTCCGGCGCCGGTGCTTTAAAATCCGTCTTGTTATCGGTTATTGTGTTTTTCCCTCCGAACTCGGAGGGTTTCTTTTTAGTCTGGGTCATTCTCTAGCCTCCCAAATTCTGTAGTAATCATTCCAATCTGTCGGGGCTTTTTCGCTCCTCGTGATTGCTTTGAATCTCTGAATATCCGAATCACTGAACGGCGGCACTAATATCTTCATGTTCGGTACTTCGGCCTGTGCCTCCTGAGCTTTCTCAATGCCTACGCCGTATTGGTGGCCGTCTCTCGGTTTATCGACATCGGCATACAAGACGATCTCAGCCAAGGGATATTGCTCACGCATAGCTTTGGCCACGGGTTTGATGTTGCCTGCATTCATGCAAGAGATAAAAATCCCTGATCGCTGTTCACTCTGCTGGAGCACTGATAACAATGTTGCAACACCCTCGGCGATATGAATCTTTTGGGGTGCTCCTCGGTCAACCGGATTGAAGGTAGCTGGCCAATATGCTCCCTTCATTTCACCATTCCTGAGAAAGTACTTGCTCCCGTCTTCGGCTATAAATTGGGCACTGACAACTCCGGCGCCGGTCTTCATGAGCGGGAATACCAATAAACGGCCCTCAGGCAATCTTTGATAATCCTTTCCAAAGTAGGCCTCAAAGTTTTCTCTCCTGCATTCGTACATGGTTTCCGTCGGTTCTACGTGCTTTCTCTCCAGATACGGATGTCTGGAGGTGCCTTGCCATTCCATGCTGACTGTCGGATAGGCGCCGTAATCCGCACCAAAAAACACATTCAGGCGCTGACATACGCCCTCCCGTATGGTTCTTAATTCCCGTTCGGTTTCTCGCCTGCGTTGTTCACTTTGCCGCCTTAGCTCGGCTCTTTCCTGTCTGCTTAGCATTTTGCCTGACCTTTTGGAATAAAACGCTTCTAATCCGTTTTCCCAATTACCGACAATCGCGGCCCCGTCTGGAAATACTCGGATATAGCCGTTCTTGCTTCGTCCATGGTTCAGTGTCGGTGTTCTGATAAGCTGGCCCGCTATCAATGAATCCGGCGGCACTACTCCGCAGAAATCACAAGCCGCGTTTAGATCGTTAAATCGAGGTAAATTCATAATCACCCCTTATAAAAAGGTAATACTTTCCCAAAGGAAGGGTTTTTAGTTCCTTCCTTCGGTCGTTTTTAGCGGATGGTTATTTACGCCACGTAAAACCGTTGCGCGTGAGGATGTTTTTCAATGTGCCGATAAACCACGCCGGCTCATGCCAAACATCATAGAAACGGGTAGCGTCTGGGCGCCCCTGCTTTCGAGCCTCTTTGGAGGCCCATTGAATCTGAGGCTTAAAAAGTGATTCAAAGTAGTAGACACCGCTCGCCATATTCTTGAGCTCGGTTTCGGAGACAAGGTACTTTCTTTCAACTCCGGCGCCGGCTGCTTTCCGTTTCAATATCTCATCACGGCAAACCTTGGCATAACCGGTCATCGCCTCTGCCGTCTGGCTTAGAGCCGTTATTTGATCGTTGTAAATCTCGCGAAGTTCTTCATCATCGGCGGGTAGATCATCAGCCTCGTCTCTAAGCTGGAGTGCCACTTCTTCAAACAAGGAAATATGATCTTGTAGCTTGAGAATCTGGATAGACATATCCTCCAGTTCTTCGGCGGTATAGCTTTGAGCTGATTGCAGTTTGGAGAGAATGCAAAGCGGGTTGGTCTTGAGGAAGGGATTAGACCCTAAGGGGAGAGTGTTAGGCATAGAAGGCCTCCATGGTGTTAGGTTGGGAGACCATGCGCCCGTTTCTCAGGCGGGTGGGCATGGCATTACAGCTCTGAGAAATTCGGCAACCATGGTAGCCGTGCGACAAGTCGCAACTGCAAGCCACGCCCATTAACAGATGTGACAATATCCGGATAAATAAAAATCCGCTTCGGCTTTCGCCTTGGCGGTTATCCGCCATGATTTTCAGGTTTCTCAGGCCTGTATCAGTCGCTTTCACTGATACGAGAGATTTTAATCCAAGCAAATAAAGCCCGTAAAGTCTCGGACGGCTGGGAGCGATTGAAGGCCGTAATCCTCGGTGCAGTGTTAAATAAGCGACATCGGCGCCGGCCTCACAAAATCGACTTCTAACCGCTTCTATTCCTCGGACGATACAACTTAGGGCCGGCCGTAATGAATGAGCTTGAGCCTTCATTTTGGTGCCTTCCTGTTGGTTTTCTTGCTGAGGTTGCTTCCTGACCTTTGCTCTATCCAAGTCAAAAGCTCTTGGGTGTCCTTGTAAACCTCTTTAATGAAGTTTTCCCGCTCTGCTGTCTCTTGGAAACCAAGGGTTAGGCTGATTGTGTTTTTGAGGTGAGCGATTTCAGCCCTAGAGATTTCAAGACCTCTAATCTTGGAAGTTATGGCCGTGCTCATTTGGCTTCCTCCAAATAATCATCATTGGCGGAGGCCCGAGCTTCAACCCATTGGACAACTTCGGAAACTCTCCAAAGTGCCAAGGTCTGGGACAAGCGGATAGGTTTGGGGAAACCCTTTTCCTTCATCCAGTCGTTGATTGTGGACTTGCCTAGCGGTTTTTCCTTTCCGCCGAGAAAAACACAAAGGCTCGACTTGTTCAAATATCCGGATGTCCGGTTATCGGCGCCGGTGGTGCTGTCTGTAGTTAATGGCATAAAGCCTCCTATTCAGTTGAAAAGCCTCGGATGGTTCCGAGCTGATAGGAGGCATTTTGGAGAGAGTGGCGGAGTGCACTCAATTGAAGAAAAGTGAAAGAACCTGGTTTCTTAGTGCTCCACGGTGCATTTTTTGTGCACCGTGATTAACCATCTGATTTTATTGAAACTAGTTTGGCTTAAAAATTTCCGCGTAAGCAGATAATAGGGTGCCTGCCGGCTCCTTTCTTCCCTGTTTTTTGTATGTTTCTAATATCGCCGTTTTCAGTGCACAATCTTGTAACACCCTATTTTCAACAAGTGCAAATTTTTTCCCGTCTTTGGGCTTGTATCCAATCTCTTCGGCGCGCTTAAGAATTTCGGGAATAACTGCAACTCTGGGGAGATAGTCGAGAGAGGATTCATTACATAGCCCATTAAAACCGTTCTTCTCCGTTAATTTCGCCGGCTTTGGTTCCTCTCTTAACAAATCGGGAATTAGTATTTCCTTCAAATATTGAAGGTCGCTCTCCAATTCTTCAATTTTTATTAAATGTTTTTTCCTTTCCTGTGCCTTAGAACGGAGGAGATAACAAAAAAATGAGCCTTGGATTGTAATCAAAAAACTCACTAAACTTAAGGTTCTTGCTTGCTGTGAAAGTTCATAACCTGGGAAAGGATAAAAAACCATTGCAAGGAGGAATAAGCCTATTGTCTGGGATACTAATGCCAAAACCAATCAAAATGTACCCGCATGGGCGATAGATGTTTTTTTCAGATTCTCCCTATCTGTGATCTTGTAAACTTCCTCACCTTTTTTATCTTTTTCTTCAGATGGCGGTACATCATTCTTAATGGTTGGTTCCATGCTTGCCCCTCTGCCCTGCTTTAGTTTTTTGAAAGAGTGAGCGCCAGCGCCCTACAGGGCATATAAGGCGGGTTCGAGCCGGTTAATTACTCCTTCTCTAGGCGCTTCGGACATTGTACCTAATCCCGTTTAGTGTCGGTTAGTCTTGTAAGGATATAGAGGCGGACTTTATTAAAGTGTGTATAATACACACTGTCGTATCTCTTCAAGGTTTAATTATGACTAGTCAAGAAGTGATCGACACGCTTAAGGCGGATGGATGGGTTCTAAATCGCGTAAAAGGAAGTCATCACATCTTCACTCATCCGACGAAAGGAGGGCATGTTACAGTGCCCCACCCTCGTAAAGACATGGCGTTACCAACTCTTAGAAGTATCGAACGCCAATGTGGATTGGTAATTAGGCGTTAGTTGGTCGGCGGGACTGTATCGCGAACGGTCTCGCCACTTACTGGAGGAGTTTTTATGAGATACCCTGTAGCTGTATGGAATACTAACGGCGTCTATTCTGCCGAAGTTCCCGATCTTCCGGGCGCGATCACTGAGGCCGATTCTATTGAAGAATTAGAACGCTCTGTAAAAGAGGCTTCCGCCTTATGGATGGAATGTGTTTTAGACGAAAATAAGAGTATTCCAGCGCCTACTTCAATTGAAAGCCACACGAACAAGCCGGAGTATCAAGATTGCTTATGGCTTCTAGTGGACTTCCCTCTTAACGATATATCGGATAAAGCGGAAAGAATAAATATCACCATTCCTTCCCGTGTTCTTAGACGGCTCGACAACTTAGCAAAAAATGCAGGCGAAAGCCGATCCGGTTACATCACCAGTCTAGTAATGAGCGCCTCCCGCTAATTCGATTAAGTTTTAGGCCTCCGCGAGGGGCTCTTTTAATTGTACCCAAGCCGTTAGGTTTAATGAATCTTCGGACAGTCTCGGAGGATACGTTAAGAGGATTTTTAACCTTCAGAAAAATAAAGGTTTTTATAGGTGTGACAAGTCCGAGTTAACTCAATCTCCTAGAGGCGCTCTCATTTATCGGAGACCGTCTACTTAAAACGCAGCAGACGGTTTGAATCCTTAAAACCTAGGAGACAAAAGAATGAAGTTTCATGAAGTGGTGTGTCACGTTTCGTGACACCCTTAATTACAGAGCTCCGGCTTTCTCTCCAACGTGAGCCAAACTCCTTTTTTATAGAGGTGGCAAAATTGGCAAAATCTCCTTTTTTATAGCGGTCGCAAAATTCGCAAAATCTCCTTTTTATAGAGGTGGCAAAATTGGCAAAATCTCCGATCCTATTGGCATATCTGGGCGCCTTATATCCCTATTTTGCATAAGGTTTTTCCAAGTAGTTTGTAAGCTATATAACCGGCTCCGGCTTTTTGGATGTCAGGTTTTGTAAGGTTCCTATCGCGCGGGAAACCTTAACATTTCTTAGCATGGCGCCCCTTCAAGATGTCAACTTTTGTCATATTGTTGGAGCGCAATCCTGAATTATCCCGTCAGCCGTACTTTCGGCCGACGGAAATAGAGCGTCCTACTCCGTTAAATAACACCCTAACGCGCGTAAAAACCTTAGAAATTCTTAGCATGACACCAACGGAATAATGTTTCCGAAAAGGGTAATCCCTCCCGTTCAACTGAAATTATTTTGAAAATCTGCATTGTTTTCAGAAAAAGAATCAATTCCTCACGCGCGCGCGAAGTCTACGGCAAATACCCAAGGGAGCCAAAGGGAAGGCCTCAAAAATCCATTCACTGATTTTGCACGTATAAAAATCTGACTGGGGGCGCGGTCTAAAGTATTGAGCTTTGAAACTCGTATCCGCCCCTACCAATCCAGACAAGAAAACGGACCGGCGCCGGAAGTTGGCGGAGATAGGGTATAGAGGAGAAAGTATTTTGACAGTGCTCTTTTGTTGGTTTTGGGGTGGATTGCGGCCCCAAAAGGTCACTGTAAAGAACGCTGTATAAATGGCTAAAAGGTGCTGAGTTACATAGGGTTTTGGAGGCTGAAAATCTTATTTGTACAGTGACGATAGGTTTTTGAGCGGTTTTACTCAACATAATTCTGGTTATGTTGAATAGAGTAATCCATTGTTTTTATTGATTTTTAGTTTTCCACGCCTGTAAATAATTGTTAATAATCGGAGCAAATGAGCGAAATAGGGGAGCGGATAGCGCATAGGAGCACAATGCTATTTTTCAAGCGCTCCTGCTTAATCCCTTGTCTTTGTTGGTGTTTGGAGTATTGGGAGCGGGAGAGCGGATATTTTCAGGGTCTATACGTATTTTTTTATGTATGTATGAGTTTTTATATATGTTTGCCTATAACTCTATATTACCCACCCTAAAATGCCATTAATGAATCTTGTCTTATAAAAAAAATTATTATCCGCTCCCAATAAATCAAAACCTCAATGTTTATCGGCTCTTTAAGTATTTAGATAGCTCGGCTTCAGATATGCAAAAGTTTGCCCAATCCTGCATTATTTCGCGGCAGTGCTTCACCATGTTGGCACGGTCATAGGCTCCGTTATAAGCGTCTCTGAAATGAAGCATGCAATACTCAACTGCCTTCTCATCGTACTTTTTGAAATTCTCTAATTCATCATCACGAGCCCAAGTCTTAAAACCGCTTCGCACCGTGCCGTGTTGCGTTATAAGGGAAGGTTTCCCAAATTCATCTAAGACATTCGGGTCATATAGATCAAGACCGCCTAATAACTCGGAAGAATCATTCAGGCGGTTAATTAAGATCGAAAATTGTCCGTCTGAATAATTGCTAGTTGCACCGTTACGCTTTACGCCAGACGGGAATATGTATGCTTTTTCCGCCAGTTTCGGCAGAGACCTTAATATCTGGATTGCCTGAGTACTCAAGAATATCGTGCGTTTTCTTGGATCAAGTCTTTTTTGCTTGTCGTGCTCTAGAGGAATAATCCATTTAGCATCTTCAAAATCAATCTCGTTCCATTGCGCCAATCTCACGGCCTGACTTCTAGCGGAAGTTAAAAGAGAGAATACAAACATCAATGCGTCTGTGCCTCCCGTTTCCAAGAGGAGCTTGATAAGTCTTGGAATTTGCTTGTAGGGGAGGGCCGGCCGATTCTGAGTTTCTTTCTTAACCTTTTTAGCCGGCGCCAACAGTAACTTTAATTCCTCATTGCAAGGGTTTTGGGTAATGCCGTATGTACCCAAACTCTTGGCATACAAAAAACAACCTTCAACCCGTGTCAGTACTCTTCTAGCTGTCTCTCCTTTAGTCCGATACAAAGGATCAAATACGCTGTATAGGTCTCGGTGAGTTATCTCGTTTATGGGTTTATCTCCAATAAGCGGAAAAACATGGTTTCTTACTCGGTTAAATTCTCTCTCCGGTTTGTCCAATCCCTTCACCATGACTTCTCGATAGTACTCATCAAAAACTATTTGGAAGGTGGCACGTTTCAATCGCTCGGCGGTTTCGGCTTCCGCCTTTAGTCTTGCTTTTTCTTTGGCTATTCGTTTTTCTTCTTCGCGCGGGTCAGTGCCGTTTCTCACCATTTCCTGAATCTCTTCGGCAATTTGTCGCGCTCGTTTCAAACTCTTAACGCCGGAAAGGTATTTTGTGTATTCGGTGCCGTCCTTTCGGATTCTCACGTAATAACAAGAGAAGGTCTCCCGCTTTTTTATGTATAGGCCGCGGCCTCCTACTGCGTGATCTCCAACTTTTAGTGCTTTGATTTCTTTTTCGGTGAGAAGTTTTGCAATCTTCGGCATATTCTCAAAACCTCTTCTGGGTTTTAGGATACCAAACGGGATACCATCTAGGATACCAAAAAATCTCAGATTGTCTCGTAAAGTGCTGGAAAGCTACGGAAGGGAAAGATGTCTAAGTCTTTGATATAAAAAGAAACCCCGTAAAGTTACGGGGTCTCTCGGAATAGGGATTGGTGGCCCGAACCGGACTTGAACCGGTACAGCTTGCGCCGAGGGATTTTAAGTCCCTTGTGTCTACCAATTTCACCATCGGGCCGCCAAGAAGTCGCATTCTAATATAAATTTCAAAAAGCTGCTTTTTTCTTTCTTCAAGTCTTCGATATCAATTGTTTCTTCTCTTCGTAGAAACGAGTTCGTTTTTTACTCAGATTAGGGTTTACACATAAAGCATCACATAAAACAGGTAAAATCATAAGTAAGAAATTTGAGGAAATTAGTGATTTTCCTAGGTCGAAGGATTAACAAAATGTTCTGTCGGCCAGGTGAAAATTAAAGGAGGATCAATATGTCTGCGAATTTCTCTTCTGATTCGATCGTTTGGGTCGACGGACAGGTCACTCTGCCGAAGCATATTTTGAAAATTTTAGGCATCGAAAACGGTCATCGCTCTAATGTGACGTTTATCGTAGAAAACGGCGAAGTAAAAATCGTTAACAGCGCTGCCTATGCAATGAACAATCTGAAAAAAGCTAAAGATAAAGAAGCCGCCTAACACTTTCTACACAAAGCAGCTTGAAATCATTTTTGTTTAAAAAGCCGGTTGCATTGATGTGAACACGTCAACAGCCGGTTTGGCGTTTTTAGATTAGATCTGTCCTCAAGTTAGATGTGGATTAATACAATCCTCCTTGGTAATTACCCTTCCTCATTTCCTTCCAACTGAAATTTCTGCAAATTAAAGGGTGTCGGCCTTCTCCTCTCTCATATAATTTTTGAAGAATATCTAACAACCTCAGAAATTTACGGAGAAATAATGGATTCTCTGATATCCAATACCGCCGCTATAAACGGGCTTCTTGCGCGCTTTGGCGTGAAGTTCGGTATCTATAAAAACGGCGAGTTTCATGAGCAGCTGTTTCCCTACGATTCGCTTCCTCGAATTATTCCTGCGGATGAGTTCGCTGAAATTGAAGCCGGCTTGATTCAGCGTATCGATGCGCTCAACGCCTTCTTGAGAGACATCTACACGGAAAAGCGAATTGTCGCTGACGGCGTGATTCCGGAAGACTTCGCTTTTTCGTCAAGCGGCTTCCTGCCGGCGTGTGACAGCTTTGTTCCGCCGAACGGAATTTACTCTCATATTTCAGGCATTGACCTCGTCCAAGCTAAAGACGGAACTTGGTACGTTCTTGAAGACAACCTACGCATTCCTTCAGGCGCTTCCTATCCTTTAATTGCCAGAAAACTCGCTCGCCGTGCTTCGCCGGAGACATTTAAAAATAACTCGGTCGATCGCAACGATGATTACGGACTCCTTTTAAGAGAAGCAATGGAAAGCGTGAATCCCGGCGGCCGCTGCGTCATCATGACACCGGGAAGGTACAACGCTGCTTTCTTCGAGCATGCTTATTTGGCTGAGATGACCGGATGTCCTCTGGTTATGCACAATGACTTGTTCGTACAAGACAATAAGCTCTATTTCAAGAGCAGATCGGGTTCTCCACAGTCGGTCGGCGCTCTCTATCGCCGAATCTCCGACGACTATCTTGATCCTTTGACCTTTAAACCTGAATCACTCATCGGCGTTCCGGGCATTATGAATGCCTATCGGGCAGGGAACCTCGCGATTATCAATGCTCCCGGAAATGGCGTTGCCGACGACAAGGGTATTTATTACTTCGTTCCCAAGATGATTCGTTACTATCTGGGCGAAGAACCGATCCTCAAAAACGCACCGACTTATCTGCCTTTCTACGAAGAAGACAGAGAGTACTGTCTGGCGAACATCGAACGCTTAGTTATTAAAGATGTTGCCGAAGCAGGCGGTTACGGAGTTCTCTTTGGTAAAGATTTAAACCAAGAAGAGCTTGAAGCCTGGAAAGTAAGAATTCAGACTGAATCACGTCGCTTTATTCTTCAGGAAGTGATCGACTTTATTGACCTGCCGGTTCTCGAAGACGGAACGGTCGTAGAGCGCAAATGCGATCTTCGTGCATTTGTCATTAGTTCAACCAACGGAACGAAAGTTTGGCACAGCGGTCTTACTCGTTTTTCCCGCAAGCCGGATTCGTTCGTCGTTAACTCTTCTCAAGGCGGAGGCTTTAAAGACACATGGATTTTATCTCGATAGAAAAAGGCGAAAACTTATTTTGGCTCGGCCGCTACGTTGAACGTGTCTACCGTACGCTGAATTATCTCGAAGGCCTCTATGATGTTCTGATTGATACAGATGAGACGGCTTATAAAGAATTTTGTGTCGCTTTAAACATTCCTGATGTTTACGAAGATGCCTCTGACTTTATGACGAGTTACTTCTTCGACGAGCTCAACCCTGATTCGGTGTACAGCAATCTTTCTCGAGCCTACGACGACGGAATTTTGCTGCGGAATACCATCTCGACTCGCTCTTTGGCTTATATTCAGCTGGCACTTGATGCGATGGAAGATGCGAAGGCAGAAGGTTCCGGAGCTCTGTGTTCTTTTGAAGTCATCGATCGCTTGTTGGCTTTCTGGGGCAGTATTGACGAATATCTCTCTTCAGGTCAAGAACGCTGTCTCGTTAAAGCCGGCCGTTACCTTGAGCGCCTGGACATGCAGCTGAGATTGGGAGAAAGCTGGGAAACAATCGGCGTGACGATCGGTAAACTGGATCGCAGATTACAGGGCGCAAAGATTGCCTACAGCGGTCAAAAAATGCGTGTTCTGAAAAATTTTGCCCAGTTAGCTGATGATGATCCGGAGACCCGGCTGGTGGCTTTGGAAACAGTTCAGAAGCTCTTGAATAATTAAAAACTCGATACAATGAAAAAATTTTTGTATTCGCTTAGGGCGGATCTGTTGTTTTCCGAACCCGTTTCGAATCACACATTTGTGCTTCGCTCTGTCCCGCTCTCGGAGCCGGGACAGGAGCCGATGCGCATCTCTTTAACCTGTCAGCCGGGCTGCCGGCTGTCAGAAACCTTTGACGGACAAGGCAATAAAGTTTTCCTGGGCAGCATCGAGAATAAACATACCTTCTTTTCTTTTTGCTCGACAGGAGAAGTATTGGTCGATTCCTCGCAGCGCAGCAGTTTCGGTGCGGCTGCCTACTATCGATATCCGACTCAGCTTACGACGCTGACCGGCACGCTCAAAGATTATTTTGAAGCCAATAAAGTTGAAGGCGCACCCATCGCCCTTGCTGAATACTGGCTAACAAAAATTGGTACAGACTTCCGCTATCAAAAAGGCGTTACGACAACAGTAACTGCGGCCCATGAAGCGTGGGAGCTCGGCGCCGGAGTTTGTCAGGATTTCGCGCACATTCTTCTTGCTTTCTTACGAACTCAGAACGTTATTTGTCGCTACGTTGCCGGACTGACCACCGGTGAAGGTGCTTCTCATGCTTGGGTAGAAGTTTTTGACGGTGAAACATGGATCGGAGTGGATCCTACGCATCAGAGATTCTGTGACGATAATTACGTCAAGATTTCACAAGGACCAGACTTTAGTTTTTGCGCTTTAGAAAGAGGCGTCTTTATGGGCGCAGCGGATCAAAGTATGTCGGCAAAGTGTAAGTTGGTTGAAATTTGAGAATGATTGAAGACGTCATAAAAGTAAAGATGCCGGTCGGCGAGTCTTTGGTGATTCGCAAGAACCGCCACTTGCCTGATAACGCTGCGTCAGTAGAAGGCCTTAAAAGACTTTGCGTCGTTTCCGGAATTCACGGCGATGAGCTTGAAGGACAGTACATTTGTTATTTGCTTAATAAAGTCGTTCGTGAAAAGAGTGAGCACCTTAAAGGGGTGTTGGATGTCTATCCGGCATTGAACCCGATGGGCATCGATACGATCCAGCGAGGATTTCCCGGTTTTGATTTGGATATGAACCGGATTTTCCCGGGACGTACCGACGGAGCGGCGACGGAGTGGGTTGCAAGCAAATTGATTCAGGAATTCAAAGGCGCAGAAATGGCGATTGATATTCACGCCAGCAATATCTTCCTGCGCGAGATTCCCCAGGTTCGCGTCAATATCAATACGGCAGATAAACTCGTTAAATACGCGAGCATGCTCGATGTCGATTTTGTTTGGGTGCATCAAGCTTCTACTGTGCTCGAATCAACGTTGGCTTACAGCTTAAATTCCATCGGCGTTAAAACTCTTGTCGTAGAGGCGGGCGTCGGCATGAGAATTACTCAGGATTATTGTCAACGGCTTGTGAACGGAATTCTGAATCTTATGCAGAATCTCGGTATGTGGGACGGGCCGGTCCAGCCTGTTAAACAGCCGATCGTTTCCTTAGATCGCTCCGTGAGTTTTGTGAATGCTGAAGAGCCGGGTGTGTTTGTCCCGACGGTTCGTCACAGCGATAACGTTAGACGAGGCGAGATTTTTGGCCGAATTGTAGATGCGCTTTCAGGTGAGGTTCGTCAGGAATGCGTCTCCGAAGTCGATGGTTTGCTCTTCACGCTTCGTGAATATCCTATCGTAAATAAGGGGTCTCTGATTGCCCGAATTCTTCAGGAAGAACGTCGATGAAAGAAGAAGTTATTTTCAGAATGGAGTCGGCCTACCGCGAAGACTTTGAAGTAAAAAGTTATCACTTCGGCGGCCCTGAAAAGACCATGTGCATTATCGGCAATATGCGCGGCAATGAAATTCAGCAGCTCTATATTGCCGGCCAAATGGTTCGAACATTAAAGCGCTTTGAGGAAGAAGGGCGGTTTATCCGCCGTCACGGTGTGACGGTGATTCCGTGTGCCAATCCGTACTCCGTTAATGTCGGTAAGCGCTTCTGGGCGATGGATAACTCCGATATCAATCGAATGTATCCCGGATACAACAAAGGTGAGACTACTCAGCGAATAGCTGCCGGTATTTTTGAAAAGATTCAGGGCTACCGCTTCGGCGTGCAGTTTTCCTCTTTTTATATGCCCGGAGACTTCGTCTCTCATGTGCGCATGATGAAGACGGATTATGAGGACACTGGCTTGGCTCAGCTTTTCGGAATGCCTTTTGTCGTTCTTCGCAAACCCGTTCCCTTTGATACCACAACCTTAAACTTCAACTGGCAGGTGTGGGATACAAAAGCCTTTTCTCTTTACAGCCGTTCTACCGAGAAGATCGATAAGAAGGGTGCGGACATGGCGATTGCGGCGGTTTGCCGCTTCTTAAGCCGAATGAACGTTTTAAATTACAACGTTTACGGCGGCTATGAATCGACCGTTCTTATAGAAGAAGAGCTGGTGTCGCTGCGTTCAACCGCTTCCGGTCTTTACATTCCGCACGTGAAATCCTTTGATTCCGTTGAACGCGGACAAGTTCTTGCGGACATCATTGATCCGCTTACCGGCGTGACCGTCGCCCAGACCGAAGCACCCGAAGACGGCATTGTGTTTTTTGCCAAAGATTCTCCCCTTGTCATGGAAAACGAAACTCTCTTTAAAATAGTGAACAAGCTTCACAAGTAACACATAAAGAGAGTCCCCGGATGGCAGATGTCAGCTACAACATTCCGGACCTGCGTCCGGGAGAGGTTTTTCGTGTCGAACAGACGATAAAGCGCAGCCGCTTTATCGCTTCTGTCGGACACACTCCCGGTGTCGAAGAAGCAAAAGCTTTCATCGAACAAATTAAAGCCGAATTTGAAGATGCCCGGCACAATTGCTGGGCTTATTGTGCCGGAGCCGCCGGATCTACCGATCGTATCGGCGCAAGCGATGACGGCGAGCCTCACGGAACCGCCGGACGCCCCATGCTGACGGCTGTTACGCACAGCGGCATTGGAGAAGTGACCGTTGTTGTGACTCGTTACTTCGGCGGAATTTTGCTCGGTACGGGAGGACTAGTTAAAGCCTATCAGTCTTCCGTCAAAATGGCGTTAGAGGGAGTGCCCACGCGAGTTCGTACCAAAACGAAACGCATCAAATTCAGCGTTGAACATCGATTTGTGAATCAGGTTCTGCGCAAGATCGAAGCCGTAAACGGTCGAATTCTAGAAAAGAATTTTGATATGGGTGCGGATTTTGATGTCGAAATCCCCGAGGATCTCGCTGAGACTTTTGCTAAAGAATTGGAAGAGCTCACGCGCGGAGCTCTTCTCATTGAATTCGTCGAAGAGTAACGGCTTATCTCGCTACGCCGATTGTTAAATTTAAGCTCTCTAAACCTGTAAACGTCTGGCTTGGGAAAGCTTCATTCTGATTTTGCTTAAGAATGACAAACTCAGGTTTGCTTCGACGGGCAAACAATTCGCTTCTTCCCAAGAGCAGAGAAAGTGCCACGAAGAAACGCTGATCGGCAGAAATTGTCTTCATGCCCGCAAGACCTGAAGCGTCCGAGAGCTCGGGTGCAAATAATTTCACACCTTCATCACGGAGTTTGATCTTGGCGCCGGGGATGAAGGCATCAATGTCTGAAGAGCCGTAGGCGACTGCAAGCGACAAACCTAAACGCGCAATTCCCCCCGGTTCCTCAGCATTGGCGCAGAGAGATTCCCATCGCTCAAGCGAGGTCTGCAGCTTTTGGAATTCTGCTTCTTCCCGTTTTCGGCGATTTTTGTTATTCGCATTTTTTGCCATCTTCTCACGTAGGCCTGTGAGCTGAGCAGTGGCTGTGTGGAAGAGATCGGATTTTTCTAAGAGTTCTTCTTCGAGCTGTTCACGAGTGCGCGTCGTCAGGTTCTTCTCCTGAAGACTGTTTAATGCCTGCTGTTTTTCTTCGTACTGCGAATTTACGACACGATACCTTTCGAGCAGTTCATCGTTTTGACGCATGAGGTCATCTTTCTGTGCAGTCGAGATCTGAGAAGAAAGGAAGCTGGACTCGTTCGGGAAACCGGCCTTTTGAAGTTTTTGGTTGAAAGCGTCCGAAAGCGATTCAATGGATTTAATGGTTTCGCTGCGATGTGCTTCGAGAGTATTAATTTTGTTCTGCGTAGAAAACAAGGCTTCCTCTTTGGAAGCAAGACTTAATTTAGCTTCTTCGGCAAGACGTGTGGCATTGGCCTTTTCTGTTTCAATCGCGGCAATTACTTCTTCCGGTGTCTGGCTGGCAATTGCTTCATGCCGTTCTTTTTGGAACCGTTTGATCTGTTCAGTGAGAGCCTCGATGTCCTTTTCTAAGGTTTCTGCGCTCTTCTTCTGAGCAGTCAGAGACGCGACAGTATTTCGGAGGGCTTCTTCGCTCTCCGCTGTTTCTTCTTCGATCTGTTTTTTCTCGACGCTCCAGTTGATCCACTGTTCGCGGCGTTTTTCGAGCGTTGGAAGGTTCTGCTTCATGATGGCCGGGTTAGAGGCCTTCAGGCCGAAGCGGGCAAAGGCTCGCTCGAGCAAACGCGTCAGGGAGACGCGATTAAGTTCAGAGTCTTTTTGATTCTTTTCTAGCTCGGCAGACATGTTGGCGAAGTTCTTCAAAGCCTCTTCCAAAGACGCCTGTTCTTCTTTTTTACGAGCGGTTTTAAGCGCTGCATCTTCGCGCTTTTCTTTCAGCGATTCAATCGCTTCCGTGAGCCCTTGAATTTTCTCTAATCGTGCTTCAAGGTCATCTCGACGATTGGCTAAAGAAGTTTGTTTTTGCTTGAGTACAGCCGCCCAAGTGATCGGTTTCTTCTCTCTCAAGCCGACAATATTGAGCTCGCTCGCGATATACAAAATCTCGCCCTTGGCTTCATTGAGTTCTGTCGTAAGCGTATTCAGAATGTTTTCGGCTTCTGTCTGCTGCAGCTGAAGCTGCGCAAATTCAGCTTTGCATTTTTCCGATTCGACGAGCGCGAGCTGAGCGTCTTCTTTTGCTTTAGCGAGTTTGTCTTCCAACGAACGGTCAAACGGCAGTTTGACGGAGTAGGGATGGTGAATCGCGCCACACAAGGGACACGGCTTGCCGTTGGCTAACTTTTCGCGCGGTTCATTCAGCGACAGTACTTCGAGATAGAAGGAATAAGCCTGCTGAGCTGAATTGACGACGGCTGTCTTGTCGATATAGGCCTGGCGAGCCGCATTCAAAGCAACCGTCGCGAGTCTCAAGGCGTGCTTGGTGCTCTCGAGCCCTGCTTTTACCTGATTGAATCGGTCGTGTCCTTCTGCCAAGAGAACAATTCTTCCTTGAAGCGCGTCTAGGGCATTTAAGCGTTCATTCTGATTGTCCAGTTCCGCAGCCAGCGTCTCGACGCCTTCTATTCCTAAAGACTTGGAAAGCATGCGCTCCTTCATGGAAAGTTCGCCCGTGACGGCAAGCTCCTCGTTTTTAAGAGCGGCAATGACGTTTTGAACGTCTAATAAAGCAGAGCGAGAGGACTCAATCCGTTTCTGCAGTTCCCGCTGCGTTTCTTCTGCCTCTGCGCTGCGAATGACTTCAGCGTCAATCTCATCAAGAAGACGTTTGTACTCTTCGAGCTCATCGACCAAGAGCTTATCCATAGAAAGGTCATCCATCTTCTTGTTCAGAAGTTGTGAGCGAATGGTCAGCTGGGAGAGGACGTTTTTTAATCGTGTGTTTTCTTCAGAGAGGAGACGAGCCGCGGTTTGCTCGTTGAACAACTCCTCTTTAAGGTGCTTGCTTTGAATCTGAGAATCTTCGATTTTTTCATCTAATTCGCGAACGCGTTCCAGCGTCACACACTTCTCGTTGTAGTTTTCCAGGACGCTCTTGAAATTTTTGTCTGCCTCAGCATGAGCCAGAGAGGCGGAGCGGACGCGTTCAGAAAGCATCGGGACGGATTTTTTAAGTTCCGTAATCAGCTTACCTTCTTCTTTCTCATCGACTCGAAGCTTAGAGAGGACATCGTAGTCGGGAGCTAAGGCGTCTGTTTTCAGCGCTTTTTCCAGAACGTTCTTTTTCACGTCAAAGCGAGAAAGGTCGCCGTTGACTGCCGTGAGCTGCTTAGACAAGCGGGCGGCTTCATCCTTGAGCATATTGATGCGAATGAGCCAGTCCATCGAATCTTTGAGCTGGGCAATTTCGTTTTGCAGAGCGGCGTGAGAGACGCCGGCCTTAATGAGCTGCTGATTGAGGCGTTCTTCTTCCTCATCAGAAACAACCGAAATTCCGTCTATGACAGACTTAGAAGCGGCGAGCAAGGCGGCCTTCTGCTGAGAAACTTCAATGCCCTGAGTCAGGATTGCATTTCCGAGGGACTCGGAGACATTTCCGATCAAAGATGAGGCTAAAGTATCCGCATTCTCGGTCAAAGATTCAGAAGTCGAGAGAATGTCATAGAAAAGGGTGTCTTCTAATTTATCGGCATCAAGATGCGTGATTCTAGCCATGGCGACAGGAAAGGGCGCTGCCTGCAGGTCAAACGGCATGCCGTTTTTGCGGATTTCAGTGTTTTCGTGGGACCGAAGAAGTTCAAATCGTCCCTCTTCTGTGGAGAAGACCAGGCGGACTTCGGGATTTTTTCCAAGTTTCTCGGATGAGATATCGAATAGAGCGAACTTTAGAGCGTCAAGGAATAACGCAATACTTTTCTCTCCCGTCAGGGGAATGGAAAAAACGTCGGTGCGTCCGTCAAAATCGAGATCCCATTGACCGAGGAAAGTCGGTACTCGGGAAAGACCGAAAGCATGAATCTGCATAACGAAAAATCAAAACAACAAATCAGTAAGCAACCTTGGTTAATCCGTATCCGAGCGCAAAGAAAATGGCAGAGATCACGGTCCACATGATTGTCAGAACACGGGTCACAGAGAGGATTTTTTCTCGCTGGTAGTCGTCGATGCCGGGCTTAAGCAGCATTCGGCCGAACTTGCTGTAATAGCTTCCGCAGAAGCCTCCGATAACTGCCGGGATCATGCCCCAAAGATAGCTAAAGTTGATCCAGCCGATGAACAGCCCGGAAGCGATCATGGCGGCGATGATAATGGGATAAGCGAACATATTATTTTTACTCCGAAAGGTTCACTTTACCAAATCTCGACAGAAGAAAAAACGCCGCATTGTCTGCGGCGTTTTTATTAGAAATGAGAAACGTTACTTCAAGTCTTCGGGAACTTTGCCGCCGTTTTCGGCAAGCTTCTGCATAACGGCCTTAATCAGCCAAACGTTCATCTGAGAATAGTCACCGCCGATAAGGTTTTCAGGGCAGCCGAGTTCTTTTGCCAGCTCTTTACGATTAGCTAAAGATGGGTCCATTCCAAGAAGCTTCATAAGGTCAACAATAGAAGTTTTCCAGTTGAGTTTCTGTGGGTTCTTGGCAGCCAAAGCTTCGCAGACAGCAGCGACGTCTACGATTTCGGGCGATCCTGCAGGCGTTTCGGCTGCAGCTGGGGCAGCAGCTACAGTTTCAACGGCAGCGGCTTCCACGGGAGAGACCGGTGCTTCCGCTGCAGCAGCGTTTTCCCCTGCAACAGCTTCAACGGCCTTGTCTTTCACAAAACCAAGTTTCTGAAGAATTGTATTGAAAAGTCCCATAATTCACTCCTTTATCAATGGTGTTGGCAAATCTTTTCGCGCCGATTTCTCCGCAGGATGAACGGCGCCGGTAAGACTTTCATCATCAAACTGTAATTCAATTGCGAAAGGATGGGTTTGGAGAGCCACCATCATGAGCGCACCTGAAAAACTCGTTACATCTGCGCTGAATCGGTCGTTCTAAAATTTCGACAGCATAAAGAAAAAGTATCGAAAGATGAAAAAATTATTAGTACTTTCCTGCTTGGCGGGCACCGTCTTGTTCTCCTCGGTCCCGAAGGCCGCAGACTTTGATCGCGTTTACGAAACAGGAACACCTCTGAAGGCGCCGCGCATGATGCCGAATTTCCGAGAGCTCAAGCACGCTCTAAAGATGCCGCAGTTTGATCTCAAAACTATTTACGGAACAGACGTAAATTTGTCGGATTACAAAGGAAAGGTGATCGTTTTAAACGTTTGGGCTACCTGGTGCCGCCCCTGCGTCGCGGAGATACCGGAACTGATTACAGCACAGAAGGCCCTTAAGAACTCTGATGTCCGTGTTATTGGAGTTGCTGTTGACGGAGAAAATGTGGATCTTAAAAAATTCCTCGACAAGATCCGTGCTTCGGGTTTTGAAACCTTCATTGACGGCAATCAGGCGATTCCCGGGAAGATGGGCGTTTCTGTGGTCCCCACCAATTTCATAATTGACGGCAACGGAAATTTAGTGGCTTACGCTGAAGGTTACCTGCCATGGGAAAATCCTCAGATTATTTCTTTCCTGAAAGAAATCGGCAAGAAATACGCGTCCGGTCCTTCTGCGGCTAAAAAGCCGGCCTCTGCCCCTGTCGGTTCCGTTGGATCTGTTTTCAAAATTAGTCAATTTTAGGTTAGTAAACTTAAAGCTGACTTTAACTTTTTGGACCGAAAAGAGGTATTTTGAAGCCCTAAAATGACAAGACTTCACTAACTTCCTTGTGCTTGTCATGAAAACTGCCCAGTCGTCCCGAATTCTTCAGCTCACTAAAAAACTTTGTGCCATTCCTTCCGTTAGCGGTAGCGCCGCGGAGGAAAACCGCTGTGCGGACTTCATTACGCATTGTCTGTTTTGCCTTGCACAAAAACATCCCGGACGCGTGCGAGTCTTTGAACCGGTCTGTGAGCGGGACCCCCTCGAGCGTAAGGCGGTTTTCGGACTGCTCCGAGCCGCCGTTCCTACCGATAAAACTGTTGTACTGACAGGTCACTTCGATGTCGTCGATACGCAGAACTGCGGTGATAAAGTACAGACGGCTTTCGATTTAGAACGTTACACGGAAGCACTACGTGAACAGCCTCTAGATGAAACTGCTCGGAAGGATCTTGAGAGCGGCAATTGGCTGTTCGGGCGCGGCAGTATGGATATGAAGGCGGGCCTTGCGCTGTTTTTGGCTTCCATGGAGGAGTGGGCAGATGACCCGACTCTTGCCGTCAATATTCTTTTTTGGGCGGTTCCGGATGAAGAAGCCAACAGTGCCGGCATGATCGGTTCGTTAAGAACATTCCTGCATATCTGTGAAGAAGAACATTTGAAAGTCGTCGCTGCTCTTACCGGTGAGCCTTGTTTCTGGACGGCGGAAACCAAGACGGTACCGGCTGTGCGACCTTATTACACAGGAACCACCGGCAAACTTATGCCGTTCTTCTACGCCTTCGGTAAATCCGCACACATCGGCAATTATCTTCACGGCTTCAGCGCAGCGCTCTTAATTAGTGAAATCGTTTGTCTGGCAGAAGCCGACACCGCTTTATACGAGGGTTCCGGATTGGATCTTTTAGCACCTCCCGCCTGCTTAAGTATGGAGGTGCACCGCAACGGTTATTCGGTCACTGTGCCTGAAGAGGCTTCCGCTTACTTTAATGTTCTGACCGCCGCAAAGAAACCGGCGGATGTCCTTCGTTGGGCTCAAATGACAGCGGCGCGGGCTGCCGCGCAGGCCAGAAGCAAACTGATGCGTGCACTGCTGTTTGCACAAGATAAAGGCGCAGACTTTCCTGACATTGATGAGGTCAATGTTGTTACCTTCGGGATGCTTCAGCGGATGGCTCGCCAGAAGACGGGCGAATCCTTCGAAGAAAAAAGAGATCATTTTTATCGCTCGCTCCCTAAAGATCTGGACATTCGGGAGGCGGCCCTGAAAGAATGCTCCTGGCTGTTTTTACAGGCTCAGATGCCACGGCCGACAATTGTAGTCGGGTTCCTGCCGCCGTACTACCCGGCTCGGCTGAATCGTCGACAGTCGCCTGATGAGCAAAAACTTAGAAAAGTGATGGAAGAGATGACGGAGCAGGCAAAAGTCTTGAGCAAAGACGAAGCAGTCCGTCTGCACGAGGTTTTCGGGGGCATTACGGATTTGTCCTTCCTAGGCTTTGAAGAAATGAGAGAAGGGGCCAAACAAGTCGGCGAGAACATGGCCGGCTGGAAGAAACTCTTTTATTTGCCGACCGATCTCCCGGGCGCCTTGGACATTCCGATTGCCAACATGGGGCCGGCAGGCCGAGATGCGCACCGAAGCACCGAACGTTTAGAGCTTGATTACTCTTTGAACATTGCGCCGAAGCTTTTGGCCGAAACGATTCAAAAGCTTTCCTAAAAAAGAAGGGACGGCTTCAGCCGTCCCTCTGGCGATTCAGTGCTTAATTATTTTCCGAAGGTGTCCTTCAGAGCAACTGCAAGGTTGAATACCAGGTTGTCCGGAGTGAAGTCCTTCTGATCAGCCACGTAATAACCGTTTCTTTCGAACTGGAAGCGGTCTTCGGGTTTGGCGTCTTTCAGAGAAGGCTCAACGTAGGACTGCATCACAGTCTTACTGTTCTTATTAATGAGCTCACGGAAGTCCACTTCACCGGCATCGGGTTTCGGAACGGTGAACAGACGGTCATAAAGTCTGATCGTTGCGGGAAGAGCATCTTTAACACTCAGCCAGTGAATGGCAGCCTTGGTCTTAATAGAGTTGGCGCCGTCGGTACCGCTCTTGGTTTCCGGGAAGTATTCAGCGTGGACGGCTGTGATCTTGCCGTCCGAATCTTTTTCTACAGAGGTGGCCTGAACGACGTAGGCGTGACGCAGACGAACGGGCATTGCCGGTTTGTCAGCAGTTGCCAGTGTCAGGCGGCGATAGCCTTTGGGCGGTTCTTCCGCGAAGTCGCTTCTTTCAATCCAAAGTTCTTTTCCGAAGGAAAGCTTGCGAGAGCCGCGTTCCAGATGCTGAGGGTGATTGGGAGACTCGAATTCTTCGATCTGATCTTCCGGATAGTTATCAATGATGAGTTTGATCGGATCCTGAACGGCGATACGACGATCGGCTTCAGCATCAAGCACATCTCTCAGAGAACCTTCGAGAACAGAGTAGTCGATCCAGCTGCCGGTCTGTTTAGAAACCCCGACGCGATCGCAGAACAAACGCATGGCTTCGGGAGAATAGCCGCGGCGGCGCAGACCGACGAGAGTCGGCATGCGGGGGTCGTCCCAACCATCGACGAGGCCTTCTTTGACCAAGGCGATCAGTTTGCGTTTGCTCATGACCACATAAGTCAGATTCAGACGATTGAACTCGTACTGATGTGGAAGCAGGAAGAAGTTCGGTTTAACGGTTGCGCTTAAAACGTCCTGCAGCAGCGGAGTGAAAACTTCCGGTTTGGCAGCAACGGCGTTCACGATGGCGTGCGCAGAAGCATCGTTCAAATTTTCGGGATTGGCCTTGATATCAGCTAAGAGAGAAGCGAGTTCTCTTTCTGTTTCGGTCTGGCCGAGTTTCCATTTGAATTTGACAGCAGCTTCGGCAAAAGGCTTGATTTCTTCGAAGCTCTTTTTCTGGAGGTCTGCCAGGACGGCTTTTGCTTTTTCAAAGAGCGGAGCGCGGGTAATGGGTACGGATCTTTCGGTTGCCCAGTTATAGAAAGCGCGCTGATCTTCAAATTCCAACGTGCAGATTGAATGAGTAATGTTTTCCAGAACGTCTTCGAGCGGGTGAGCGAACGTGTACATCGGGTAAATACACCATTTGTCGCCTGTACGATGATGTTCGGCAAAACGAATACGGTAAATAGCCGGATCACGAAGATTGATGTTGCGGGAGCTCATGTCAACTTTAGAGCGGAGAACCATGCTTCCTTCCGGATGCTTGCCTTCCCGCATTTCACGGAAGAGGCGCAGACTTTCTTCCGCCGGACGATCCCGAAACGGAGAGTCGACGCCGGGTGTGTGAAGTGTGCCCCGGTTTTCTTTAATCTGTTCAGCCGTTTGTTCATCGACGTATGCCAAGCCGTTTTTAATCATATGCTCGGCAATCTCGTACATATTGTCGAAGTAGTCGCTGGCGAAGTAGAAATTGGTTTCTTTGGCATCCTTCCAGTCGAAGCCGAGCCAGTTAACAGAGCCAAGAATGGAGTCTACGTATTCCTGGTCCTCTTTAACCGGGTTAGTATCGTCGAAACGCATGTGGCACCGTCCGGCATAGTCTTTGGCTAGACCGAAATTCAGGCAGATACTTTTAGCGTGACCGATGTGGAGGTAACCGTTAGGCTCAGGAGGAAAACGAAGCCGAACTTTTGCCTCATCGATCGGTCCTTCCATCTGCTCCGTGTAAGTGCCGGGATGTCCACACCAATGTCTGGGATCGTTTACCCCTTGTTTCAAGTCTTCGTTAATAATGTTGCGAAGAAAATTAGTGATGTGGCTGCTCTGAGCCTTTTCTTTGTTTTCGGTCATCGCTGTAGTAAAAAAGAGAACTAATTTTTCTATTCTACCTTTCTGTGTTTATTTGCGCCGAAAATACGAGGTTCTCAGCATGCGTTAGATCAAGAAGAAGAGAAGAAACATCGAAGGAAGAAAAGTTCAGGACGTGAAAAAATACAAATTCGCGAAGTATTAGGGATAACGAGCATTAGTCAATAAAGAAGTTTCAAGTATGGAAAAAATCAAAATCGAGAGAAAATTACCCTCAGTTAACTTTCCATATAAAAAGACTTGATTCTTCATCTTTAATTCTCATAACTTAGTTTACATTTTTATATATTTTCTTAATTTAATAAAAGAATTAGGCAAAAATATGTTTTTAACTAACTAAAAACCGAACTCTTAATCGCATTTGGGTTATTTATAAAAAGATGAAAATTTGCACGTAAATAATTTCGGAAATTCAAGAAGATAGAGTCTACAGAGGAGGTCTGAGAATCTAAGACATTTGTCTTATAGGATTAATCTTTCTTAGGGATTACGATCGAGGGCAGTTAAAGAGATTACAACTCTTAACAATCCCCAATAACCTAAGGACAAGAAATTAAGATGTCTGACAAAATCGTAAATCTGTCCGTCTCTCGACGGACACTTATGAAAGGAGGAGCTTTGGCTGCAGCCGCTGCCGCTTCTCCATGTCTTCCGAACTTGGCGTTTGCCGAACAAATTAAAAAACTCGAACAGGAAGGTTGGACAAAACGTCCCGTTGCCTGCACGATGTGCGGTGCGTTCTGCGGTCTGATTGAGATGCGTAAAGAAGGTGAGCCCGTTTCCGAAAAAACTGTTCGTATTTTCCCAAATCCAGGACATCCTCAACAGGGCTACTGCGGCCGATCCGCTGCAACTATGTGGGTTTGGAATCACCCGCTTCGTTTGAAAAAACCTCTGAAACGTGTCGGGGAAAAGGGCGAAGGAAAATTCAAAGAAATTACATGGGATGAAGCGTTGGACGGCATCGCCGGTCAGCTTAAAACGATCGTTGAAAAATATGGAGAAAGCAGCATTGCTTCAACTTCCCATACTTTCTCGGGCTTCAGCAAGTGGATTACGCTACCGCTGGGCTCTCCGAATAGTATTGGCCATGCTTCTTCCTGCAATGCGGGTGGTATCAGCGGTCGCCAGTGGGTCTTCGGAAAAGGCTTTGACGGTGCCGGCAAAATGGAGCCCGATTACGCCAACTTGCGTTATTTGCTTCTTATCGGCCGTTCTATGGGAGCTGCTATGGGAGCGCTCCATACTTTGAATGTTGCTCGTGCAAACGGGGCCCGTGTGGTTTCCATCGACCCGAGAATGCCGGACATCTCTTACGGTGATGTGGACTGGGTTGGTATTCGTCCCTCGACGGACGCTGCTTTCGTGATGGGTCTGATTAACCGCATGATTCAGGACGGTACAGCCGATTTTGATTTCATTCAGAAGCATACCAACGGCGCTTGTCTTGTCAGAGAAAACGGTCATCCCTTGACTCAAGCTGATTTCGTCGCAGGCGGGGATAAAACAAAATACGCCGTTGCCAATGCTGCCGGAGAAATTTCCTTCCGAGGACTGAAGAAAAATGAAACCGGAGAGATGGTTTTTGACGAAGATCCTTCTTTCAAGGCTATCCTTGAAGACGTCGCTCCGGTCAAACTTGTCGATGGGATCACGATTCCCGTTAAAACCGCTTTTGAAGTCGTCAAAGAGACAGCGGCTCCTTACACACCGGAGAAAGTATTTGAAATCACCGGCGTTGAGCCTGGCATCCTGCTCCGTATCGCTAAGGACTTCACGAACCTAAAAGGTGTGATCGATGACGGCTGGTACACCTCTAAGAACGGAACCGACGTTCAGCTGTATCAATTGATCTGCATTGCCAACGCGATGAACGGCAATATAGATATTCCTGGAGGTTTGGTTGTAACAGTCGGGGCCGGCCTCAAGATCCCCAGTGTTTCTGCAGGCAAAGGTCCCAACGGCGAAACTTGGCAGATGGCTAAAGAAAAGCGCATCGACAAGATCGTTTATCCGGAAGCATCCGCAACTTTTAAGGTTGCGCTCCAGGCTGCCGTTACCGGCAAACCTTATCCGATCAAAGGTGTTTTCTTCGTGGGAACTACGATGTTCCATCGTGAGGCCAATTCTCAAGAACTTGCAGAACAGCTTAAGAAGCTTGAGCTTTGTGTCGTTCAGGATGTTCTTCCGCAGGAACTGGTTGACTATGCTGACTACGTGCTCCCTGCCACATATTTCATGGAAAGAAAAGAGATGGCTGGTGTTAAGTGGGCGCTTGACGGCTCCATTTATCTTTCCGACCCGGGCCTTACGCCGCCGAAAGGTTGTGAAGCTCGTCACGACGTGTGGATCCTTTTGGAAATTCTGAGAAGAGCTTTCCCGGAAAAAGCAGCGCGCGTCGGATACAAGGAATGCAAGACGGCCGAGGAGTTCAATAAATACTTTGATGCCTTTACGAACAAAGGTTTTAATAAGTTCCTGGCACAGTGCGAAAGCCAGAAACCGGGCTGGGCTGCCAAGATCAAGAAGGATATCGAAACACAGGGCTGGTCAACGATCAAGACAAAGAAATACAACCAGTACCCGTATCACAAACCTTTTGGAACACCGAGCGGCAAGGTTGAAATCTATGCCTTCCAGAGCTTCAAGAACGAAGCCTACGAAAAGGCCATTGCTCCGATTTCCGGTTACATTCCTTCGCCAGCGTTCACCGCACCGAAGCAGAACAGCAATGAGTTCATCCTGGCTTCCGGAAAGAACTGCGTCACCTGTTCCGGCCTGAATATGTTTACGCAGCCCACTCGCTATTTGGGCGACAGAACCGTTTGGATGAATCCGGTTGATGCACAGAGACTGGGTATTAAAAACGGGGATATGGCCGAAATTGAAGGTATCGATACTAACTATGTCGGCCAAGCAAGAATTACCGTCACCAATAAGGTTGTACCGGGTGCAGTTTTTGCCTTCGGTTTCTCCGGAGGCAACAGAACTAAGCACCTTGTAAACGACCCCGAATACCAATTTGTGAAAGAAGGTATTAACTCTCATTGGTATGCGACAGGTTATGCGCAGCCGGTCTTCGGCAATGTTGCGAATAACAGTTCCGTGCGCATTAAGAAGGTAAGAGGCTAAATCATGGTTCAAAAGAAAAAACAATTAGCGCATCTTTTTGATGCCACACAATGCATCAGCTGCGGTGCCTGCATTTTGGCCTGTTCTCAGACCAATTTCCCTGAAATGCACAACCAGAGCATTCCGGGGAGAAACTGGCCCGCATCCAATATTCGTATTTTCCGTTCTGAAGAACGTCGTCCGGTCAATCTGCTGGTTCAGTGCCAGCAGTGCGAAAACGCACCTTGCGTTAAGACTTGTCCCTTTGGCGCGAACTATTACGATGAAAACGGTCTTGTCAGAAATGATCCGGATAAGTGCGTCGGCTGCAACTACTGTATTGCCAGCTGCCCGTACGACGCTCGCTGGAGTCATCCGATCACGGGCCTGCCGATGAAATGTATCAGTCCGGGCTGCATGGAGATGATTAACGAAGGCAAGCAGCCGGCTTGTGTTCAGGCGTGCCCCGCGGAAGCCCGTCTCTTCGGAGATATTTTGGATCCACAGTCTGAAATCTCTAAAAAGATTGCTTCCAGCAGAACCGAGCTTCTCATGCCGAACAAAGGCACGAAACCTAACTTCTTTGTGGTGGTGTCCAAATGATCGAATTAACTTCTTTTACTCCTCAGCTCCAAGCCGCTCATTGGGGGTGGACGATTGCCATTTTCCTTTGGCTCGTCGGTCTCGCCGGTATGGGATTTTTTCTGAACTACTGGATCAGACAGAAGAACTTTGTTTATCTTCTGACGGTTTCAGGCATTCTCGGAACGCTCTTAGTGGTCAGCCACTTGGCTAGGATGCTTAATCTTCCGTTTGCCGTTTTCAGCGCTTTAGCGGACTTTTCCTTTAATTTCCAGTCTTGGATGTTCATCGGCATTTGTCTGCTTTCGCTGCTGTGCATCGGTTCCGTGTTCTATTCCATGATCTGCGCCAAGATCATTTTCAAGAGTGAATACTGGCAGAACATGACTAAGTCCAATTGGTTCAACGGAATTTTTGCTGCGCTGGGCGTTTGCTGCACGATTTATTCCGGCTTCCTCTTGACTCAGGCCGTCGGCATCTCTCTGTGGAATACCGCTTTGATTCCGCTGCTTTGGATCATGTCCGGCATGGCCAGTTCCATCGGCTGTATTGAACTTTTCATGATCATGAAATGGATCGATCCGGATACCGTTCGCTGGAGCAGAAGAACTTCCTTCTGGGTTGAAGTTGCAGAACTGTTCACCATTTTTGCCTTTGTCCACGTTGCTTTGGGTTCCGCGCTTGCCGGTGCCAGAGCCGGTGCAGAAGCTCTGATCAGCGGTCCTCATGCCGTGATGTTCTGGGTCGGCGTGATTATTCTCGGTTCTGTCGTGCCTCTGCTCCTGAATCTGCTGACACGCAGCCATAAGATTTTGGCCTGCAGTGCGATCCTCGGCATCATCGGTGCGCTCCTGCTGAGAGCTTCCATCCTCTTCTCCGGATACTACGATCCGATCATGTTCTAAGACTTGGCGCCGCCTCTCAGGTCTGGAGGCGGTAATTACTTAGTTGCTCCTTGATGCCAAGCGGCATCTTCGAAGGGCTGTCTTCGGGCAGCCCTTCGCCTTACTGGCTTGGCTGTTCTCTTCGCAAATGAGTTCTAGAAGAATTAGAGAGCCTGAATACATGTCCGAAGAAACGGCCTGAAATCGTTCTCCTTCCAAAATCGATTAGATGTCCCTGTGTCGGTTGTTTGGAGAAGATCTGTGAGAGAAAGAGGCTTTCTGAAAAGGTATCCAAAACATTGGATTTTAACCATCACAAGCTTCCCAAGCCGGAACAGAAGACATGTTTAAGTCTTATGATTCTGAGAGAAATGTGATTGCTATTGGAACTACAGAAAATAAAATTCCCGCCCCGATTTTCAATCGAGAAGCGGGAACTCCTTGTCCGTGGACACCCTCTCCGAAAAATCGAAGAACCCTCACGATGCTGTCGTATCCAATCATGGACACCCGGCGACAGGCGACAAATTTTCCGCTCTAGACAAGGGTTTCAGATTAACAAAATCCTAGTCCGAGCGCAATGTTTAGTCTTCCTTGAACGCTACCTCGCGGCCTTTCTTAATACTCGGTAAGAGGATGAGCAGCAGCAGGAAGATGGCCATCATCAATAGGACGAGAGAGATGGGACGCGTAAAGAAGGTCGATGGGTCACCGCGAGAAAGAAGCATTGCTCTTCTGAGGTTTTCTTCCATCATTGGTCCGAGAATGAAGCCCAGGATCAATGGTGCTGGTTCACATTTCAGTTTTGCAAATAGGTAGCCAAGTGCACCGCAGATTATCGTGATGTAGACATCAAACGGATTGTTATTAATGGAATACACGCCGATACAGCAGAAAGTCAGAATCATCGGATAGAGCAAGCCGTAAGGAACGCGCAGCAACTGAACCCAAACGCCGATTAAAGGCAGATTCAAAATCACAAGCATCAGGTTGCCGATCCACATTGAGACAACTAAGCCCCAGAAAAGTGTCGGATTAGAGCTCATGACCTGAGGTCCCGGCGTGATGTTGTGAATCATCAGCGCGCCGATCATCAAAGCCATCGTAGCGTTGCAGGGAATGCCGAGCGTGAGCATCGGAATGAAGCTCGTCTGGGCGCCTGCGTTGTTGGCAGATTCCGGACCGGCAACACCGGCAATGTTGCCTTTACCAAACGGAGGATTGGCGTTTTTGCCGCCGACTTTCTTCTCAAGCGTATAAGAAGCAAAGGAAGCGAGCAGAGCTCCGCCGCCGGGAAGAATGCCGAGGAAGGAACCCAGCAAAGTGCCGCGCGTGATGGCAGGCGCGGCTTTGCATAATTCTTTTCGGCTCGGCCAAATGGAGCCGACCTTTTCTGTAATGGAATCGCGCGTTTCGCCTTTGGACAAATTCACGATAATTTCAGTGAATCCGAACAGGCCCATAGAAATGGCGACGAAATCGATGCCGTCCTGAAGTTCGGCAATGCCGAAATCAAAACGGAAAGTTCCGGAATTGACGTCTGCTCCGATGATGCCGAGAAGCAGGCCTAAGATGATCATGGCAAAGGCCTTCAGTACAGAACCGTTGGCAAGCACAACGGCGCCGACAAGACCCAGAACCATCAGGCTGAAATATTCGGCCGGACCGAATTTAAAGGCAAGTTCAATCAGAGGAGGTGCGAAAGCAGCGACCAAGATCGTTGCAAAGCAGCCTGCAATAAAAGAGCCGATAGCCGCAATGCCGAGTGCGGTGCCGGCTTTGCCGTGACGCGCCATCTGGTATCCGTCTAAGCATGTGACCACCGAAGCCGACTCGCCCGGAAGGTTAACCAAAATCGCGGTTGTGGATCCGCCGTACTGAGAGCCGTAATAAATACCGGCAAGCATAATCAATGCTGAAGTCGGATCGAGCGTGTAAGTGATCGGCAGGAGCATGGCGAGCGTTGCCACCGGCCCGAGTCCCGGAAGAACGCCGATCAAGGTGCCGAGCGTGACACCTAAGAAACAGTAGAGCAGGTTCTGCAGTGATAAAGCAGTGGCAAAACCGACGGCTAAATTATTTAGTAAATCCATAATTCAGCCCCTTAATTCGTGAGAAAAGCCGGCCAGATGGGCACGGTTAGATCCAGGCCGAGGACAAAGATCAGCCAAACGGCAACGCTTAAAAAGACGCAGAGCAAAAGGGTCCGAATCCAGCGGAAAGGACGGTTGCCGAAAGAAGATAAGAAAACCATCACGGCAGTCGCAGGGATGAGACCTGCCGGTCTGAGCAGTACGGCAAAAATCGTAACGGATCCTAGAATCACAAAAAAGTTGTACCAGTCAAACTTTCCGAACTTGCCGCCGTCTTCCTCAGAGCTTTTAAAAAGAACGGATTTCGCAGTGATCAAAAAACCAAGGAAAAAGAGAAAACCGCCGAGCAGCATCGGGAAATAGCCCGGACCCATGCGGAAGGCCGTCCCGATGTTGTAGTTGTAAACAGAGTAGAGGCAGAAAAAACCTCCGAAGGCCATGAACATCAAACCGGCCCAAAAATCTCTTTGATCCTTGATCATAGGTAAAACGAAATTAAGGAAGGCCGGAGGCCGGCCTTCTAGGTTGTACAAACTGAGCAAAGTATTAGTCTACTTTCGCTCCGCTGGTCTTCACAATTTCTTTGTATTTGACGAGCTCGGCTTTTACAAAGTCGTTCAGCTGAGCAGGTGTACCGGCTTTTTCAACGGCGCCCATCTTGTCGAAGCGTTCAGCCATGGGTTTGGACTTAATGGCTTTGACAAAAGCCTGGTTGAGTTTTTCAACAACTTTCGGATCCATCTTGGCCGGTCCGAAGAAGGCGTACCAAGTGGAAATATCGAATCCGGGGACACCGGCTTCGGCCATCGTCGGAACGTTCGGCAGAGAAGGTGCACGGAACGTTGTCGTCACGGCAAGAGGAATCAATTTGCCGGCTTTGATGTTGGCGCTGGCAGAAGCCAGGTTGTCAAAGATCATCTGAGTGTCGCCGCTCAAGACGCTCATCTGAGCAGCTGCGGCGCCCTTAAACGGAATGTGAACGATCTTGATGCCGGTTGCGTTCTTTAAGAGTTCGCCGGACATATGGCCAGCAGAACCGTTGCCGCCGGAAGCATAATTAATAGCGTCCGGGTTCTTCTTGGCATACTCGATTAAATCTTTAACGCTCTTGATGCCTGTCTTTTGAGAGAATTCCGGTGTAATGACCAGAACGTTCGGTGTCTGAGCAATCAGCGTAATCGGAGTGAAGTCCTTGATGGGGTCATACGGCAGTTTGCTGAAAAGGTTGGGGTTTACGGCATGTGTTGCCAGAGCGCCCATGACGATGGTCTTGCCGTCCGGAGCTTGTTTTGCAACGTAGTCCACGCCGATGTTGCCGCCGGCGCCGGGTTTGTTTTCAACAATGATGTTGCCCAGGTCATGACGAGCTTCTTCAGCGACGGCACGGGCTGTGACGTCCAAAGGGCCTCCGGGAGGATAAGGAACAATAATACGAATAGGATCTTCAGCAGCGAAAGGAGGGAATGCTGCGCAGCCTAATGCTGCAGCTCCAAGGGCACAGACGGAACGTCTAGTAAATTTGATTGTCATTTTTTACCTTTCTCATTTGTGGTTATCGGGTAGAGTTAACTACCTTTCTAGCATTCTATGAAAAAATCGGGGCAAAAACAGAAAGTTGACCACGAATTCTCATTTTCATCAGGGTAATGGAGCATAATTTCTCGATTATTTCTAAATAAGCGAGAAAATTAAGTCATGCTTGGACGGCATTGTGCAAAATAAATTCAAAGAGGAGCGATGAAAGCAGCTTACTCGTTTTTCCTGATCTTCAAGATTCAAGTTTCATGAAGCGTTAAGCACGGAGTCTTAGCATCATTCCTGAGATGTTTTTCTCTTGGCGCGCCCCGATTCCTTCGCGACGGCTTTCAGTCCTTCCAAGTTGATGATGCGAACGTGTCTTTGATTAATTTCAATCAGGTTCAGTTCATCGAAATGGGTGAGCGTTCTGCTGACGGTTTCGAGTTTGAGACCTAAGAAACTGCCGAGTTCTCCTCGAGTCATTCTCAGGACGAATTCGCTTTTTGAGAATCCTCGGGCTTCGAACTTTCTCGCAAGATTCAGCAGGAAGGAAGCAAGCAGCTGGGTTGAGTTGGTGCAGCCGAGAATGAGCAGGTTTTGATGCGCAGCGACGATTTTTCTTCCGAGCAGAAGACGAAATTGGCGCGCGATTTTTAGATCTCGGTCGCAAAAAGCTTCGAGTTCACGATAGCGCAAAGAACAGATTTCACTGTCCTCAAGGGCCGTGACGGTGCAGATATGGTATCCGGTGGGGATCGCTTCTGCGCCGAGCACTTCTCCGGTCATGTGGAAGTCGGTGACTTGTTCGCTGCCGTTCTCGTTTAGAACGGAGCTTTTAAATGAACCGAGCCTGGTGATGAAAAGCGTATCAAGGGGGTCGCCGGCTCTGAACAGTATTTCGCCTTTAGGAACTCTTCTTTGGGAGACGATATGAGAGGAAAAAATTTCTGTTTCTGCGTCATTCAGATCGGCAGACAGGCAGAAGTGCCTGAGATAGCAGCCGGCACAGCCGGCGCGATTTGCCGATAAAGATTGCGTGAAATTAGAAGCCATTTTCTCTAAATACTGTTATAAGAGGCAAAAAAGCTTTGCGGCCTTTGATGATTTGAGATAATTTCGCCTGTTGCAAAAATAATAACAGAACCTAGAAAAATCAAAAATTTTTTAAAAGGAACCCTGATGGAAACACAAGGAAAACTGAACGTTGAGTTCCCGGATCTTGAACTGCTCCAGAGATTCGATGTTCCGGGCCCAAGATATACCTCTTATCCCACCGCGGATAGATTTACCAAAGAATTCGGCGCCGAGGACTTTAAAAAAGTTCTTAATGCCCGCGGTACCGGCGACAATACGGCTGATTTATCTTTGTACGTCCATATTCCTTTCTGCGCGAATGTCTGTTTCTTCTGCGGCTGCAATAAGGAAGTGACCAAAGACCATTGTCGCTCCAAAGAATATCTGGAAGTTTTGAGCAAGGAGTGCGAACTGGTTTCGGCTCAGATCGGCGGCAACAAAGAAGTCGTTCAGCTTCATTTCGGCGGCGGCTCTCCGACTTTCCTGAACAATGAAGAAATTTTCCAGGTGATGGACATTATTCGTTCTCACTTCACGCTGGCGCCGGATGCAGAAATTTCCATTGAAGTCGATCCTCGTTCGACCCCTGTCGACAAGGTTGAAGTTTTGGCCAAAGCCGGTTTCAACCGTATGAGTATCGGCGTTCAGGACTTCGATAACCGAGTTCAGATTGCAGTCAACCGTGTTCAGCCTTTCGAAATGACCAAAGCCGTCCTTGACGCCGCTCGTGCCAACGGCTTTAAGTCCATCAACATGGACTTGATCTACGGTCTTCCGTTCCAGTCCCGCAAGACCTTTGAAATGACTCTGGACAAAGTGATCGAACTTTCTCCGGATCGTATCGCGCTCTATCACTTTGCTCATCTGCCCGAGCACTTCAAACCGCAGAGGCGTATCAATGCCGAAGACCTTCCGAGCACACCGGAAAAAGTCGGCATCATGATGGACGCTATCAAACGTTTGAGTGCCAACGGCTATCACTTCATCGGTATGGATCACTTCGCCAAGGTTACCGACGAACTTGCCAAGGCTCAGGAAAACGGTACCCTGCAGAGAAACTTCCAGGGCTATTCCACTAAGCCGGAATGCGACATGGTTGCGCTCGGCGTTTCTTCCATCAGTAAGGTCAACGGCTGTTATGCCGCCAACCCGCGTGATCTGGAAAGCTACTATGCAGCGATCCGCAGCGGCAACTTGGCCACCAACCGCGGTTATCTCTTAAATGACGACGACCGCCTGCGTGCCAAAGTCATCATGGAACTGATGTGCCAGTTCAAAGTCGTTAAGGTCGACATCGAGAAGAAATTCGGCATTAACTTCAATGAATACTTTGACTTTGAACTGAACAATCTCAAGCACTTCGAGGCCGAAGGTCTGGTTCGTCTGGAGCCTGACTTTATCGAAGTCACTCCGAAGGGCAAACTGCTGGTGAGAGCCGTAGCGATGAACTTCGACCGTTATCTGCGTGAGGACGAAAGAGTTCGCCGTTACTCCCGTATCGTTTAATGTCGAATTACGACACAGTTTCTTTTAGAAATTGAAGACAAAAAGCGAGCCTGGACACTGATAAAAAGGTGCTCAGGCTTTCTTGTTTTACCGTGGAAATCCGCGGTCTAAAAAGGCGGATGCAGAGAGCCATCTGCTAAAATACCGCGGTTACACATTGCTGTTTCGACAGCTTACTTTGAGAAAATATAAATGTTCACTGCATCAGAAATACGATCTACGTTTCTGAAGTTCATGGAGTCTAAAGGACACACTATCGTCGCTTCCAGCCCGGTAGTCCCCGGTGACGACCCCACATTGCTGTTTACCAACGCAGGTATGAACCAGTTCAAGGATGTTTACCTTGGCTTTGACAAGCGTCCCTACACACGTGCGACGACCAGTCAGAAATGTGTTCGTGCCGGCGGCAAGCACAATGACTTGGAAAACGTAGGCTATACCGCTCGCCATCACACATTCTTTGAAATGCTTGGCAACTTCAGCTTCGGAGATTACTTCAAGCGTGACGCCATCAAGAATGCCTGGGAGCTACTTACCGAACACTTCAAACTCCCTCCTGAAAAACTCTGGGTGACCGTGTACGCCGAGGACGACGAGGCTTACAACATCTGGAATAAGGAAGTCGGTATCCCTGCCGATAGAATCGTTCGTATCGGCGACAACAAGGGCGCTCGTTTCGCTTCCGACAACTTCTGGATGATGGGCGACACTGGCCCCTGCGGTCCTTGCTCTGAAATTTTCTATGACCATGGTCCCTCCGTTGCCGGAGGCCCTCCCGGAAGCCCTGACGAAGACGGCGACCGCTACATGGAAATTTGGAATCTCGTGTTCATGCAGTTCAACCGTGATGAAAAAGGCGTGATGCACAAGCTGCCCCGTCCCAGCGTGGATACCGGCATGGGCTTGGAACGTATTTCCGCCGTTCTTCAGGGTGTTCATTCGAACTACGAAATCGACCTGTTCCAGAACCTCATGAAGGCCGTCATTGATGAAGTTAAGGCTGCCGGCGCAGAGGACGTTGATCCGAACAGTCCTTCCGTTAAGGTCATTGCCGACCACATTCGTGCCTGCACGTTCATCATTGCCGACGGTGTTGTTCCGGGCAATGAAGGCCGCAGCTACGTTCTGCGTCGTATTGCTCGCCGCGGTATGCGTCACGGCTTTAAGCTCGGCGCCCGCAAGCTTTTCTTCAGCAACTTGGTTAAAGCCGTTGCCAAAGAAATGGGCGATCAGTACCCTGAAATTCGTAATCCGCATATTCAGGAAGTTTTGCGTCAGGAAGAAGTTCGCTTTTCTCAGACCCTGTCCAAAGGCTTGGATATCCTTAATGAAGCTCTGGCTTCCGGAACCAAGATCCTGGGCGGTGACATTGCATTCAAACTGCATGACACCTACGGCTTCCCGGTTGACCTGACTGCCGACGTCTGCCGCGAAAAGAATGTTTCCGTTGACTTTGAAGGCTTTGATGCCTTGATGGAAAAGCAGCGTGAACAGGCTCGCGCCAAGGGCAAATTCAAGATGGCTCAGGGCCTCGAATACGAAGGCAAACCGACTGAATTCTTAGGTTACGACACGCTGACGGTTCAGGCCTGCCGCGTCGAAGCCATCTATAAAGACGGCGAACCCGTGAAAGACGCCGAAGCCGGCGACGAAGTCGTTGTCGTTTTTGACCGCACTCCGTTCTATGCAGAAAGTGGCGGTCAGATGGGCGACAAAGGTACGTTCAAGAACAAGACAACGATCCTTAAGGTTGACGATACATTCAAGATCAAGGCGAATGTCTTCGGTCATATGTGCTATGTCGCCGAAGGCGAAGTCAAGGTGGGCGACCTCTTCAGCGCTCAGGTCGACGAAGAAAACCGCGAAGCAACTGCCCGCAACCACTCCGTGACGCACTTGATGCACAAAGCACTGAGAGAAGTGCTCGGTGCTCATGTTCAGCAGCGCGGCTCCATGGTTAACGGCGACAGAACCCGCTTCGACTTTGTCCACACCTCTCCGATGACTCGTGAACAGATCAACGAAGTCGAAGACATCGTGAACAAAGAAATTCTCCGTAATGCACCGACTCAGACCAGAGTCATGCCGATCGACGAAGCTAAGAAGACCAACGCGGTCATGCTCTTCGGAGAAAAATACGGTGAAAACGTTCGCGTTCTGAACATCGGCTCCAGCTGCGAACTCTGCGGCGGTACACACGTCCAGAGAACCGGTGACATCGGTATGTTCAAAATCATTTCCGAATCCGGTATTTCCGCCGGCGTGCGTCGTGTTGAGGCCGTGACGGGTATGGCCGCTCTTCACTACGCTCAGAACCAGGAAGAGATCATCCGAGAAGTGGCTGAAGAACTCAAAGCTCCGGCTCTCGAAGTTGTCTCCAAGGTTGTGGACACCGTCGAACATCTGAAACGCACGGAAAAAGACTTGAACGCTTTGAAGGTCAAGTTTGCCCAGGCCGGCGCCGCTCACATGGCTTCTCAGGCTCAGGATGTCAATGGCGTCGCGGTTCTTGTAACCGAGATGAAAGGCATCGAAACCAAGGAACTTCGCAATTCCGTTGACGGTCTTAAAGATCAGCTCAAGAGCGGCGTGATCGTTCTGATCAAGTCTGAAGACGGTAAAGCCAGTGCTGCGGTCGGTGTGACGAAAGATCTCGTCGGCAAGATCAAAGCCGGCGATGTGATGAAGTTTGTTGCCGAGCAGCTCGGCGGTAAAGGCGGCGGACGTCCTGACTTTGCTCAGGGCGGCGGCGCAGCGCCTGCCGACATGAACGCTCTGCTCGGTAAGACCAGAACGTTCATCACAGAAAAGCTTGCCTAATCAGCTTTTCTGAACGGAACTAAACCGTTGCGAAACCTCCGGTTGAAAGTCCGGAGGTTTCTTTTTAGGAGTGAAAAGAAAAGGCCCGCAAATGCGAGCCTCATCAAGTCTTAACCGGATTAGTCCGGATACCCCTCCGGATTCATCTGCTGCCAGCGCCAGGTATCTTCACACATCTTCTCGATGCCGCGCTTAGCCGTCCAGCCGAGAAGCTTCTTGGCAAGCTCGGGGTTGGTCCAATAGGCAGCCTTGTCGCCGGCACGACGAGGGCAGATCTCGTAAGGAATATGTTTTCCGCTGGCTTTCTCAAACGCTTTAACGAGCTCGAGCACAGTTGTGTTGCCGCCGGTGCCGAGGTTAACAGTCAGCAGCTGCGGTTTGCCGTCTAAAACTCTCAGAGCGTCTAAATGTCCTTCAACAAGATCCTGTACGTGGATATAGTCGCGGGCGCCGGTGCCGTCGCGAGTCGGGTAGTCATTTCCGAAAACTTTCAAAGAAGCGCGTCTGCCGACGGCAACTTGGGAAATGAAAGGCATCAGATTGTTCGGAATGCCGTTCGGATCTTCACCGATTAAGCCGGATTCGTGTGCGCCGACCGGATTGAAATAACGAAGGATGGCGATTGACCAATCAGGCTCGGCTTTGAAAGTCTTGCGAAGAACTTCTTCAATCATCCATTTGCTCAGACCGTAGTTGTTGATCGGAGCAAGCGGAGTGTTCTCATCAAATTCATCGTAGCCAGGATCGCCGTAAACGGTGGCGGAAGAGGAAAAAACAAACTCTTTAACACCGAACTTCTTCATGACGCGAAGCAGAACAATAGTTCCTTCGACGTTATAAGAAAAGTAAAGCAAAGGATCGGTTTCTGACTCGCCGACGGCCTTACGGCCGGCAAAGTTAATGACGGCATCGATCGGGAAATCCGCGAACAGCTTCTCTAAAGCCTTTTCGTCACGGATGTCACCGCGTACCAGTGTCGGACGTTTTCCGGTGATCATCTCAATGCGGTCTACGACGGCAGGCTTGGAATTGCTGAAGTTATCGAAAATGATCGGCTCCATGCCGGCTTCGATCAGGCGCACAACCATGTGGGAGCCGATGTAGCCGGTGCCGCCGGTAACAAGAATGTGTTTTTTCATCGTCCGCAAGAAACAAAAATTGGCGCTCCGCCCGAAGGCGGATGCCAAATAATCATTAAATAGAGCTAAAAATTATCTATCAAGCGCATCGAAAATACGGCGGCTGACTTCATTGACGTCGCCGACGCCGTCGATCTTGATGTATTTTGTCTTGCTGTCGCCCTTAGCAACCAGGCTCTGGTAGAAACCGACCAGTGCTTCAGTCTGAGTGTGATAGACCTCAAGACGCTTCTTAACGGTCTCTTCCTTGTCGTCCGGACGCTGAATCAGAGGTTCGCCGGTCACGTCGTCAACACCTTCAACCTTAGGAGGATTGAATTTAACATGGTAAGTACGGCCCGAAGCAACGTGCACTCTGCGGCCGCTCATACGTTCAAGAATGACCTCGTCGGGAACGGCGATTTCAACAACGTCATCGATGGGAATACCGGCTTTAACCAAAGCTTCGGCTTGAGGAATTGTGCGAGGGAAGCCGTCAAAGAGGAAACCGTTCTTGCAGTCCGGTTTTTCCAATCTTTCTTTGACCAGGCCGATGATGATGTCATCGCTGACCAGTTCACCTGCATCCATAATCTTCTTGGCAGCTAAACCGAGGGGAGTCCCGGCCTTCACTGCAGCTCTGAGCATGTCACCCGTAGAAATCTGAGGGATCCCGTAATGGTCACAAATACGGGCTGCTTGCGTACCTTTACCGGCACCGGGAGCTCCGAGAAGAATTAAGCGCATGAATGGCTCCTTTAATAATTAAGAATGTAAATTTAAATTTTGTGCCTTATTGCCCGTAATTTCAAGCTGTCCGAATGGATGAAAACCCAGCAACCGCTTGATCTTCGAAAATAAAACTCGAGTTATTTTTTCTGTAAGTAAGCGCGTACGGCTTCCAGATCTGCGAGCGTGTCCACGCCGGGAGGAATTTCTTCCTCGAAAATGTCTACAGCGATCTTGTAGCCGTTGTAAAGTGCGCGAAGCTGCTCCAGACTTTCCCAGCTTTCCAGATCCGATTTCGGAAGCTGAGGATAAGCTTTCAGGAAGGCGCAGCGGTAACTATAAATACCGACATGGCGCAGGCCGAGATCCCTCGGGAGCGCGTTGCGGTCTTTTGCGAAGCCGTCGCGATCCCAGGGAATCGGTGCGCGGCTGAAATACAGCGCCGAGCCGTTTTTGTCGGCAACGACTTTCACAACGTTGGGATTAAAGAATTCTTCCGCCGAATGAATACGAATGGCAGCCGTTCCCATGCTGCAGTCCGAGCGGTTCATCAGAAGTTCTGCAACATTCTTGATGACTTTCGGAGGAATTAGGGGTTCGTCCCCTTGGACGTTCACGATGATTTCATCATCGGGGATTTTGCAGACTTCGGCCGCTTCGCAGAGGCGGTCGGTGCCGCAGGCATGATCTTTACGCGTTAAACAGGCTTCGATGCCGTTGGCTTCACAGGCTTTGAGAATCAGTTCATCGTCAACCGCGCAGATCACACGGGAGGCGCCGCTTTTTAAAGCCTGTTCGGCAACGCGCACGATCATCGGCTTTCCGCAGATGTCGGCAATGGGTTTATTGGGCAGACGGGTGCTGGCTAAGCGAGCAGGAATAATGACGGTAAAGCTCATTTTTTGTCCAGTTCCTCGATTTCTTCTTCCTTCATTTCTCGAGCTTCAGTCGGGACCATGCAGGGGATGCCGTCAATGACGGGGAAGGCCTTCATGTCGGAACGGCAGTAAAATTCTTTTTTCTTTTCGTTCCAAAGTAGCGGACCCTTACAGAGAGGGCAAACTAAGATTTCAGTGATTTTTGCGTCCATAAGCATTCCGTTTAGAGTTGCTGAGCAGCTTCTTTGCTCTTTTTAGCTGCAGCGGTGATTTTCTTCTCGACAAAATCAACCAAGAATTTATCGAGCTTGGTTTCCAGCGGAACCACAAAAATGCGCTCGTCGTTTTTCAAATCGGCGTGTTTACGACATTTGACGGCATCTTTTTCCGTGATAAAGATGAGGTCGGCTTCGCAGTCTTTAAAAGGATTCTTGGAATAGTCGTAATGGTCCGGAAGAGCAATCGGGCGCACTTCCAATCCATGAGCCTTCAGCATGGAGAAGAATCTTTCCGGGACGGCAATACCCGCCATCGCGACGGCCTTCAAACCCTTTTTAAACTGCATTCTCGAAAGCGTATCCAAAGAAACGATTTCGCCGGTGGCGTAATTGACTGCGTTTGTGAATCCGCTTGTCGCAACGTAGCGCGGAGTAGAAGACGTCACGATATCTTCTGTGGCGTTCAATACAATCGCGTCGACTTCATCGAGACGGGACGGCGGTTCACGCAGCGGACCGGCCGGAAGAACCCAGCCGTTTCCTAAACCGCGGGCTCCGACGACGGCTAATTCGACATCTCGATGGAGTGAATAATGCTGAAGTCCGTCGTCGCTGATGATGACATTGACAGTCGGGTAGGCTTTCAGTAAAGCTTCAGCGGCTTCAACACGTTTCGGACAAACAAACGTCGGGGCATCCGTAGCCTTTTTAATCAGCAAAGGTTCATCGCCGACGATATCAGGATTGCTGTCGAGGCGAACTTCAACCGGAGACTCTGCTTTGCCGCGGTAGCCGCGGGAGATAACACCGGGATTCCAGCCGCGTTCTTTCAGATCTTTGACTAAAGCGATGGTGACCGGAGTTTTTCCGGTTCCTCCGACATAAATATTGCCGACGACTACGACAGGCACTCCGACTTTAACAGGCACGGTTTTGCGACGCCGCGAGGCTGCCATGGAGAGAAAAACCGCAGAAGCGGGCAGAAGCAGCCAGGATATCAGTCCTTTGCGATCCCACTGTTTATGCAGAAACGTTTCTAGTTGTACTTGCATTGCCGTGAAGCAAAAAATAAAAGATTATTTTAACGTGCTAGCGGTAAAAACTGCCGATAACTCATTAATTCAGCGTAGGCTTCCTAACGTGTCGATCTGCATCTGAAAGTTACAAAACCTAGGTAAAACCTTTACTTCAAAAGTCAATAGTATTTTGGGCAAAACACAAAATAATTATTTGCCGAGTACTCAAGAAGTTATGAAATTTAGAGGTCCTTTCATTGTTAATAACTTTGTGAATAACTCGGTGAGAAGTGACTTAATTTCATGACGAAAAAGCAAAAAAGAATTGCCAGGGAGGTAATTTAACAAAATAAATTTCTTTTAAATCAATAAATTAATAAATTCTCTCATTAAAAAGAAAAATTTTTGTTCTTCAAATTCGGATTGTTGAAAATGTGAATAAAATTGTGAGTAACTTGTGAAGCAAAAGGAAATTTTGCAATCTCACTCGCTCCTTGTATTTAGCACGTGAACAATAAAATGACCGATAAAGCCTTCTCTGTCACGCAGTTTGTTGACATCGTTAATTTGTCATTTGAGCAGTTTGAATCAGTGGCTGTTGAAGGGGAGATCTCAACTTCAACAAAAGCCTCGAGCGGACACTGGTATTTTTCAATTAAAGACGAAGAAGCGGTTCTTTCCTGCGCGATGTTTCGGGGGAAACTTTACTCCGTGCGCGGTGTCTTCAAGGTTGGCGACAAAGTTCGAGTCACAGGAAAACCGAATCTTTATCCCGGAAGCGGGAAATTAACATTTATTTGTTCGAAGATTGAAGCTGCCGGGGAGGGAAAACTCTATGAACTTTTCCTTCGTTTAAAAAATGAGTTGACAGCCTTAGGCTGGTTCGATCAAAGCCGAAAGAAAGCGATCCCTCGGGTGCCTCGTACGATCGGAATTATCACCAGCAGAACGGGCGCCGCACTGCAGGACGTTATGAATCGTCTGAGGGCGCGTGCACCTTACGTTAGAGTCCTCCTTTATCACACGGCCGTCCAGGGAAAGGGTGCCGAAGCCGAGATCGCTCAGAGAATCAATAAAGCGAACCAGGACAACAAAGCAGATGTTTTGCTTCTGGTGCGGGGGGGCGGATCTCTCGAGGACTTATGGTGTTTTAATGAGAAGATCGTCGCTGAGGCGATCGTCAATAGTCATATTCCGATTATTTCCGGCATCGGTCATGAGACCGATACAACTATTGCGGATTTTGCTGCGGATTTTCGTGCGCCGACTCCGACCGGAGCGGCCGAGGCAGCCGCGGAAAAACAATCTGTTTTGTTTTGGGAAATAGATTCGGCCTGGGTTCTTCTGCATCGCTCATTCGAGAACCAATTCAATCGGGCGCTTCAAGATGTGGAAAATGAATCGCGTCCTTTTGAAAATCCTCAAGCTTTTTTAGAAACGTTTCGCCATCGCCTCTCTGCAGTCTCTCATCTTCAGCGTCCTGTGCTCGGCTACTATCGCCAAAATCTGAACTCTTTGAAATCCAGACTTCAGCTGGATATGCAGAACTTCCTCTCTTCCTCGCTTGAAAGAGAAAAATTTGCCGCTCGCTACTTTATTTCTCCGAGTCGATTCATCGAACCTTATGAAAGAAGACTCCAAGCGGCCTCTCCGATCCTAAGGCTGGATACTGCTGCGATGAGAAGCCGAATCGATTTGATTTTCAGCTCCATAAACACAGCGCAAAGTGCATGTCTGAGAATGAATAGGGCAGAACTAGGAGTCGCAGAAGAAAATCTCCAGGCTGAGATGGACGTAAAAATCCGTTCGGCAGGTGACGCCCTCCGGTTAGCAGCACCTCAGATGACATATGCCTTTGCATTTCAGGGTTCAAGGTGCAATGAACTCTTTGCAATGATCTCCGGGGTTGTACAGTCAACGATCGCTGCCAACCGAAAGGTACTTCTGAAAGAGTCTTCCTGGTTGAAGAGATCTCGTCCGAAATTGGACCGTAGGCCTTTGAATGCGGCATGCAATTCCGTGCGCAGCAGCCTGATCCAAAAGTTTGAAAGGGACACAATTCGTCTGCGCAGTCTGGAGCAGGTCTGGGAGCTGCTGGATCCTTCGAAGCAAATCCGCGGCAACAGCGCCTTTATCTATCGCGGCGGCAAGCCTGTGATGTCCGTCAGTGAGCTGAAGGAAGGTACGGATATTGAGGTTATGATGAAGGACGGAGCTTTTGTTGCTCGAGTTGGGGAGATAAAGAAGGACTAAGGGTGTCTGCATACCATAATGGTCTGCACAAGAATTAAGGAGATTAAAGCTATGGCATTTACAGTACCCCCGCTTCCTTTTGCAATGGACGCTCTTGAACCGTATATGAGCTCCAAGACGCTTTCCTATCACTACGGCAAGCACAACAAAGCTTACAACGACACACTGAATAACCTCATCAAAGGCACGGACTATGAAACGATGCCTTTGGAAGAAATTATTCGTACGACACAGAGCGGCCCGATTTTTAACAATGCGGCTCAGTGCTACAACCACACATTCTTCTGGAATAGCTTAAAGCCGAACGGCGGCGGTCAGCCCACAGACGTGATCGCATCGCAGATTAACGCCAAATGGGGCAGCTACGACGCCTTTGCAGATGCCTTCACAAAGAGCGCCGTCGGTAACTTCGGTTCCGGCTGGACCTGGCTGGTTGAAAAAGAAGACGGCACACTTGATATCGTCAATACGAGCAACGCCGGCACACCGATCACCGGAACAGACTCTCCTCTGATCACCTGCGACGTTTGGGAACATGCATATTATCTTGATTACTACAATATGCGCGTCACCTTTGTTCAGACGTTCCTGCAGCATCTTGTGAACTGGGATTTCGCTGCAAAGAACTACAAATAATCGTTTGACGATTTCGTCCCGTAAACACACGGGATGAAGACAAAAAAAGAAAGCGGGGCCGGACTTAATGTCCGGCCTTCGCTTCTACAAACCAAGGAGAAATCAAATAGGTTCCGTTAATTAGGATTGAACTTGAACTGCGGATGACATTCGGCGCAGTAGTTCACGGGTGCTTCATGCTGCAGATGGCATAAGGTGCATTCGCCGTTATGCGGAGCTTTATGCGGATTTACCGGGCCGATAGCTTTGGTCTTTTCGATCAGAGCGTCTTTTTGATGGCACTTCAGACAGGTTTCCTGATCAGGATATTCAGGACTTTTTCCGTCCGGACCGTGACAGGAAGCGCAGGCCATGCCGCGAGCAACGTGGCGATCGGCGCCGAACTTCGGAGCCTCGGCAGAAAAGGTCGAGGACATCGTGAAGAGGGCAGCAAGAACAACCAGTAGAGATGCTGTTTTTTTCATAATCTTCTCCGATAGGGATTTTTAAATTTCCGATGTTTTGCGATTTCGTTTTTTCTATTATTGAAGGTCGCTCTTCGCTTTTCAATCTGTACCAAGGTACATGTACCAAAGTACATATTCGACTTTTTTGAACTTTCCTAGACTGTGCTCATCGGATCAAATGATCCACGGTTTCAAAACAAAATTCCTTTAAATCCTTTCGGAGAAAATAAGATGAGTACCAATCGCCGTGACTTCCTTAAACTTGCAGGTGCAGCCGCTGCTGCCATTACTTCCACCGCTGCCGCACACGCCGGAGTCCCTGCTTCTTCCGTTGCTAAATTTGATGACGAATATGACGTCGTCATTATCGGTTCCGGTTTTGCCGGCATGGCCTGCGCACTGAAAGCCGGCCAGGCAGGCAAGAAAGTTCTGATCCTCGAAAAAATGCCGACTGTCGGCGGCAACTCCGCAATCTGCGGCGGCAACGTCGCTTGCCCGGTCAACCCCGTCCAGGCTGCCCAAGGCATCAAAGACAGCAAGGAACTCTTCATTGCCGACTGCTTGAAAGACGGTCTGGGTATTAACTACCCGAACCTGCTCGGCACGATCGCCGACCGCTGCAATGACACCATCAAGATGGTTGTGGACTGCGGCTGCGAATTCGTCCCCAACAAGATGCTCTTCGAAGCCGGTCACTCCGTTCCTCGTTCTTATGAAATCAAGGCCGGCACCGGATCCGGATACATCATTCCGATGCATAATGAACTCAAGAAGCTCCCCAACGTCAAGATCATGACGCGTGCCAAGTTCGATGATTTCATCCTGGACGAAAACGGCCGAGTCGTCGGTGTGACCTATCGTAAAGGCTATCGCTTCGACTCTAAACTGCAGAGCGACGATATTGAAAACAAGAGCGGCCGTCCCGCTACTGTTAAAGCAAAGAACGGCGTGATGCTGGCTGCCGGCGGTTTCTCCCGCGACATCTTCTTCCGTCAGGCTCAGGATCCCCGCGTTGTTCCGACCACAGACTCCACGAACCAGCCGGGTGCTACTGCCGGCGTGCTGATCAAAGCTTTGGGCATCGGCGCTCAGCCTGTTCAGCTTTGTTGGCTGCAGTTCCTTCCGTACTGCAACCCGCGTGAAAAAGGTTTCGGTGTCTCTGTTAACTTCACCAACCACGCCTGCATGGACTTAGGCCTGGTCGTTGACAGAAAGACTGGCAAACGCTTCATGGACGAACACGCCGGCCGTAAGATCAAATCCGACGCTCTGTTCAAAGTCATCGGCACCGACGAAAACTATCCGATTGCGATCTGCGACGACGCCATTGTTAAAGCGATCAACCCGTCCTTCGTTAAGCTTCCTTTGGAAATGGGTACGGTTAAGAAGTTTGACACACTCGAACAGCTGGCTGATGCCTTCGGTATCCCCAAACAGGCCCTTCTGGACGAAGTCGCTAAATTCAACGGCTACGTTAAAGCCAACGATGACAAAGACTTCCACCGCATCCTTACGTTCAACAAGGGGCTCGATGTTTCCAAGGCTCCGTTCTACGGCATTGAAGTCAGCCCGAAGATTCACCACACCATGGGCGGCGTGATGATCAATGAAAACGCAGAAGTCATTTCTGCCAACACCCACAAACCGATCCCTGGCCTCTATGCCGGCGGTGAAGTAGCAGGCGGTGTGCACGGCGCATCTCGTTTGGGAACCGTGGCAGTTATCGATGCTTTGACATTCGGTATGATTGCCGGCGAAAACTTCGCCAAGATGCAGTAATTTCTCAGGAGGGAGGTTCGGTGAATAAGCCGAACCACGGCCGGAGCAGACAATAGGTTTGTTCCGGCTTTTTAATTTGTTTGGCGCAGCTGGGGAAGGCGAGAGATCTTGTCTCCGGGTTTGACATGATTTTTCTCAAACCAAGATTCGTTCATTTCCAGTGCGTAAAACGCTTTCGCTTTGCTGCAGTGGATATCAAGTGTCAGCGGCTTCATTTCCTCAATATTAATAATGAAGCCGTCTTTATCGATGAAGGCAACGGAAAGCGGGATGAGGGTGTTTTTCATCCACATGCAGACAGCGTCGCTGCGGTCCATGACGAAGAGCATTCCGGAATTTTCCGGCAGATGTTTGCGGAACATCAGACCTTTTTCCCGGTTGGCGTTGTCGGCGGCAACTTCGACAGGAACCGTGATGCCTTTCACCATGAGTTTGAGCGTATCGGCTGCGCAAGCATATTGCACGCTCGAGAGAAGTACAAAAGCAGCGGAGAAGAGGGCAATTCTGATATTCGGTGTCATGATAAAAGCGGAAAAATAAAGGAGCTCCGAGAGCTCCCTTCGTTTAATCAAAAACGAATTTTATTAGGCGGGTTTGATGTTGTCAGCCTGTTTGCCTTTTTCGCCTTCTTTCAGGTCGAATGTGACACGCTGGCCTTGTTTCAACGTCTTGAAACCATCCATTTTAATTGCAGAGAAATGGGCGAAAAGATCTTCGCCGCCGTCATCGGGAGTGATAAATCCATATCCCTTAGCGTCGTTAAACCATTTCACGGTTCCTGTTGCCATATTTAAACTTCTCCAAAAAACTGACGGCGATGTCCATTACTCTCACGCGCCTAATACTAAAAACGATTGTCGAACTCTGTGAGCAAGACGAGTGACTGTTACATTCTTATGGGATTGTAAATAAATGTCAATTAGTAAATTTCGCATATAAAAGAAATACAAATTACAGCAAAGGAGGGTAACTTATTGTATTTTCTCTTATAAAGGCGGTTTTCTCGGGGCAGAGTGCTTATATTATCAAGATTGAAATTTTTCCTCTTTCGTAAAAAACGTTGCAGTTACACCACAAGTAATAGCCGAATCTGTAAGAGTTGTAAAAATTTTACCCGTGCATTAACTGAAATTGACACGTTGACGATGCTCGCTAAGGAGACAAAAAAGCCGACATTTCAGCCGGCTGGATAAGTTTGTTTTTGGTCTTAATGACGACCTGAAGAACCGAAACCGCCGGTTCCGCGTTCCGTGGCGACAAATTCGTCGACCACTTCAAAAGTCGGCTGAACGACTGGGACAATAACTAGCTGGGCAATTCGTTCCATTGGCTCGATGGTGAAGGGTGTCTGAGAACGGTTCCAGCAGGAGACCATTAATTCGCCCTGGTAGTCCGAGTCAATAAGTCCGACTAAGTTGCCGAGCACTATGCCGTGTTTATGACCGAGACCCGAACGAGGGAGGATTAAAGCTGCATAACCGGGATCGCCGATGTAGATCGCAAGACCGGTTTTGATGAGCTTGGTTTCACCGGGCTGGAGGACCAGCGGTTCATCCATCACGGCACGAAGATCTAATCCGGCAGAGCCGAGCGAAGCGTAGCTTGGCATTTTTTCGCGGATCTTCGGATCCAAAATCTTAATTTGAAGTTTCATAGGATTAAATCACTCTCTTTTTAAGAAGGTCGGCAAGGGCTTCAATAATCTCTTCGGCAAGTTCGGCTTTAGAACTGAGCTCTTTGGCCTCGATTCCGTTTTTGGTGACAAAAGAAGCCTGATTTTGGGTACTTCCGATCGCAGACGCCGGATTGACGACAATCATATCCGCCGCTTTAGAGTCGAGCTTCTTGCGTGCGTTTTCAGCAAGATTGTCTGTCTCGGCAGCAAAACCGATAACCGCCGAGCACAGGCCGGAATGGCCGACATAGGAAAGAATGTCGGGATTTTTAATAAGCTTGATCGTTAATGTATCCTGACCTTTTTCCTTCTTGAGTTTGCTTTCCGAGTATTCGACCGGACGCCAGTCGCCTACCGCAGCGACGCCGATAAAGGTATCGGGCGTGTGTTCAGCCAGTTCTTTTTTGACTGCCTCAAACATCTCTTGAGCCTGCCGAACGGGGATAACCGCTGCTTTGTCCGGGTAGGACACGCAAACCGGACCGCTGACAATCGTGACCTCGGCGCCGGCGCGAATTGCAGCGGCAGCAATAGCAGCTGCCTGTCGCCCGGAAGATCCGTTGGTGATCCCTCGAACCGGATCAAAAGGCTCAAATGTCGGGCCCGCAGTCATTAGGACTTTCTTTCCGGAAAGGATCGAAGGTGTAAAAAAGGCTTCAACATCTTCCAGAATTTGTGCCGGTTCCCGCAGACGTCCCTCACCGACATCTCCGCAGGCCTGGTTGCCGGCTTCCGGACCGGAAAACAGAACGCCATCCCCTTTTAGGGTTCGAACGTTTCGAACCGTCGCCGGATTTCTCCACATCTGCACGTTCATAGCCGGGCAAAGCATCAGCGGACACTCCCGTGCAAGCAAGGTGCTGGAAACCAAGTCGTCGGCAATACCGTTAGCTGCTTTCGCGATGATATTGGCCGTTGCCGGAGCGACGACGATAAGATCCTTATTCTTGCGAAGAGAAATATGCGGAAGCCGCATTTTAGGATCCCACATATCCTCGGCGACCGGCTTCCCGCTGAGTGTCTCAAACGTCAGCGGCCCAACAAACTGCGCAGCCGCTTTGGTCATCATGACCTCAACATCGGCGCCGGCTTTCACGAGCAGACGGAGAAGTTCACAGGCTTTGTATGCGGCGATACCGCCTGTGACGCCTAAAAGGATATGTTTTCCCTGAAGAGACATTTTCAATCTCCGATTAATTCTTCTTTCCGAAGAACTCAGCCAGGACGACAATGCCGGCGCCGCAGCAAATGCAGATATCGGCGACATTGAAAGCCGGCCAATGGTAGGAGCCTACATGGAAGTCTAAAAAGTCTACGACTACACCGATAGTGAATCGGTCCCAGGCGTTGCCGAGCGCGCCGGAAAGAACCAGAGCAAGACCCAGACAAAGAAATTTGCAGGAGCTGTTGCGGGCAATGATCACGCAGATCACCAAGCTCACAACGATGGCAAGTCCGGCAAAAAGCGGACGCTGCCAGCCGCCGGCATCGGCTAAGAAGGAAAAAGCTGCCCCGCTGTTGTACGCGACGACTAAATTGAAGAAATCCGTGATTCGATCGACATCACCGGTAATGAGGCGATGCTGAATCCAGTTTTTGGTCCACTGATCGAAACCGGTTAATGCCAGTGCAAAAACCAGCCAGCCCAAGAGGGCCGGCCAGTTCCACTGTCTAACGGAAGAGACAGTTTTTCTCATTAGGCAAAGCGTCTGGTTTCAGGCGTGCCGAAGAGGTTGCCGACGCAGCGGCAGCACAGTGTCGGATAGTTTTTATCCTCACCGACGCTTTCCTTGTACTGCCAGCAGCGTTCGCACTTCTTGGCTTCGCTGGGTTTTACCGTAATGACGCGCTCAGGGCTGACGCCGTCAAGTGTGACTTTGCTGGTAATCATAACGAAAGCAGCTTCGTCTCCCAAACCCTTGATCAGGTCGTATTCTTCCTGCGGCAGCTTCAGAGAAACTTCAGCCTGCAGAGAAGAACCGATCAGACCTTTTTCACGCTGACGTTCGATTTCCATCTGAACGTTCGAACGAAGATCTCGGATGATGGACCACTTGTTGAGCAGTTCAACGCCTTCCTTAACATTCGGCAGCTCGGCATAGCGTTCAACGAAGATCGTGCCTTTGTTTTCCGGATTGAAGACGGCGTAAGCCTCTTCAGCGGTAAACGAAAGCGCTGGAGCAAGCAGTTTCAAGAGCGCATCCGTGATGTACCACAAAGCGGTCTGAGCAGAGCGACGAGCCGCGCTGTCAGGTGCAGTGGTATAGAGACGATCCTTGAGGATATCCAAGTAGAAGCCGCCCAAGTCGCCGCTCGCAAAGAGCTGCAGAGCTGCATAAGCAGTGTGGAACTGGTAATGGTCGTACTTGTCCAGAATTTCTTCCTGAAGCGATTTCATGCGGGCAATGGCCCAGCGATCCAATTCAACCATTTCTTCAACAGGGACGGCATCTTTCTTGATGTCGAAGTCGCTGGTGTTGGCAAGCAGGAAGCGGATCGTGTTTCTGAAGCGGCGATAAGCGTCAACAGTTCCCTTAAGGATCTTTTCGCCCAGAGAAATTTCTCCGGTGTAGTCAGAAGAGGCAACCCACAGACGAAGAATTTCGGCGCCGTACTTATCGTTGATTTCAGACGGAGCAATCACGTTGCCGAGCGATTTGCTCATCTTGCGGCCTTGTTCGTCAACGGTGAAGCCGTGTGTCAGAAGTCCTTTATAGGGAGCACGGCCGTCGATGGCGCAGCCCGTGAGCAGAGAAGAGTGAAACCAGCCTCGGTGCTGGTCGCTGCCTTCAAGATACAGATCGGCAGGGTAGGTCAGCTTATCGGCGTGAGAGCCTCTCATCACGGTCATGTGGGTTGTACCGGAGTCAAACCACACGTCGAGCGTGTCTTTGGACTTCTCGTACATTTCCGGTTCCAGATCCGTGAGTTCAGTCGGTGTCAGACGTGTCCAGGCTTCAATGCCTTCTTTCTCGACGACGTCAGCGACTTTGTTGAGAATCTTCATCGTTTCCGGATGCAGTTTGCCGGTTTCCTTATGGATGAGGAAGGGCAGAGGAACACCCCAGTTTCTCTGACGGGAAATACACCAGTCAGGACGGTTGGCGATCATGTTGTGCAGGCGGACTTCGCCCCATTCAGGAACGAACTGAGTTGCTTCAACGGCTTCCAAAGCGGTCTTGCGTAGCGGATCCTTCGGGTCGTTTTCGTTGATGACGCCCTGGGTATCAGCGTTAGCCTCGTCCATACGGATAAACCACTGATTGGTGGCGCGATAAATCAAAGGTGTCTTATGGCGCCAGCAGTGCATGTAGCTGTGCATGACTTCGCCGCGGGACAGCAGATTGCCTGTGACGGCGATCGTGTCGAGAATCTTGTTTTTGGCTTTCCAGACGTTTAGGCCGCCGAAGAGCGGCAGGGAGGCGGCGTATTCGCCGTTGCCCTGGACCGGATTCAGGATCTCGTCGTTGGTGAAGCCGGCGCTCTTGCAGGAGATGTAGTCATCCACACCGTAGGCGGGTGCGGAGTGAACGATGCCGGTACCGGAAGTGGATTCGACGTAGTCGGCCAGCAGAACCGGAGAGAAACGGTCGTAGAAAGGATCGAGGGTTGCCAGCGGGTGCTTGAAACGGATGCCCTTGAAGGCTTCGCCTTTGGCTTTGGCGATAACTTTTCCTTCCATGCCGTAGCGCTTGAGGGCTTCTTCATAGAGGCCTTCGGCAAGAATGAAGCTGCGGTTCGGAGTTTCAACGAGAACGTACTCCAGATCCGGATGCATGTTCAAAGCCTGGTTGGCAGGAATGGTCCACGGTGTCGTTGTCCAAATAACGACGGCGGTCGGTTTTTCCAGCTTGACGCCGAAGATGTCTTCGAGCTTGCCCCTGTCTTCATCGGAAATCGGGAAAGCAACGTCTAATGTCGGAGACTGACGATCCTTATATTCAACTTCCGCTTCGGCCAGAGCGCTTTGGCAGTCAAAGCACCAGTTCACGGGTTTCAGGCCGCGGTAGATAAATCCTTTACCGAGAATTTCGCCTAAAGCGCGAATTTCTTCTGCTTCGGTTTCCGGACGCATGGTGAGGTAGGGATCATTCCAGTCACCCAACACGCCGAGTCTCTGGAAGCCGGCCATCTGAGACTTCACCTGCTCTTTGGCGTAGGCACGGCACTTGGCCATGACTTCTTCCTTCGGAAGATTCTTACCGTATTTCTTTTCGATCTGAATTTCAATCGGCATACCGTGGCAGTCCCAGCCCGGTACGTACGGAGCATCAAAGCCTTCCAATGTTCTGGATTTAAGAATGATGTCCTTCAAAATCTTGTTGACTGCGTGGCCGACGTGAATGTTTCCGTTGGCATAGGGAGGGCCGTCATGCAGAAGGAAGCGCTTTGCACCTTTGCGTGCGGCACGAACTTTGCCGTACACGTCCTTTTCCAGCCATTCTTTAATCCAGGCCGGTTCGCGCTTCGGCAAGTTGCCGCGCATCGGGAAGGGTGTGTCGGGTAAATTCAGAGGATATTTTTTTTCTTCAGCCTGAGGCTGCTTTTTCTGAGAAGAATCAGTCATTTTAGTCCTTGGCCCCCTCGGGCTCTTCAAGGGTTAATCGAAAATCAGATACGAAGTCCTAAGATCTGTTTGGCTTTGAGCTGATCATCGGCAATCGCTGCACGGAGTTCTTCAAGAGAACCGAACTTTTTCTCATCCCGAATCTTGGAGAAGAATTCGACCTTAACATCCTGGTCGTAAAGATCACCGTGGAAATTGAAGAGATGAGTTTCCAGAAGATACTCGCCGTGATCGTCTACCGTCGGTCTTCTTCCGACACAGGCCACGCCTTCAATCGGACGAGGTCCGATACCGTGCGCTTTGACGGCATAAACGCCTTCAATGGCAGGTTTGGCCTTGGAATGCGGCGGCAGAATACGCTGATTGATCGTCGGGAATCCGAGCGTGCGTCCGAGCTGTTTGCCGTGGAGAACCCGGCCGCTGATCATGTAAGGACGTCCTAACATGTAGTTGGCAGTCGGAATATCGCCTTCGGCTAAAGCATGGCGAATGCGGGAGCTCGAGATCGGCGCATGCGTGTGATAGAGCATCGGCATGGGATGAACTTCGAAGTGAAATTCTTTTCCCAGCTGCTCCAAAAGCTTGATGTCGCCGGCGCGTTTGTCGCCGAAACGGAAATTTTCTCCGACGGTCACCCAGCGGGCATGAAGTCCGTCCACAAGGATTTCCTTCACAAAGTCGTAGGGAGAGAGCGAAGCTAAATGTTCGTTAAAGCGAAGAATGTAAACACGCTGGATACCGCAGGCTTCGATGGCTTCCACTTTATCGTGCAGACTCGAGATACGGCGCGGAGCGTCTTCGGGATTAAAAAATTCGCGCGGATGAGGTTCGAAAGTTAATACGGCCGGGCAGAGCAGTCTGGCGTGCGCTGCTTCAACAACTTCATGAAGAAGAGCTTGGTGGCCGCGGTGAACTCCGTCGAAGTTTCCGATGGCAACCGCACAGTCAAGCCGTTCTTCAGGACTCGGCAGTCCCCTAAAAACCTTTTTCATCCTTAATGTTCCGTGAACAAATTAATCAGTTTCAAAAACAGAATTCGGACACGAGAAAAATGGTCCGAACCACTGATTATAAAAGACGCTCGGCGAAGGCTCCGACGGATGAATATGAAAATTCTTGTTAGAAAAGCCTTTTCTTTCAAAACCAACGGAGAACAGTGGCAAAATCTCGGTATTCATTACGAACACATCCGATCATGTCTAAAAATATCGTTGTCTTAATCTCAGGAAGAGGCAGTAATTTCAAAGCGGTTTACGAGCGTTCCGTTCAGGAAAATTGGCCGGAGAAATACGACGTCCGAATTTCCGGCGTTATCTCCAACCGCCCGGAAGCCGGAGGGCTCACTTTTGCAAAGGAAAACAACATTCCTTTTAAAGTGATTGATCACAAGGAATTCCCTACCCGCGAAGCTTTTGAAGAAGAGCTGGTCAAGGCCTGCGAGGATTTCGATGCCGACCTTATCGTTTTGGCCGGCTTCATGAGAGTTTTGACGCCGCTGTTCGTTAATGCATTTGAAGGAAGAATTCTTAACATTCATCCTGCACTGCTTCCGATGTTCCCCGGACTTCATACCCACGAAAGGGCGTTAGAAGCCGGAATTCGAATTCACGGTGTTACTGTTCACTTTGTGTCGGCAGTATTAGACGGAGGTGCAATCGTAGGACAGGCTGCAGTGCCCGTTCTCGCAGGTGATACATCGGATGAATTGGCGGCGAGGGTTTTGAAGCAGGAACATATCCTCTATCCTCGCGCCGTGCGTCTTGTTGCCGAAGGAAGAGTCAGGTTAGAAAACGGTAGAACGATTATGGATAGAGAAGCAAGTCAGGAACTTGCGATTCTCGGCTGATCCGCTCTGCCACACGGAGTAATAAATTGGAATCTAAAACGAATAGAAGCGGGGCCGCTCGTCCGGGCAGACGCCGGGAAGCGCCCAAGCGCCATTTGACGGATCGTCAGCGCGCAGCCAAAGAACGTTTGGCCCGTATGTCGCCGGAAGAAAGAAGAACACACGATCCGAAGAAGGCGCCTAATCCTCGAATGAAGAGTACGCATAACGGCGAAGTTCGCATTACTTCTCTGATTGTGGACGAACTCGCCAAGGCTCTGCGCAAGATTTTGAAGCTGGACGGCCCGGCCGATGTTCTGATGAGCCTTTATTTCAAAAACGCTCGTCACCTCGGCCCGCGTGAAAGAACCATCATTGCCGCAGCCATCTACTACACGATGCGTCATCTTTCGATGATCACTTGGCGCATGTCGCCGGTTTGCCCGGCTAAAGCTCCGAAGCTGACGGGGCTGCTCACGCTCGCCCTGCAGTACGGCATCGACAATATTCCGGACGCTATCCTCGGACGCGAAAAAGAGCCTCTGAAGAATATGCTTCGTCTGAAGAATTCCGAGGCTCCGAAAGAAATTCAGGCTGAAGTGCCGAAATGGCTCTACGATAAAGCCGTGGTCCAGTACACGGATCACAAGGCTTTGTTTGAAGCCATGCAACAGAGTGCTCCTCTGGATCTGAGAGTCAACACGCTCAAAGCGACGCCTGATGAAGTCATTGAAGAGCTGACTCAGCACGGCGTTCAGGCAGAAAAGGGTCAGTACTCTCCGGAATGCGTTCGTTTGAACATCAAACCGGCATTGACTCAGTGGCCGATTTATAAAGAAGGTAAGGTTGATGTTCAGGATGAAGGCTCGCAGCTGATTGCTCGTCTGGTTCAGCCCAAACGCGGCGAAATGGTTTGCGACTTTTGTGCGGGCGCCGGCGGAAAGACTCTGGCCTTAGGCGCTCTGATGAAGTCAACCGGCCGCATCTACGCTTTCGATGTCAACGAAAAACGTCTTGCCGGTCTGACACCGCGTATGCGTCGTGCCGGTTTGTCCAACATTCATCCGGCCGTGATTCGCAATGAACACGACCTGCGTGTGAAGAGACTCTACGGAAAGATGGGCAGAGTCCTAGTCGATGCTCCGTGTTCCGGCACCGGAACGTATCGCCGCAATCCGGACCTGAAGTGGAGATTCGGAGAAGAAGAGCTGGATCGAATCAACGAGATTCAGAAATCCGTGATTCGTTCTGCGGCAAAGATGCTGAAAGCCGGCGGCCGTTTGGTCTACGCAACATGCTCGATTCTGCAGAGAGAAAACCAGGACGTCATCAATGACTTCCTGGCTGAAAATCCGGATTTCCGTCTGCTCAATTCCTACGAAATCTTAGGCAAGCAGGGAATCGAAATCTCTCCCTACCAGGCTCAGAGATTCGGAGACTTCTTCGTGATGCTGCCCCAGCTCAACGGTACCGACGGATTCTTCGGAGCCGTGCTCGAAAAGGTCAAGCCCGAGTCCAAACGCAAAGCTTCGAAGGACGAAGAAGTGAAGGCCTCCGAACTTCCGGCACCGGAGCAAAAGGAAGAAGCCCCGACGGAAACCGCAGTACCGGCCGAAGTTCTCCAAGCAGATAAACCTTCCGATGATGTGAAGGAGGAATTGCCTGAGGTCGTCGAAGAACCGGCAAAAGCGTAAGTTCTGAAAAATAAAAACTCGCGGTCTTGAAATTCTCAAAACCGCGAGTTTTTTATGCTTTTTTGGAGGCAATAAAAAACCGAGACTTGCGCCTCGGTTTTCTAAAACCTTACCGAATTACTTCAGCTTGGTTTCTTTGTAGATCACGTGCTTGCGGGCAACCGGATCGTACTTGGACATTTCCATCTTGCCACTAGAATTGCGTTTGTTCTTAGTGGTTGTGTAGAAGTGACCTGTACCGGCGGTAGAAGCCAGTTTGATTTTTTCACGAATACCTTTCGCCATGGTGAACTCCTATTAGATTTCGCCGCGGGCGCGAAGGTCCGCCAGAACTGCTTCAATGCCGTTCTTATCAATCGTACGCAATGCAGCGTTAGTAACTCTCAAACGAACCCAGCGATTTTCGCTTTCAACCCAAAAACGGCGGTACTGCAGATTGGGCATGAAGCGGCGCTTGGTCTTGTTATTCGCGTGCGAGACGCGATTGCCAACCATGGGAGCCTTGCCGGTGACTTGACACACTCGTGCCATCGCTAACTCTCCAGAATAATAACTGTTATAAAAAACTTTTCTCGCGCCGAAATACTGCCTCGGGGAGAACCAAAAACAGCGATTATACTGATTTTTCAAACTTTTTGCATTGGTCCCCGACACTTATTTTCCGATCGCAGGTCTGAAGGAGTAAATTGGCGGATCAATGACTTACGCTTTTCGAAGCCGATTTAACGCGGAAGCCGTGATTCTTCCTGTCTCGGACAAGAATGACCTCGGTTTTCAGGAACGAATCCGGATCGGAAAATCAGCGTTTCTATTAATATGTAGGAACATTTGATCTGCATTTATCGTTAAAAATTATGAAAATTCTGCTGGCCCAGCCAAGAGGCTTCTGCGCCGGTGTTGACCGTGCGATTGCGATCGTTGAAAGAGCACTTGCAGTGCACGGCGCGCCGATTTACGTCCGCCATGAAATCGTTCACAACAAACATGTCGTCAATTCCCTGAGAGAAAAGGGTTCGATTTTTGTGAACGAAATCGACGAAGTGCCCGACGGTTCGGTTCTCGTGTTCTCTGCGCACGGCGTTCCGAAAGCCGTCGAAGAAAAAGCCAGGGCTCGCGACCTGACGATTTACGATGCGACGTGCCCCCTGGTGACTAAAGTTCATATGGAAGTCACCAAGATGCACAAGCAGGGCTACCGCATCATCATGATCGGACATGCCGGCCATCCGGAAGTGGAAGGGACGGTAGGACAGGTTGACTCGGACATCAACGTCATCGAAAAACCCGCACAGGTCTGGGATCTCGAGGTTGAGAATCCCGAGAAGGTTGCTTATGTCAGTCAGACAACGATTTCCTACGATGACGCCAAAGAGCTGATTCAGGAATTAAAGAAGCGCTTCCCCTTGGTCGCTGAACCTAAAAAAGCAGATATTTGCTACGCCACCCAGAACCGTCAGGACGCCGTCAAGGAATTAGCACGCCGCGTGGACCTCGTACTGGTAGTCGGCTCAAAGAGCAGCTCGAACTCCAATCGACTAAGAGAAGTCGCCGAAGGCGCCGGAACAAAAGCTTATCTGCTAGACGATGCCGGAGAAATTAATCCTGACTGGTTTAAAGGCATAGAAAGAGTCGGCATTACGGCAGGTGCCAGCGCCCCGGAAATCTTGGTCGACGAAATCGTCGAAAAACTCAGGACACTCGGTGCCGACGAAGTCGAAACCATGGCCGGTCAGCAGGAGGATGTGAAGTTCCCTCTGCCTAAGGGACTGTGGAAGAAAGACTTGGAGAATGCTCGTGAGAATCAAAAATAATCAGGCGATCTTGAACGCCCCGTTCGGTTCGATCCTTTTGACGTTTGCAGACGGCGATCTCATTAAATGTGAGCTGTCGGAAGCAGCCGTCGAAGAAGACCTCGGGAGCTTTGTCGGCCACAAGGCGGTCAAAGCTCTGCAATCCTATTTAAAAGGCGATATCCATGTCTTGGATAGCTGGAAGCCCAGTGAAGACGGCACGGAATTTCGCCGTCGGGTGTGGAAGGAAATCGCTAAGGTTAGAGCCGGTGACACCGTAACGTACGGTCAAATCGCCGATTCTCTCGACAGCTCTCCTCGCGCAGTCGGTTCTGCCTGCGGAGACAATCCGCTTCCGATTTTTGTCGGCTGCCATCGTGTTGTCGGGAAGAGCAATTTGGGCGGATTCGCACATTCCGCAGAGAATGTCTCAATAAAATGTTGGCTGCTCAAGCACGAACAGCAAAACATGTGAGGAGTTTGAATGAGTAAAAAAGAACATGTTTCTGCCACGCCGGCAACCATGTGGCTGAAGCAGCATAAAGTGCCTTTCGAAGACGGAATTTATGAATATGTGGAACACGGCGGCACAGCTCAGGCGGCCGCGTGTTTCGGGGTAGATGAGCATAACGTCGTAAAGACGCTCATCATGCAGGACGAGCATGAGAAACCGCTCGTTATCCTGATGCACGGTGACCGCGAAGTCTCTACCAAGAATCTGGCCCGTCAAACAAATCGTAAACACATTGAACCATGCAAGCCTGCAATCGCTGAGAAAAATTCAGGCTATCAGGTCGGCGGAACTTCCCCGTTTGGCACGAAGAAGAACATGCCGGTTTACGTCGAAAAAACGATTTTGGATTTGCCGTTCATTTACATCAACGGCGGCAGACGCGGCTATAACGTCAAGATCGATCCCAGAGTTCTCAAAGACCAATTAGGCGCAATTGAAGTGGAGTGCGCGATCGAAAAGTAGTCTTTAGAAACAAATTTTAAGCAGATATAGGAAGAGCCGAGGTTTGTGAACTCGGCTCTTTCATTAGGTGTGTAGTTTGTAAGGTTCAGCCGGAATCTTCCGGTCCCCACTAAAACTAATCGTTATCGTTCGGATGCTCTAGAGACCATCTCGGTTTAATAGAAAATCCGTCCGGTTTTTTGTTTTTCAGATCTTTAATTTCAGCTAAGTGAGCACCGGCGGCGGCCGCAATCATGGCGCCGTTATCGGTGCAAAGCGCCTGCGGCGGGAAGAAGACTTTGACGCCGCGTCTGCGGCAGGCTTCCGTCAGCCGAGTCCTAAGCTGTTTGTTCGCGCTGACGCCGCCTGCTGCAACCAGAGATTTATTTCCGGTTTTCTTCAGTGCTTTCAGGCATTTCGTGACTAGAACGTCTGAGACGGAATCGACGAAGGCGCGTGCCAAATTATTCTTAAATTCTTGAGACAGAGGTTTCGGTTCCTTGCGAACCGTGTTCATAACCGCCGTCTTGAGGCCCGAAAAGCTGAAATCCAAATTCGGCGCATGAATCAAAGGGCGCGGAAGCTCAATGGCGCCGGGTGTACCTTTCTCGGCAAGCGCAGAAACGGCCGGTCCGCCCGGGTAAGAGTATCCGAGTGCCTGTGCGGTTTTATCAAACGCTTCGCCTGCGGCATCATCCAGCGTCTCCCCGAGAAGCTCATAGTCGCCTAACGCACGAACTTCCATAATTTGGGTGTGGCCGCCCGAGACAAGCAGAGCGATGAAAGGAAACGACGGTTTGTCGTCAGCCAAGAGGGAAGAGAGAAGGTGACCTTCTAAATGATGAATGCCGACAACCGGAATATCCAACGCCAGTCCGATACCGTAAGCGACGGAATTACCGACGAGGAGTGCTCCGGCAAGTCCCGGACCTTCCGTAACAGCAACGGCATCTAAATCCTGCGGTGTCTTGCCGGCTTTTTTCATCACCTCGTTGAGCAAAGGAATAATGCGGCGAATATGGTCGCGGCTGGCAAGTTCGGGCACGACACCGCCGTACAAACGATGCATTTCGATTTGTGTGTGAAGTGCATCTGCAATAAGACCTTTGTCTGTGTCGTAGAGGGCAACACCCGTTTCGTCACAGGAAGATTCAATTCCGAGGATCAGCATTCTCTTTATCGATGAAAAATAGCTAAAGTCAAATTTTAGCCTTACTGAGCCTTGTGAGTACTGTAGTAGATATCGCGCGTCACAATGGCGAATGCGTTGTCTGCGGTCGAGCCTCCGCAGAGCTTTTCTCTGACTTCCTCACTGATTTTTACGAATTCGTCATAGGTCGGCACTTTTTCGGAAACCGCAACGCCTCTTGCATTGAGGTATTTGCGGCTCGGGCCGTCAAGCGGGAAATACTTTGTCGGGCAGACCCAATACATGCCCATGGTCAGGTTGAACTTGATGCCGTATTGGTGCTGAGTCATCTGATTAAAGAGTTCGGCGACCTTGTCGTTTTTTCCGAAGAGTCCTAAATAGAGCGTCCACAAGTTATTAATGTCTTCTGCAGTCTTGCCGTCTTTAAAGCCGAAGAACATCGAGTTTTCGTTGTTGAGCGGAGAAACGCCGCGGAAGTCCGTCGGCGCCGGTTCGTCGACCTTCAGGAAAATTTTGAAAGCCTTTGCAACTTCCGCCTTCTTTTCCTGAGAGATGTGACGGTTCATCACGCCGAAAACAGTGAAAGGATCAATGTCCGTGAGCTTTTTATGATCGGGGCCGTGAAGGTAATTCGTTTCTTCAGGCAGTGCTGAATAAAGCCAGCTTAAGAGTTCTTCTCTGCGGTTGGAATACGCGCACAGTTTCCTTGCGGCCGCAGGATTAAATTTTGTCCATGAGTAATCATTGTCCATTTTTTGAGCTCCTTCAGCAAAAGAAGAATCTATTGTGGGTCGAGATAAAAATAGGTGTTGCGTTAGGTGCTCAATTCGATCTTTTCAGCTAGGAAAATTGCCGTCTTTCCGAGGTCGCAGACTAAATAAATTGTTACTTAAATGAGATAGTTAAGGCACGGAAGTGAAAAATGCATTAGAATTGCTGACTTTCGAGTAGGGGAAGGCCTGTGCATTCCGCTTACTCAACCAAGAAACTATTTTTAAACAGTTATTTAGTTTAGGTGCTCGATGCCCACAATCCGTGTTAAAGAAAATGAACCTTTTGAAGTTGCTCTTCGTCGCTTTAAGCGTACGATCGAAAAGAGCGGTCTTTTAACTGAACTTCGCGCTCGCGAATTCTATGAAAAACCGACTGCTGAACGCAAACGCAAAAAAGCTGCCGCTATCAAGCGTCACTACAAGCGTCTTCGCAGCATGATGCTCCCGAAGAAGCTCTACTAATTCTTCAAGCACTTCAAAACAGAGGCAGTTATGAGTTTAAGAGACCAGATCACCTCTGATATGCGCGACGCGATGCGCGCTCATGACAAAGAAAAACTGAGCGCGCTTCGTATGCTTCTTTCTTCCATCAAACAGAAAGAAGTCGACGAGCAGATCACCGCAGATGATGCTGTCATTCAGCAGATCATTGCAAAACTGATCAAGCAGCGCAAAGACTCAGTTGAACAATATCTGGCCGGAAATCGTAAGGATTTGGCCGATAAAGAGTCTGCGGAAATTAAGACATTCGAAGTCTATTTGCCCGCTCAGCTTTCTGATGAAGAAATTCAGAAAATCGTTGACGAGGTTGTGACTTCCGCCGGACTCAGCGGCCCGGCTGCCATGGGCAAAGCCATGGGAATGATCAAGCCGAAAGTCGCAGGCAAAGCTGACATGGGCAGAGTTTCCGCACTGCTTAAGGCAAGACTGGCTCAGTAAGCTGGAAGATTTTATAAAAGACGTCCTGCGGGACGTCTTTTTGTTTATAGCGGCAGGATCTTTCAAAACAGTTTCCATCCCCGCCTTTTCTTGTGAGAGTTTGATTCTTGATCGCACAGTCTTTTATTAAAGAACTGCTTGACCGAGCAGACATTTACGAGGTCGTTAACCGCAGAGTTCCTTTGCAGCAAAAGGGCGCTTCGGCTTGGGCGTGCTGTCCCTTCCATAATGAAAAGAGTCCGAGCTTTTCAGTGAACCGCGAACGCGGTTTTTATCACTGCTTCGGCTGCGGAGAACACGGCAACGCCATCAGCTTCTTAATGAAGTATGAGAATCTTCCGTTTGTCGATGCAGTCGAAAAGCTCGCCTCTGAATTCAGCATGCAGGTTCGCTACGAAGGCGGCGCACCTAAACCCAAGAGCGGTAAACCGCGTTTGTCCGAGATTATGCAGAGGGCGATGGAGTTTTACCGCGATAAGTTCAACAGCGACAAGTTTTCCCAAGACTACCTCCATAACCGCGGACTCAAAGACGAAACCATCGAGCGTTTCGGCATCGGCTTCTCGCCGGATGCCTGGCATAACTTAGACGCCGTCTTCACACCTGACCTCAAACCCTTGCTTTTAGAGGCCGGTCTTCAGAGAACCGGTCAGAGCGGAAACGTCTACGATTTCTTCCGCAACCGCCTGATGTTCCCGATCCGCAATATTCGCGGACAAGTCATTGCATTTAGTGCGCGAACCATGATCGGGGAAGAGCCTAAATACATCAACACAGGCGACACTCCGATTTTTACGAAAGGCTCCGAAGTCTTCGGTTTGTACGAAGCGCGCAAAAGCATTCAGGATAAAAAGCGCGTCATCGTGGTCGAAGGCCAGATGGATGTGATTCAGCTTTCTCAAGCCGGATTCGGAGAGGCCTGTGCACCACTGGGTACAGCGATTCGAGCTGAGCATATTGAACGCCTTCTTAAGATGACCGATCACGTCATTTTCTCGTTTGACGGAGATGCGGCAGGGCGTAAGGCGGCAAAGCGCGCGATGGATTTGTCGCTTCCGCTCTTGGATGATGCTCAGAAAGTCAGTTTTGTGTTCCTGCCCGAGGGCGAAGATCCCGACAGTTTGGTCAAGAAGTCCGGCGCTCCCGCCTTCGAAGAGATGCTCAAAAAGGCGCTGCCGCTTTCCAGTTACCTGATTGAAGCATTGTCTCAAGGACTGGATTTAGCCGTTCTTGAAGACCGCAACGCATTTATTGAAGAAGCATCTCCGCTCGTTCGTAAGACAAAAAGTCCGCTTCTGCGCGATGGCTTAATCGAACGTTTGAGCACGGCAGTCGGCTATAAGAATTCCGACGAACTCCGTAAATATTTCGGTTTTCCTGTGTTGCCGCCGGCGGCTCCTCAGAGACCCAGCGGCTTTGGCAATCAGCGATACAGCTTCGGAAGAGGCTACGACCGGTATAAGACGCCGCGGATTCCGACGTCGACCGGACGAAGTATTCCTCCGACGGCAGACGCCCCTTTAATGGCACTCCTAAGAAACTTTCTGCGTTTTCCTCAGCTGGCCCTGGAATTTGAAGGCATGCTCGCCGAGCAGCTGTCTGAGAGCAATTCTCCGGTTTCGGAATTGTTGTTCAAAGTGATTGAGCGAGTGACGCACGAGGATGAGAGCGGCCACACGCTTGCCCAGTTCCTGGCTGACCTTCCGGGACCTGCCGATGAAAATTTCGAAAAAGAAATGGATTCGGCCCGTTCAATGATTTCCACCTTCTTACTGGAAGAGGGCATTGATTCGGTCATTCGAAAAGGGCTGAGTCAAGGACAGATACTTCAAACACCGCTGGAAGCAGCGCGATTGGAATGCCGCCGTATCCTCCTTCAGATGGAGCTGAATCGCGTCGAGGTGCAGCGTCGGGCTTTGTCGACAAAGGGCAACTTAGATGACGCTGACAGAAAAGTTTTCAGAGACTTGATGCAGCTCGATCAGGATCTCCAGAAAGAAATCAAATCCATTGATGCGGGTATTAACGATATTCTGCTGAGAAAACGAGAGAAGTAAGAATGTTAGAAGTTCTGACAGTCGGCAGTTTTTGCGCCTCTCTTTTTTATTGTCTCTTCACAGGCACATCGATCCTCTACGCGCTGATTTTCGCGTTTTTCCTTTTCTGCGGCTATGCCCTTTATCGCGGCTTTAGCCTGCAGGAAATCGGAAAGGCTTGCCGTCAAAGCATTGCTAAGATCAGCAACATCATCATAGTGATGCTCTTAATCGGAGCGTTGACCGCGTCCTGGCGAGCCAGCGGAACGATCGCCTACCTTGTCAGCTATGCCTCCGAGATCATTTCTCCTTCTTGGAGTCTCCTGGGCACCTTTATTTTGAATGCCGCCTTGAGTTCTCTGATCGGGACTTCTTTTGGTACCGCGGCAACGATGGGTGTAGTTACCATGTCGCTGTGTGTCGCTATGGGCGTATCTCCGTTTTGGGCCGGCGGAGCTGCTCTTGCCGGTGCATATGTAGGAGATCGCTGCTCTCCGGTATCGACCAGCGCGCAATTAGTCTGTGCTGTTACCGGTACGGAGCTCTATAAAAACATTAAAAATATGCTGAGGACTGGGTTGATCCCGTTCCTCCTTGCGTGTCTCATTTACTTTTTTGTAGGAAACGGGCAGGGCGCCCAAGCCGCGGATATTGACCTGACAAAACTTTTTAGTCAGGAATACATTCTGTCTGCTTGGACCTTGATTCCGGCCATCGTTCTGTTAACGATGGTCATGCTCAAGGCCGACATTAAGCTCACTATGATCGCGAGTATCGCATCGGCTTTCGCCACAGCGCTTTTCTTGAGAGATTTAGGTTCTATTGAACTTTGCAAGATTTTATTCAGCGGATATCAGGCAGCTTCCCCTGAAGTGGGGCGTCTCATGAACGGCGGCGGAGTTCTTTCGATGATTCAGGTTTGCTGCATCATCTCTATCTCCTGCACGTTTGCCGGGATTTTTGAGTTGACGGGGATGCTGAGACGTTTAGAAAGCGGCATTGCTTATCTCGGTGCGAAGGCAGGCGTTTTCCTGACAATTACGCTGACCGCCTTGGCGACGGCTGCTTTATCCTGCAACCAGATGCTTGCAGTTATTTTGACCGAGCAGCTTTGCAATAAGATCCAGCCGGATAAAATCAAAATGGCCGCTTCATTGGAAAACACCGCAATTGTCATTGCCCCGTTGATTCCATGGTCCATCGCCGGTGCTGTACCTGTGGCAACGATCGGTGCGCCTCAAAGCTGCGTTATTGCAGCGGTCTTCCTTTGGATGCTTCCGGTATGGGGCATTCTCGTCGAAAAAGTTCTTCGCAAAACCTACCCGACATTCTCCTAAGCTGATTATCAAAAAACTCCTCAATTTGCGACGAATTCGCAAAAATTAAGGGAAGGGCCTTGACAGGCATGGTAAAATTACCTTACCAAAATAGTCGGTAGGGCTATTTGCGCGCCCAGGAGATCGAGGATAGATCGGAGGCGCTTTAAAAACCCTGAAATTGAGTCGGGTGTTGAAGGATTTACGTATCGGTCCAACGCTATGGCCGCTGAAATTTTTTGCTTCCTTCGACCGGCCGTTTCAGGTTAATTCGTTAAAGACAGGCGGAATTTTACACGAGCAGTTTTGCGGTGCATTTTTTCCGCTTTTGTTTTTTCGATCGTTTGATGCGTAGTCATCATAAGGTGGAACATGGCAACAGCCAAAAAAACAACTAAGAAGACAACTACGAATGCAGGCGCTGATACTACAGAAAAAGTAGGAGCAGCCGAAACTACTGCAGCAACCAAGACCGCTGCAAAGAAAACAGCCGCTAAAACAACGGCAACGAAAGCTACAGCTGCAAAGAGAACTCGTACTCAGAAGGCAGCTGCTGAAGAAACGGTTGCCGAAGTGACGGCAGAACCGGTTAAAAAAACGACGAGAAAGACATCGGCGGCTAAAGCCACACCTTCTAAAGCTGCTGAAGAAACCCCCGTAAAAAAGATAACTCGAAAGACAGCAGCTAAATCTGCCGCAGCTGACGAAACTGCTGGCGAAGCCGTAGCCGCAAAAGCTCCTGCTAAGAAAACAGCTGCTAAAAAGACAACGGCAAAGGCAAAACCTGAGGCCAAACGCGGCCGTCCCGGCAGAAAAGCAAAAGTTGAGACAACTGAGGACGACTTGGTTGGTGATAGCGACGACGACTCCATCGATGAAGAAGTCGCAATCGCTGAGTCCTATGTTCCGCCGGCTTCTGTTCGCGGAAAAGGCAAGGCACGTGACAAGGCAATGAAAGAAGCCTTGAACCGTAGCTATGCTCATCATGAAGAAGACGATAAAGAAACTCGTTTGAACAAGCTTAAGGCGTTAATTCGCATGGGTAAGGAAAGAGGCTATCTGACTTACTCTGAAGTTAACGACCACATGCCGGAAAATATCGTCGATCCGGATCAGATCGACCAGATCATTTCGACATTGGCTGACTTGGGTATTCAGGTTTACGAACAGGCCCCGACCGCAGACGATTTGCTCATCGGCGATTCTGTTCCGACTGCCAGCGACGACGCAGCGGAAGAAGAAGCTGAAGCTGCTTTGGCCACCGTTGACAGCGAATTTGGCCGTACGACTGACCCTGTCAGAATGTATATGAGAGAAATGGGTTCCGTCGAGCTTCTGACTCGCGAAGGCGAAATTGAAATCGCAAAGCGAATTGAAGACGGCTTGAAGCACATGGTTCACGCTATTTCCGGCTGCCCGACAACGATCGTTGCTATTTTGGAAGACGCTGAAAAGGTCAGAAACGGCACAATGCAGATCGACCAGATCGTGGACGGCTTGGTTGACGGTTTGGATGAAGAAGCCAGCGAGCAGGTGGCTGAAGACGACGAAAGCACGGACATTGGTGCTTCCGGTATGACGGCAGGTCAGATTGACGAACTCAAGACAGTCGTTCTTGCCAAACTCGACCACTGCAAAGAGCTTTATCAAGATCTGAAGCATGCCTACGAGGCTGAAGGTTACCGTTCTCCTGCCTTTATTAAGGCCCAGGATGCAATCCAGGAAGAACTGCTTTCTCTGCGCTTTACAGCTAACACTGTTGAACGCTTGTGCACCATGCTGAAAACGCAGGTTGAAGAAGTTCGTAAGTACGAAAGCCGTATTTACGACATCGTCGTCAATCGTGCAAAGATGCCGCGTGAGCTGTTCCTCAAGGAATTCCTTGACAACGAAACGAACTTGGCATGGTCTCAGGCAATTGCAGAGAGCGATAAGCCTTACGCAATCGACGTCAAACGTAAGCTTCCTGAAATTCAGCATCTCCAGCAGCAGCTTCAGAATATTCAGAATGCTGTAACGCTGCCTCTGAAGGATCTGAAGGACGTTTACAACCAGATGGCAACCGGTGAGGCTAAGGCTAGAAAAGCTAAGCGCGAAATGACCGAAGCTAACCTTCGTCTGGTGATTTCTATTGCTAAGAAATACACCAACCGCGGTTTGCAGTTCCTCGATCTGATTCAGGAAGGCAACGTCGGCTTGATGAAAGCTGTTGATAAGTTCGAATATCGCCGCGGATATAAGTTCTCTACTTATGCCACATGGTGGATTCGTCAGGCTATTACGAGATCTATTGCTGACCAGGCCAGAACCATTCGTATTCCGGTTCACATGATTGAAACCATCAACAAGATGAACCGTATTTCTCGCCAAATCCTCCAGGAAACCGGTGTTGAGCCGGATCCAGCAGAGTTGGCTGAGAAAATGGATATGCCGGAAGATAAGATCCGTAAGATCCTGAAGATCGCTAAGGAACCGATTTCTATGGAAACCCCGATCGGTGACGACGAGGATTCGCATCTTGGAGATTTCTTGGAGGACTTCGGAACTGTTGCTCCTGCGGAAGCCGCTCAGCAGTCCAGTCTTACCGAGATCACTAAGGAAGTTCTGGATTCTCTGACTCCGAGAGAAGCCAAGGTTCTAAGAATGCGTTTCGGCATTGAAATGAGCACCGACCACACGTTGGAGGAGGTCGGCCGTCAGTTCGATGTTACTCGTGAAAGAATTCGTCAGATTGAGGCCAAAGCCCTTCGTAAGCTTCGTCATCCAAGCCGTTCGGATAAGTTGAAGAGCTTCATGGAAGGCGGAAGCAATAACTAAGATTTAAAAACACGAAGTAGGGGCCGGAATTTTCCGGCCTTTGCTTTATCTGGAGCCGGACTGATTAACAGTTTGTTGTGCTATGTAGGTTCTTTTAGAACTCGGAGATGTTTATCTATGTTCGGCTAACTACGGAATTGATATAGAAGAGTTTTTTCTCGTGTCTCACTGGTTCCTGGTTCAAGTCCAGTTGGGGCCACCAATCCCCATTCTACATAGTGCTATATCCCGCTACAACGCCCTCTAATCCACATTATTTTTAGGTGGGTTAAGCTACAAGACGCTACATTTTTCATTAAAATGTACGTGATTTTGTACGTGCGCGTGTACGCGATTTAATTTGTTTGAGCGCGCGTACCTTGTTCTTTAGAAAAAACGCATTTTTGTACGTGATGTACGCGGTAGAGGGAACATGGCAGCGATAATTCAAACATCGGCAGGAACGTATTCAGTTCGTTGGAGAGCTGAAGGCAAACACCGGGCTAAGACATTTAAAACTAAATCTGAGGCAAGAAATTTCCTTCGACTCTTGGAGGATGAGGGGCTCGCGGCTGCTTCCAGCCTGACGTTTTTGGAGGCAATCGATATTTACGAGAAAGAAGTTACGCCTACGAAGCGGACCCAGCGACAAGAGCTTTTTAAGCTTAACAAGCTCAGAAAATTGGAATTTGCGAATCGCCTCCTGAGAGACATTCATCCTGCCGACATTGAGCGGTATGTCAACCAACGGAAGATCACGCCGAGTTTAAAAACCGGAGGCATGATCAGCGATTCCACAATAATCAAAGATGTAAACCTCATAAGCTCGATTTTCCGGCACGCAATCAAATTAGGGTTGGCAAAAGTAAACCCGTGTAGAGACATTGACAATCGTCCGCGGGAGCCAGAACACCGGGAGCGGGTTGCTTCCGACCACGAACTGGAGATGATTAAACAGGCGTCAGGCTGGGATGGGAAGAGCGTTCCTCGAAATAGCACGCAAACAGTTGCCGCCGCTTTTATATTTGCCTGCCGCACCGGCATGAGACTGGGCGAGATTATCCAATTGGAAGAAGCGTGGATTGACGACCGTGTTATCCGGCTGCCGAAAGAAGCGACCAAAACGGAAGCCGCCAGAGATGTCGCGATGCCGACGGAGGCTTTGATTATTTTGAATTTAGTCCGGGCAAAAGGAAATGCGCCTCGAATATTCGGCCTGGCGCCGGAGACGGCCTCTGCAATTTGGAGAAAAATTCGCAATCGTGCCGGCCTAGGCCCTGTCACTGATTCTGAAGGCCGTCTGATAAAAGAGGGATTAAATTTCCACGATTCCCGGGCGACGTTTTCGACATGGGCGGCTTCTCCTAATCCGAAAACGGGAGCGCCCCGCCTGGATGTCCTTGCATTGGCAAGGCAGACGGGGCACAAAAATCTTGCAATGCTGCAGAGGTACTATCGTCCTTCTGCAGAAGATATTGCTAAGAGACTCGACGAATAGAGGCAATACGCCTGAGTTTCATTTCCTCCTGATAACGCTGGTTGATCCAGGCCTCAACATCAATGAATCTCCAGCGCTTGCTTTTGCCGTCGGATAAATAAAACGGCGCTGGGAAATCCGGTCTGTTGATAATGTCCCGGACAGTCTGAGAAACTTTGCCCTGAAGGCAGGAAAATCCGAGCATATCTGAGATTTGGTTCTGATCAACAACCAAAGGCGTCCGCAAATAGTCAGCAACTTTAGCTGCCAAATAATCCAGTTCTTTATTGTCCATCTACGCCACCTTTTCTAAATACCTAAGCACTAAATCCTCATCCATTTCATGCACACCATGCGGGAGGCCTAGTTTCTCCCGGCGCTCGTGCTCGTCCTCAATAAGCTCCTTGACCGCCATGAACTCTCGCACCGTCCGGCGAGGAGCTGTCTCCAATCCTTCTCTCAAAATGCTGCAGATTTCGGCCCCGACATCTCTCAAAACATCCAGCTCATGGGCTGTTCCCACGTAATGAATTATGGTCTTTTTCGCATTTTTACGATTGAGAATTTCATTTAATGCATGCAGCGCTTCCTGGTATCGCTCAAAAAATTCTTGCTTGGCTTCTTCTTGTCCTTTAAGGCGTCTCAGATACACCACAATTCCGCCCCAGTTTAAAAAGTCCTGAATGCAGTGCATGTGATCGTCCGTTGCCTCGCCTCTGGGGAGCGTTATTTCAATGACCAATGCCGTTTTATTCACGATCGATTTCAGCTCAGTGACCATGGCTTCGGAGTAGTGGGCGCCGGGCAGACGAATCTTTATCGGTCTGTGCGGTTTACGAGGTTTCTTGTTCGACGGCATTGCCTTACTCCTCCTTAAAAAATACCAGCCAAAATCTATTCGTACCGGCTTTGTTGGCTGAGGGTTTCTTGTCTCCTAAGAGCGGCTGGCGCTTGAGCACGTAAAGCAGCTCTGCCAGCGTCACGTCTTTGTCTGCCCACTTGAAAATCAGAGTTCCGTTCGGCTTGAGAACTCTCCAGGCCTCGTCAAAGATCTTTTTCATGCCTGCATGCCATTCTTTCTCAAGCACGCCGTAACTTCTTCCCATGTCGGACGTCTTTCCGCAGTTAATGAGGTGCGGAGGATCGAGCACAACGAGATAAAACGAGTTGTCCGGAAACTCAAGATGTCTGGCGTCAAGCAGCTTGTCCGGGTGAATCTCAAGTTTTTTGTATTGACGCGTCCAGTGCGTTTCCCATCGAATATCTCCGAAGAGCACGTTTGCGTTCTCTTTGTCAAAGTAGAACATCTTTGGTCCGCACATAGGATCAAGAATCGGTTTCATCTTTGTGCTCCGTCGCGTTCGTAATCAAAAAATATGTTCGCTTTGATACAGCACTCAGTTCGTCCGACGGGACCAAAGCACCGAGGTTCATTTTTGAGAGCTGCCAGAAGTTCAGGATTGTTTGCCTGGTGCTCAAGGACCTGAACGACATCCCGAAAAACTCGTTCCTGCTCCACGGGGTTCTTCTCGTGCTTGGCAATGAACTTCTTGAGGCTCGTTAAATAAACCTGATTCAGTTTCTGTGTCATTTTCTTTTCCGTTGTAACTAGAAGCCTCCTGTCCCCGATTGCCTGGCTGCCTAAGCTCGTGGTTAAAAATTGGAGCAGGGGGCTTGTAGTTACATTTTCGATAAGTGCCGGTCTGTTCCCGGCTGTCACTTCGTGCTTGATAATTAATTTGCTAGTCAACAATCCAACACGGAGAAAATATGTTTATTGATCCCATCGTTCACATCGACAGTCCCCTTTATGTTGAGGCTGAGTATCAGGAGGGAGCAGAACTTCTTGTTTGGCTTTCGACCGGATCGCGGCTCCTTGTTCGAGATGTTTCTGTGGAGGAATTTCTTGAGCTGCAGCGGGAGGCTGATCATCAGGCCATAGTGAAGCTGCTAGCAACTCATCGCCGCCAGTGGGTTTAACAGGAATGTAAAGCCGCCCCTCAAAGGCATACTCTTTTCCATCCAGCTCAATGAGCGTTACGCGACGGAGGTCATTAAGGCGACGGCCTCCTATGCTTTTCTCAAAAGCAATCATTGACCTCCCCAGAAGCCACAATCCGAGCCTGAAGCAGGTCAGCCTAATTTTTGATCTTAGAAAATCCATAGAACCCTCATTGTTTGTGGTCTTTTCCTCAGAGTTGTTGGGCGCCGGTCTTTCCCGGCTGTCACTCCTATCGGATAATTAAGAGGTCTCAATTCATCAACTACCGAAAGGAGAAGAAAATGGTTCTTGAAAACGCCATTTGTGAAACTACTGCGGACTGTCAACAGCTCGCTAAAGAGATCGTGTTTGCCATGCTGCAAAGTGGGGTTATAAAGATCAATTCAGTTAACCTCGAATTTGGATATGACACAGAGCCTTCTGAGATGGATTACACCCATATTCACAGCCGCGCAAAGTATTTACACGCCCTTATCGCAAGACTCTCATTGGCAATCCAAGGAGAAGAGGACAAGTTCCGGGAGAGAATTTCACCGCAGCAGAAATGATTCATGGATTTCTTTCCATTTCTCCACCATCTTTGGGTCTAATTTGGCGAGCTCTTTAGTTTCTAATTGAACTCGAGCGGCCCAGGCGACGATGTCATCAGCTACAAAGAGCGGATTCCCGCAGGTTCTACCGCCCTGAGCTGCTCTCTCTATCTTCGATAGATAATCGAAGATAGAGAGCCTGAGGGCTCTGATCCGTTCCTCTTTGGAAGCCTCTGCCGCTCTGACTGGTGCCGGGACATCTCCGGTAACGGTCGACTCATCAAAGAAATCCTCTTTGATCCGGGCGTTGAAGTAAGCAACCCCTTCTTTTCCATTACGGTCATAATCAACAAAAATCAGTACAGATTCGCCGTTTTCGTACTCATTGCTGTTGGCCGCGTTCTCAAGCCTTTTTATTCCTTGATCACAGCATTTTTTTATCGTTTCAAGAGTAATTTCGCCGTCTGCGGAAAAGCAGACGATTTGAGCCATAGCAGCCACAAATTCAGGTCTAAGTTTTTTCATGATTGTTTTTCTCCGACTTGATCAGTCTCAATAAAGTTCCTCAAGTCAACCAGCAGGCTGAAATCCTCGCCACGGATTTTGAATTGGACGTCGTAGCCTCCGGTAAACACGCCTTTTTGATCTTTGTCCGGGTAAATGATGAATGTCTTGTTCTCTTTGTTGGCCTCGTCTTCCAGCAGCCGGACAATGTGGTCACGGGTTTCTTCTGCTTCCTGGCAGTCGATGGCGCCGGCCTCGAGCTGGCGGTCCATGACAAACTGGAGGAGGGACGGGAGACATTTAGGGTCTAGTCGTTTCATCGCGCTCTCCCAAGGAAAGTTTTAGCGAATAGTTCCGGCTTACAGCGGCTTTGCCTCAGATCGACGATCTCGTATAGCCCTTCATTGTTTGGCATGTTGTTGATTGTCGCGATATAAATATCGCCGCACTTACAAGAAAGTCCCGAGCTTCTCTTAAACCAAAAGTCGATAAACTCCTTGTCACGTATTTCACAGACGTACTCTTTCTCTGGGTTTGCGAAGTCCTTGAAAACCCAACCGATCGGGCTGTAGAAATCCGGGCTAATTAGCCAGAGCTCCTTTGTCACGTAAGGAGAGAAGGAGTGTTGAATTTCTACAGGCTCCCACGCCAAGAACTCCTGAGTTTTTGGGACAGATCGTAGATTGCCGGAGCATAGGAACTCATCGCCGGCCTTGTAGAGAAGCACAGCACCGGAGCAGTGAATATCAAACCAGACAAGAAAATTTTGTCCTTCTCGGAAATCATCCAGCGGGATAACGCCGGTGTTGGTGAGTTTGATGTCCATGCTTATTCCTCTTCTTCGACTTTCGGCATCGGGTCGTACGAAATATTGAGACTTCTATTCGTAAGCACGCTGCCTATCAGGTTCGTGATGTTTTTAGCCGCTTCAAGCGCTTGACGGGAGCGGTCCAAATCATGATTGCTAATGCAAAAGACCGATTCCTTTACGAGTTCGCTTTTCTGCTCCAGCAGCTCGATCACGCGGTCTCTGTCGTAGCTACAGAGGTAAAAGGTGATTTTTCCGATGTTCATTCCTCTTCCTCTTTCGACAGCTCGGCGTCTTGCGAGTAAGGCTCCCAAGGGCCTTTATGGGCATTCGCAAAGAGGACGCCTAAATTAAACGTTACTTTTTCGAGCTGTTTCAGAATCGCCTTGTGGCTTTTTGCGTCTTCCTGTTGACGAAAGAAGGCTTTATTGAAAAGGTCTTCCCGCTGCCTCAGGCAGTCAGAAATTTGTTCTGCCTCTTCAAGCTCGAGATATAGGGTGAGTTTGCCGTCGCTCATTTTTGCTCCTCCTTGTTAGTCTCCGGTTCCGGCTTTACCAGAATCCCTTTGTTGAAACAGGCCAATAGGTGTCCAATGGAGTGATGGACATTGCGAGAATCCTCTAAGATCTTCATTCGAGTGTCTTTGTCGTTCGGACTGGCTAGCCAACGCCCGATGATCTTGTCTCTCTCCTTCAGGAGATTGAGCAGTTTGCTTTTGTCGCTGCCGCTCAAAAAGAATGTAATTTTTCCTTCTTCTTCTTTCTCCGGATCGAACGGTTCCCAAGGACTCTTAGGATTATTTGCCAAGATGAGGCCAAGATTTTTTTCCAATTTCGCAAACTGATCGAGATCACTGTGCGAGATACCTGCCAGCATCATTTGATTGACCAATGCGCTCCGAATCGTGAGAATGTGTCTCATTTCCTCGTATGTCTCGAGATCGAGATAGAGGGAGATTCTTCCGCGGGTCATTTCTGCTCCTTGTCGGAGATCGAAGCGCGGTCGATTAGCACGCCTTGATTCTTCAGAACCAGGACATTGCCGATACGGCAGCACAGCTTTTCAATCTCCCACATGAACTCGCCCTTTCGGTCCGGTTGTTCCTCACAGGCCCTCTGGAGCATTGTCTTTTGATTCAACAGGTCGAGGAGAAAGGGAGTGTCTGCCGGATTGACGAAGAACGTGAAGCGATCCTGGCTCACTTTTTTCTCTTCCGGTATGAACCCGCATCGCATGAGGTAACTGACGCCTTGGTTCTTAGTGAGCAGAGTTTTTCCTAGCTGGTTAGCAATATCGTTGAACATGCGCGCTGTTACATCTCTGCCAATTGGGCAATTCATAGCCTCCTTGAGCTCATACTCTTTCTCGTTGAGTTTGACTACGTGCCTCATGGCGTCATCAGGAAGTTTGAATGTGATTTCGTTCATACTTCCTCCCTCGGCAGCTCAGAGAGCTTGTAGGACAGGATCATGATCGCGTCGGTAAACAATTCGCGAGCACTGGGCGATGGGCATGGATTGGAGCCAAAGCTAGCGCCAAGTAAGGCAATCAGCTCGATGACGCTTTCTTTGCTGAGGCGGTGGCCCGGGACCATCATCGCGTTGAGGATGTTGTCCGCCGCAGAGAAGAGGGGGCCGAAGTTTTCGCCGCTCCAGACCAGCAGTTTGCGGGCGCTTTCGTTGATCGCAGTCGCGTCGACGTCAGAGAAGAAAAACCAGATCGGAAGGTTGTTTTCTGTGTTGTTGAGCATGAGATTAACCTTTAACAACTGTTAATGCAGTTAATTTAAACAAATGTTAAACACATGTCAACTGTAGTCAAAAAAAAAATCCTTCCAGTCGTTTAAATTCTGGAAGGATAATTAACGAGGTTAAAAGATTTAATGGGAAGGCCGATATCTTCTGTGTTCTGTCATAACACCTAAAATTTTGGTCTGTAACTTGTCAGACTGAATTGAAGGGAAATCATTATTAAGAGGGACGAACTCCAGGACAGGCTTTAAATCCTCAGAAAAACCGAGCACCTTAAGCTTTCTAAAAACTGGTGTTTCGTCTCTGACTTTAACAATCACGTAGTCGCCTGGCGCGGCCGTTAATTCAGGGTCAAAAATTACCCGATCTCCAATATTAAAGGCAGGAGACATTGAAGAGTCTTTTATTTCAACAGCAAAGGAACCACTACTCATATCTAGATCTGTAAGAATAAACGAGTCGTTCTTCCATTTTGTTTTATCTTCCACATCCTCAATTTTAATGAGAGGGATTCTTTCCGTATCAAGGGCCGAAACTAAAGGGAAACCGGATTCGTTTTGGTTAATCATCTTGGGACCCTGCCCTTCAGATAGCCAAAAAGTCGCATAACCAAAAACGCGGCTGATTCTTGACGCATAGTCGCCACGTAAGTGCTTAGTCCTCCCTGAGCACCAGTAGGCGACAGTTGCCGGAGTCACTTTAATTTTGCTTGCAAACTGAGACTTATTTAAGCCAGTTTCATTCAAAACGAGTTTAATTCTTTCAGCAAGATTCATACGCACCTCTTTATAGAAAGATTAAAACAAATGTTTAAAACAGATGATTGACTTAAATTTAAACAGGCGTTAATGTATAAACGTAAATTTAAACAATCGTTAATCATGAGTGGAAAAATTTCTTCTGTGGACGCTCGAAAAATCCTTAAAGAAATAGAAATCAAAGAGCTCCAGTCAAAGTTAGATGTGACTCTTGGGTGCATTAGCAATTGGAAAAGGCGGGGGATTCCTCGAATGGCCGGAATGTTTTTGCGCAAAGAGTACCCGAACCTTGAGGCTTGGAAACAAATCGACGCGAAGCAAAAATCTCTTGAGTCCACTGCTGACTAATTCCCTTGTCTTAGCCCTCATTTTTAGTCCAAGGAAAAACAACCATGACAGACGATCAAAGGAGAGTCGCCAGACAGCGCCTCGATAAACAGCTCCGGCGGCTCGATTCCCGGAAATTCAGTTTTAACCGGTTTTCGATGCGCAAGCGGATGGCTTACGCACTACTGGCGTTCATCTACATAGTGCCGTTGGCAATCACGGCCGTGCTTGCGCTCGACAAAGTTTTCTAGGAGGAATCCGTCATGGCCAAAGAATCCAAAACGCTGTTAGGCGCTCTTTTGATGCCGATAGGGGGCAGCTCGCTTCCGGTCGGCAGACTCGTCAAATTAACGGACGATCTGGAGAGCATCCGCGAGCTTACTTGCTGCAAAACCATCGAGCACTTGTCTATAGGATGGGCGCCGGGAGTTGTCCTGGATGCGTTCATGGACGAGGAAGGCATGCTGGCCCGCAAACCTTCCTTCGTATTCCAGGGAACGAAGTTTTTCGGCAACGTTCTTCTGCTGCGCAGAGGCAAGAACAGCGATTCCGACTCACTTCTCTTTAATGATTTCATGGCGATTGCAAATCTTTGCTACGCGTTCGACATGACCGGTGAACGTGGTCTTCAGCCTCGGCTCGACAGGTCGCGTTATTGATTTTGCAAACGTCTACTTCATTGGTCCGGTCATGATCTTCGGAAAAGACCATGACGGCCGCGTCCAGTCACTCTCCCGCGCTGAAATCCACGCCATCGCATATTTCTGCGCCTCTTTCAAATATTCGGAGGAATAGCCATGAGTACACCGGTATTCAAAATCCTCTTTGGCACCGCGATAGTCGGAGAAGCCCGTCCGCCGGAAGAGCTCGGGACTCTTATGGGTGAACTTATGAGGGAATTTATCGCGATGGGCACGGTGGCTGAACTGTCGAGAATAAGCGGGCAATTCCATGAAAAGATGTCCAAAAGAGTTCCACAGTTCCCGCTGCTTGGAAAATTGACCGTTCCTACAGAATCCTACGAACTCTTCTGCATGTGGAAAAAACTCCACAAGGACAGCGCATTCGCCCTTGTCTATTCCGAAGAGAATCCGCATGACTGCTTTGTCATCGACGGGAAAGCGGTCATCCAGTTTGCGGATAAAGACGGCAATCCGAACACATACGAGGAACTCAAAGAGTTCTATACGGGGCCGGGCGCCGGCACCCAATCCCAATCCGTCAACTGAGGGCAAAACATGATCATCGAACTAACACACAAAGAACCGTTCCCGTTTGCGAATCATTACGAGAACTTGTCTAAACAGCACTACTTCAAGAAGTATTTTGTGAAGTTGCTCGGAATCCCGGAGGTTCAGTTAATGCATCTGGGCGCAGAAGTTGAAGCCGACCGCGCTTATTTATTCAACAAGTTTCACAAGATCGAGCAGCACTACGAGATCGAGGCTTGGGAACCCATCGAAGGGTACCGAATTGCCGGAGAGCAAGAATGAACTACGGTCCGGTCTCGCAAGAGCAGCTCGAGACGTTAAGAGCCGCCTCAAGTCAGATTTCCAACGTATGGGACGAACTCGTTGAGCCTATCAAAAAGTTTGGAGAAAAGTACGGGTCAGCACAGATCTCTGAATGTGGCGGCTTTATGGACCGCACTCCCGAGGCAGAAGCCAAGTTCCGTAAAGCCCTCGTCAAGTCTGGGCTCCTGCAGGACAACAGCAATATTCAGCCTCCGATGATTAGGCAATTCTTCCTTTATTCCTTCGACCAAATATTTCCTCCAAAGGAGACTACAAATGGCAAGACAGAAGACAACAGAAGTCCGGTCAAAAGCACTGAATCTCACGGACAAATTCGAGATTCCGCTTCTCTCGATCGCTATCCAGCACGAGATCAATCGCATCACAGAGACACAGCGCAGAACGAAGGACAGCCGCAAGAAGCTGAATCAAAGCTTCGCACTGGAGACCTACGAAGGAATCCTGAGAGCGATCGAGGAAGCTCAATGAGTAAGGAAGACAAAATCAAGATCAGCGTCGGAGAGGCTTATTGGGTTCTCGGAATGTTCAAAAAGCTCGAGAGCATTTGTCTCGAAATCAACAGCCTCCCGATGACGCTCCGTCCGGAAATCAAGGATTTCAGAGATCGTCTGAGACAAAGGCTAAGAGAGATGGAAGCCCGGAAACGGGAATCTTAAAGAAGCTCGAAGACAGGATTTTGCGTCTGGCCACGCTCGGCATGAAAGAGAAGAGAGACAAATTAGATGAAAAGCATAAGCGAAGCAAAGAGAAAGGCACTGGAAAAACTCGGAATGCATCCGGAGCTGATGGTTTGTCCGGCAACGGGCAGGGAGCTGACAGTGATCAGCTCGGTACATGAATACGTCAAGGACGGCAAAACAATGAACCTGCTACACATCTCGGTATCGCTCAAAAACCGTAATCCTAACTGGGATGAGATGTGCTTTGTCAAAGAAAAGTTGCTGGGAGACGAGATGCCGGCGGTCCAATTCCATCCGCCGCGTTCTGAATACGTCAATGAGCACGAGCATTGTCTGCACATTTGGGCCTCCGAGGATTTTTCCGAGTTGTGGCGCCGGATGGGAGAGAAAGACTACTGGAGACAGAAATGAATACTCCCAAACGATTTGTCGAAAGAACCGCGATCGAGCTCACCCATAACGACGATTGGAATGATTACGAATGGGAGGACGGCGATCAGATCCTAATCGGTCTTTACGACGCTGAATCCGGAACTGTCATGCACATCGTAGGGCTCTACATGGAAGACTGCGATGACTTCCAAGTGCTGGAGCCGGGAGGCTCATTTGGTCTCGACTGTTTAGACGAGATGTATCCGGACGTTGAAATCACGGCGTGGCAGCCGATCTCTACGAGCAGGCGCGTCTTATGAGACTGACAGCAGAAGGCTACGAGCTCTCTCGGGATGATCAATTAGAGTTGTTTCTCTACCCGCTGCTGAGAAATGGCCGCAGTACGCAAGACGTATCCCACTGGGATTTTCTCAGGGGAATTAACTGGCTCTTTGAAAAAAGCCGGCTCACTCGAAACGTTAATAGGGCTATTTGGCAGGCGACTATCCCGCTCTACTGGCGAAGGCTCCATGAATGGAAAGGAATCCCGACAAACAACGAAAACTGCGCGCCGCCCGGATGTATGTACGGCGGTTGCGGAGAAAAAGGAGAAATTGACAATGAAAATCGTACTCACACATACGGAAGCGTTCCCGTTCGAGTGCTATGAGGGCAACTTGGCCAACGGCGAGTATGCCGGGGCCTATTTGGTTAAATTCCGCGATACCGCCTTTCCGGAACTCATGTTTCTCAGAGAGTCCGATGAGTTTGAGGACTGCGCGACGCTGGAAAACGATTCAAGCATTGCTGAAATAAACGATGCAGGGGCTATCGAGGCATGGGAACCGGTCGATGCATGCGAAATCGTCTCCGGAGAGCAATACATGCCTGCGCTCACCAGGCCCGAGCTCCTTCTTCTGAAAACTTGTCTGAAACGTGGCGGGTTCAACTTGCCGCTTGAATGGCGAGAGATGGCCAAGCAGCTTTTCGAGAGATTTGACAGGAACCTGCAGGGAGAAATCCAGCTCGGAACCGATGGCCAAAAGACCAATTAAGAATCAACAGTGAGATTCATCATGAAACGATCAGAAAGAAGTTACGCAAAAATATTTACCGGGAAGTGGCGCAGCCGTTCCTTCCGGACATTGAGAGGGAATCCGTGGGCTATTGTTCTGCAGGACTATTTGATGTCATGTCCTGCCTCTGAAATGTCCGGAGTTTTCTACATGCCCAAGTACCTCATCGAGGGCGAACTGGGGATCCCGCACGACGAACTCGAAAACGCTATCCGGATATTGGAAGAATCAGACTTTTGCCGCTTCTACGATGACGAGTACGTGTTTGTCTACAACATGGCCCGCTACCAGATTGCTGACGCGCTGAGCCCCGATGACAATCGCTGGAAGTCCCTCATGCGGGACATTGAGGAAATGCCGGACAACATCCGCCGTGAATTCATTATTCGCTACAACGATGATTTCAATCTCGGCTATCGGATTATCCGTAAAGCAGCCGAGCCGACGGCGCCGGTGCAGACCGCGCCTCAGGCCGAAAACAATCAAGCCGAAGGTAAGCCCCTTGCAACTTGTCAGAGCACGGAAGACAAGGGCCTTGGTACTGCTTCCGAAACTGAAAACAAGTCCCTTAATTCTCAAACTCAACCTGAATTAGAGCCCCTTGTTTTAGAAAGTGAAGCCCCTTGTAAGGGCCTTGTAAGGGGCTTACAAGCCCCTTGTAAGCCAGTAACAGTAACAGAAACAGTATCAGTAGCAGTAACAGAAGAAGTGCCGGTCGGCAAGCGCCGACCTACCACTTCACGACCTCGGCAGGCCACGCACCGTTTCGATTTGTCGGAATTGCCGGATGACTGGCGACAGCAGTGCGAAGAACTCAGGCCTGACCTCGATCCCCTCAAGGTTTTCGCCGAGTTCGTGTACTACTGGCAGACCGTGAACAGCTCAAAAGGCCTCCGCAGCGATGACGGCTGGCGGCGGACTTGGCTTAACCACATCAAATCCGTCAAGCAAAACGCCGGGAACATCAAAAGCGGCTCGACACGCGCTCCCGCTCCGGTAACACCGCCTCCGAGCTTGTCGGAGGCCGCAATGGCCGAAATGCAGAAAATGAGGTTTTGAACATGAAAAACGCAATGAGCGGAATACCGCAATCCATGCCGAGCGATCTTCCCAGAGCGTGGGCGGATTACTGCAGCAGAAACCGTCCGGACCTCGATGTCGGCAAGATGTTTTACAACTTCAAGAGGAAAAACAACTTCGACATGACGATCCTGCGAACTGAGAGCGAATGGTTCAAGCATTGGAGCCGTTTTGTTGATTGGACGATGGCCACGCCGTGGAACATCCCTAGAGACCCGTTTGGCAGACCGTGCCGAAGCGATCCGTTTGCCTACAACAAAGTCCTCCGGGAAAAACGAAACAACCGACGCAACAGTGGGAGCCAGTCATGAGATCAAAGGAATTTGAGAATTTCTTTTTCTACCTCACGGACAAGAGCCGAGTGCTCAAGGGCAAGGAAATCACTCCGGAGCTGAAAAGCACTTGGGAAATCGTTTTTGCACCGATTGCCTTCCAGGATGCAATAGCAGCTGTGAACTACTGGATCGGCAATGAAACGTTCACTCCGACGCCGGCCGAACTGATCTCTGTCATTCGAGGAGAGTGGGAGCGTCGTAATCGACTTGCCAGTCAGCAGGCTCAGTTGGATTCCATGCCGCCGCTGTCACGAGTGTCCATGTCGGAAGAGGACAAGGAACTTGTCAGAAAGCTCGACCACATGCGCCGCTGGAGAAAAGCACATCCGCAGCCGCCGACGTTTTGGATCAGAAAATTACTCGGAGAGTTTTTAACGAATCGTTCCCATGTCACAGGTCCCCAGAGAAGATCTTTGGTGGCGGCCGGAGCGATCGATTCGGAAGGACAGCCGACAGGCGTATACGAACCCGCATTTGCAGATTGGTTTGAACTGCAGGGCGAAAGAGAAGAAGAGGCACGGATTGGCCTCGCATCTTAAAAAAAGGAGAAAACACGATGGACAGCAAACGCAGAGAATACATTTACTGGGGTTTAGTAGGCTTGACCCTGACGGCAACGGCACTCGCCCTCAGTTCCGGAGGAATGTACTTTATTGAGAACTTGTCTATTCAATTCTTCGGAGATGAACCGACCCCGGCTGTGAATCTTTGGGTCATAGCGTTTTCAACAATTGCCGTGGCGGCCTTCATGATTTTTTCTGTTTGGCTGAATAAAAAGCAGGAAGCCGACAAGCCTACGGAAGGAGCGAAGCAAATTGACCAATTGGATTTAAATAAGTTGCCTCCTGGCTTTTGCGGGAACGCCGCAGAAGCTATCAGCTCTGTTGTTCTTAACCATACCGGAGAAGTTCCGCTGGATGAAATGGAAGATGGCGAAAGAATTCTCTACAAATGTTTCCGCTATGAAGGAGGAGAAAAGCACGTTTTCTACCGTGTACTGGTGAAGTTTACTGACGAGGAGGATGGGCCGTTACTCAGAGACGATAGAGACTCAGATATGGATTGGGATCAGGACGGCACTAAATGTTTTGGAGCTTGGGGCTTTATCGATATCCGAGACATAACGAACCACGATGACGGGTCCAAATACAAAGAAGTTCCGTACTAAAAGAACAGGCTAATTGTCAGAACGAGGCCTCAATGTCCGAGGCCTCAAATCCGAGAGAGAAGGTAAGATCATGGAGACAAACCAGAGACGAGTAATCGACATCACAATTCCAATTAAACCGGTTCCGAAGGCCCGCCCTCGGTTTGCCAGCGCAGGCCATCAAGTCTTTACACCGTCAAAAACGCATGCAGCCGAAAACACAATCGCAGTTCTTGTGCTGAACAAAATGAAGTTATCCGGAATGCAGATGATCGCCACAGGCCCGGTCAAGGTGACTGCAGAGTTCTTTTTCAGAACGGCAGAAAAGCGCAAACACGAAACCGCAAAATCTTCTCGTCCGGATGTTGATAACCTTGGCAAAACGGTTCTCGATGCGCTCAATGGAGTCGCGTTCAAAGACGATGGGCAGGTCTCAGAGTTCAATTGCTCTAAACGGTATGCAGAACAGGATAGTATCAGGCTCGTGATCGAGGAGCTGAGCGCTGCATGATGATTCGAGAAGAGATGTTTAGACGTTTGACGAATTGGCGCCGGGTTTATGGCGACAATGCGGCGCCGGCAGTATCGATTACTGAAATTGCCTGTCGCTACGCTCGGGAGATGATGACTCGAAAGTCAGAAACTCCGGAGGAGAAGGCGGCAAGGGAGGCAGAAGAACTGATGTATAGGGAGGCTCCGTCCCCAGTAAAGAACTATCGGGATGCGAACATTTTGGCGTCAGTGTGGTCGAGCATGCCTCCGACAGTTTCCGGTATCGGTGTCAAAGAGATTATCAAGACGATCACATTCGGAAGCCGCACACAGCTTAATCGCCTGCGTCGCCAGTACGGGCCGAGATCGTTTTCTAATGCGATAGAGTCATCACTCACGATTTTTTTCAGAATGGTTGAGGACTACGAAAGATCAATTTCTCTGCCTCCTGCAAATGATGATCGGTTCTCTGCATGACCTGATATTTTTAGAAATTTGTCTGGCGAGCTCTCTGCGGGTACTAAGACTTTCAAAATTAATGTTTGCTTAGACTTTAAGACGCTAAAATTTAAAAACTAAACGTTTAGGAAATTAAAGTGGAACCGGCTGATCAACTTTCCTTTTTGCCCTCAAAACCGCTCGTTATAAATACCTTCGAGGAACTGGCAAAGTTCTCGCTTACAGGGGCTGACAGCGATGTCACCTCAGTGAGGATTTGTCCAGAGATTTCGACGATCGAGATTGAGATTGAGGCTAATGGGCTTGATGGCGCGATTCCGGGCGACCAACTTCGTACTTTATGGGAGTTGCAGCAGGATCTTTACAAGTTGGCGGCGTTTGCGCTTCACGGCTCTGCAGATCCTCGCTTACTTTCCTCTGAAGAGAGAAGATTATTTGAGGTTAGGGTTTCCTCACGCAAAGGAAGTTGGATCGGCGATGTATTAACGAGCGACTTTTGGGGCTCTCTTTTTCAAAATTTAGTGGGCAAAATGAGCGGTGTAGAGATTGGAGTCACAATTAGCGTTTGCGTGCTTATTTTTACTGGCTACTTGGCCTATAACAGCCACAATAAAAAAGTAGAAGCGGTTAAGAAAGAAGAAACAAACCAGAAGGGTTTTGAGGCAATGGTTCAGATTGTGGACTCGTTTAATAAGAAGCAAGAAACTAAACCCGCTGAACTGGCTGCACAAGCACAGAACATTATTGATACTACGGCTGAGAAGGTCGTTAAGAGAAGCTATAACGCTGAAAGGATAACAGTTGCAGGAAAAGTGTTCGACGAGGAACAAATTCAAAAACTTAAGGCTCGCTCCAAACCAGAAACAAATGAGCCGGAAACCCTTGAGGGAGTATTCATTGTTTCCGAGTTGGATAAAAATCTGCCGGATCAGTATTCAATGCGCCTTAAAGATTTAGCTACTTCTCTTAGTTATAACGCGCGCCTTATTCCTGAAGCGGTAGACGGGGAGGGGACGACAGCCATGGAACTTGTAAATGACGCCTTCTATAAAGAGACTCCGATTCAGGTTGAATTATCTCTGGGCAAGAAGAGAAACCTAGTAGTCTCAGTCTCTGAGGTAACAGAACAGGAATAGGACAGCTCATTTAAAAGGGCTAACGAGTCTTCATGCCATCCCTTAAAATTGGTATTTTCATTTTTATTCTCCACTCGTTAACTTTCTCGTTGTATATTACGAAGGACAATTTAATTCCGACTGATAGTGAGTAGTTCCAGTGCGTTAGATAAGAAGACAGCCTATTGGCTGTCTTGGCGCGCCCGGAAGATGAGAAAAGAAGAAAAAGTCGGTACCGTGTTTCATGATGAATCTAGCCTCTGATGTAAAAGTCAGGGGCTTTTTTCATTCTCTAAAGCCTCTCGGCGGGCGTCGTGCACCGAGCCAAATTTGATCCTGAGCATGGGGTCGAATAGAGCTTGAGCATGCTCTGTAATCACTGCTCGTCTCCTTTGGTTGTTGAGTGAGGGTTGCCGCCTGGTGGAAACGCCGGGCGGTCTTTCTACAAACACATAAGAGAAACAAGGTAGAATTTCGGCACCACGAGAGGAAGTAAGGAACATCAAAGTCCTCGCCCAGGCTTCGCGTCTATCAGAGAGCGGAGTACCGAATTACGGCGCGAAGCCGTAATGGGCCCCTGCGATAGGGATCAGAAACGACAAAGCCCGTGCTGGAACACGGGCTGCGTCTGATTTATGAGGAATGAGATGGTAACCACATTTCTTACCTCGTGGAAGATTATGCCACAACTCGTTGTGATATGGAATGGTGATTTAAAGATTGACACCGTTCTGGTCATAGTAGTCCTGTTGTGGATGATCCGCACACGATCGTAGCCAAAAGGCGATGGGCCGGCAGCCGTAAGGTTGCCGGCCTTGTGCGTTTAATGGTCTGTGAATAGATTTTCTTGTCCCTCCTCAAAACACTGTTACTAACGGGGTCAATTTAATTCCGTTTTCTCCTCGGGTCCTCCCAGGCAAAAATTCACCCCTGCGGGTACTGCCAGTCCCGATTTCGGTGTAGATATGAGGATTTTCACAATGCGGAACGCGTCCCAAAAATTCATAGATATAAAAATCTAAAGGGCCGTTATGAAAAAAAACGTTGAAACAGTCTCGATCCGCGAGTTTGCTAGGTTGTGCGGTAAAAACCATACTTGGGTGCGGCGCCGGATCAAGGATGGAACACTGCCTGTTGCAGACGATGGCACAGTTCCTGTTGAGGATGGCCTAGACGCCTTCAAAAAATTGGTTGGAAATTTGGCAAAAACTGCAAAAGAAGCCGAAAAAATTTCAACAGATATTGATCCGAAAGAGATCGGGCTTGAGGGCGTAAATTTAAAAAACCCCGTCGAGGTCGCTCATGCATTTTCTGTTGCACGGTTACTCGAAAAACAGGTTACTGCCAGAGTGAAAACCGCCGAAATGGAATTGAAGGCGATTGAACTAGAGGCGAAAAAAGGAAACTTCATTCCAAAAGAGGAAGTCTTGGCGGATGCGAGACGGGTTGCATCTCTTGTCCGGGAAAAATTACTCACGATCCCGATTCGTTATGCCGGGCAGCTTGAAGGAAGAACCCAGAGAGAGATTGAAGGCGTTCTGGATCATGCGATTGATGAAGTGCTCAAGTCGCTAAATGAATCTAAATTTGTGGAACCCAACGGCATCTCTTAGCTATTCGAATAATTGACTATGCATTGGTTAAATGAATTTTTGAAAGTTTGCCGCCCCGTCTCTCGCCTGACTGGAAGCGAATGGGCCGATACAAAGCGATTTATATCGCTAGGAACTACCGCGGAACCAGGAGCTTGGAGAACGTATAGAACTCCGTACTTACAGGAGCCCATGGATGCGGCAACGGATAAAAAAACAGAAAAAATTGTTTTGATGTTCGCCTCCCAAGTAGGCAAAGCGTTGTCGTTGGATACTCCGCTGCCAACGCCTGCAGGATGGACGACCATGGGAGATGTGAAGGTCGGAGATTATCTTTTTAGTGCATTAGGAGTTCCTTGCAGGGTGGTTGCCAAGACCTCCGTAATGCTTAACCATAAGTGCTATAGGGTCGTTTTCTCTGATGGTTCTGAGATTTTGGCTGATGCCGGACACAAATGGTATGTAGAAACGGATTATCTTCACTTAGGCTATTCGAGAACAGGGAAAAACAATACTTTTAAGGCCATTAAGCAGGGAGTGATTGACACGGAAACGATGCGAAAAATGCATACTTCCGTGAAAGAGAAGACAAAAGTTAGAAATAATTTCTCTATTCCCTTAACGAAACCGTTGCAGCTTCCTGATGTCGATTTGCCAGTAGAGCCTTACACGTTTGGGGTATGGCTTGGTGACGGGAATTCGTATTCGAATCAGTTCTGCGGCCATGTGGATGATTTTGAGATAGTAGAAAACGTAAAGGCTGACGGCTATGCCTTAAAAGTCAGGGTCAAAGATAATAAATATATTGCGATTATTGACCCGAAAGATAAACACACTGGTTTCTGTTCTCGCGGGCATAAACTTTCAGAAGTTGGATTAAATAAAGCGGGGTATTGCGCTGAATGTTCCCGGCTTTACTCAAAAAATTTCCAAAGAAAAAAGAGAGGTTTGGAACCATATCCTCTCCCCCCGATAGTCTATAAACCAGGGATTTATTCCACATTTAAAGAAATGGGCGTAATCGGGAATAAGCACATCCCAAATATTTATCTACGAGCATCCGAAAGACAAAGATGGGAGTTGCTTCAGGGTTTAATGGACACAGATGGGTGCGCCGGCGCGAGAGGAAGATGTGAAATAACTTTTAAGTCCGAAGCATTGGCAAATGGGATTTATGAATTACTCGTAAGCCTGGGGCTTAAACCATCTTTCAGCACAAAGAAAGCGTCCATTAAGGAAAGAGGGTATTCATGTTTAGTCTATAGGCTAAGTTTTGCTGCTTATTCTGATCAACCGGTTTTTAAACTTAAGAGAAAACAAAACAGACTCAAAGACAGGAGTTTAGGAAGAATAGGAGAAGCAACGAGAAGAAGGGTGGTTGATATTCGGCCGGAAGAATCTGTTCCAGTGCAGTGTATTGAAGTCGATAGTCCAGATCATTTATTTTTGGCCGGAAGGGGCATGATACCAACTCATAACAGCGAGCTGCTTTTGAACGTACTCGGTTATTACGCAGACCAAGAACCTTCTCCTCAATTGATGCTCCAGCCCACAGTGGAAATGGCCCAAGCATTCTCGAAGGAACGAATCGCCCCGATGTTTCGCGATTCTCCCGGATTAGCCGGGAAACTGATTGAAGGCAAAGAAGGCCGCGGAACAGAGAAAAAATCGTCCACAACGATTCTCATGAAACACTATCCGGGCGGTTTCCTTGCGTTAGTTGGCGCCAATTCGCCGGCCGGGCTGGCTTCTCGTCCGATCCGAATTCTTTTGGCGGATGAGGTGGACCGCTATCCTGAAAGTGCCGGTAAGGAAGGCGATCCGTTGAAGTTGGCGGTGCAGCGAACTCAGAACTTCGGAAATAGAAAACTTCTGATGGTTTCGACACCTACAGTCGTTGGATATTCCAAAATTCACAACGAATTTTTAGCTGGAGACCAGCGTGAATTTGTGGTTCAGTGTCCGGAATGCAAGGTACACAACGAGCTGAAATGGGAGAACGTCCATTGGGAGTCGGATGACAAAGGAAACGTGATCGAGAGTTCCGTCGGTCTTTTCTGTCCGCACTGCGGAGCAAAAATCCGCGGCCCCCGCAAAATCAATCCGGACATACTTCAGTCCGGACGCTGGGAAGTCAGAAACCCGCAAGGGCGGTTTCGCAGTTACCACATCAATGCGCTCAATTCTCCGTGGGTCAACCTTGTCGACTTGGTTAAGGATTGGGTTGAAATCAATCACCGGAAAGACAAAGCCGGGTTGATGGAATTCATCAACCTAAAACTTGGCGAACCCTGGGAGCAGTTTGAAGCGGATGCCGACAAGTGGGAGTACCTGTTGAGGCGCAGAGAATACTATCCGGAGACCGGAGTTCTTCCGGACGGTGTTCTGCTTCTCACGGCCGGTGTCGACGTTCAGCATGATCGACTTGAATGCACGGTTTACGGCTGGGGCCGAGCTAGAGAGTGCTGGGGAATTCACCATTACATTATTCCTGGGAGTCCTGATACGCCTGAACCATGGCGGCAATTGGACGGCATTTTGACGATGCAACAGCCTCTCTCGTTCGGAACTCGCATAACAGTAGCCTGCACGTTCGTTGACTCAGGCGATGGAACCTACAGCAAAGAGGTTTACGAATACACAAAGGCCCGGGAGCGATTCCGGGTCTTTTCAATTAAGGGCCGAGGCGGCGCTGGAGTTCCATACATAGGGGTTCCGTCTAGACAAAACATCGTCGGGGCAACGTTATTCAGCCTAGGCGTGGACTCAGGGAAAACTGCTGTTATGCATGCGCTGGACATTGCTGAAGAGGGCCCTGGATTTGTCCATTACCCGATGCAAGCCGAGAGCGGCTTCGGAGAAAACTTTTTCAAGCAGCTTACAGCAGAAGTTTTTGAGAAGAAGTACGAAAAAGGCAAGGAAAAAATCGGTTGGGTAAAAATCCGCGAGCGAAATGAGGCCCTTGACTGCGCCGTTTATGCCAGGGCTGCCATGGAGCTGCTGACTCCGAACTTTGAACAAATTGAGGATGCTCTTAGAGGCATGCCACAAGCAGCACAACAACCCCGTCGACGCAGAGGCGTTATCGGAAAGGGAATCACTTTATGAGTAATTGGATCACCTTAGAAGAGGCAAGAACGAATTTGAAAATGTGGCTCGAGGCGGAGAGGGCTGTTTCGACCGGCCAAAGCTACAGGATCGGGACACACAGTCTCACGCGAGCGAGTCTCTCAGATATTGCGAAGCGAATTGAGTACTGGCGAAATGAAATTGCCAAACTCGAATCAGGAATAGGCGGGCGGATGCGAAGTTTTCGGGTCACGCCCGTTGATTTTTAAGGAGCGGACATGAACGCTTTTGAAAAGACCATTCAATTCCTTGCTCCTCAGGCTGCTCTCACCAGACAAGTTGCCCGAAACAAACTCGAAGTTCTGAACGCGCTGCAGAACGGAGGAGGTTACGGTCTTCATGGTGCCTCAATTGTTAAAAAATCTCTTTCCCGTTGGATAACCGGCGGAAAGGATGCCGACTCCGACATCGTTGAAAACATTGAGACGCTCCGGGAGCGGTCCCGTGACCTGTATATGGGCTCGCCTCTTGCGACCGGTGCGATTAAGACGCTGAGAACCAATATCATCGGCTCGGGACTGATGCTCAACGCGCAGATTGACGCGAAATTTTTGGGCATGACAGAGGAAGAGGCTCGTCAGTGGGAGGAGAACACAGAGCGCGAATGGCGCCTTTGGTCTGAAAACACGAACTGCGACGCAGAGCGGAAACAGACGTTCTATCAACTGCAGTCCTTGGTTTTAATGTCTGCGCTGGTGAACGGAGACGTATTCGTGGTGCTCCCGGTTATTCGGACGCCGGGAAGCGTCTACGACCTGAAAGTCGGCCTGATTGAGGCTGACCGAGTTTGTAATCCACAAAATCCTATAAAACCCAATCTGAATATTGTTGGCGGGATTGAGTGCGGAAAATTTGGCGAAACTGTTGCTTATTGGATTTGCAATAAAAACCCAAACTCCCAGGGTAGGTCGCTCGAAACTGCGGCTAATAAATGGACACGAGTCTCGGCAATCGGAGAGCGAACCGGACGTAAAAACGTTTTGCACGTGATGTGTGATGTTGAACGTCCCGCTCAGCGTCGAGGAGTCCCACTTTTGGCTCCGGTTCTCGAATCAATGAAGCAGCTTTCTCGATATTCAGACGCGGAATTGACTGCAGCGCTGGTGAGCTCGATGTTCACAGTGTTTATCACAACGAAATCTCCGGCAGAGACAATTGTCGGAGGATTCAGAGGTGTTGAATCCATCCCGGGCGCCCAGCCTCAAAAAGCTTTGCCTGAGCCGGATTACACATTGGGATCCGGAACGGTCGTAGCACTGGAGGAAGGAGAACAGGCGCAATTTGCCGATCCAAAACGTCCGGTCTCCGGATTTGAGACTTTTGTCAAAGCCGTTTGTCGGCAGGTCGGATCGGCACTTGAAATCCCCTACGAGTTGCTGGTCAAAAACTTCGATTCATCCTACAGCGCATCCAGAGCTGCTCTTTTAGAGGCCTGGAAGATGTTCAGGATGAGACGGGATTGGATTTCCTCATCCTTCTGCAAACCTGTTTACGAAGCTTGGCTCACCGAAGCCATACTCAAAGGCCGAATTGATGCTCCGGGATTCTTTGACGACCCGCTGATTCGAGCGGCATGGTGCGGTTCGGAGTGGTACGGGGATGCGCAAGGTCAGCTCGATCCGCTCAAAGAAGTCAACGCCGCAAAAATCCGAGTTGAAGAAGGCTTTAGCACCCGTGAAAGAGAGGCCGCAGAGCTTACTGGCATGAAGTTCGAGAACATCGTCGCGATCCGTAAGCACGAGGAGGCAATGATGAAGGACGCGGGCCTCACACAGCACACAACAATCGAAACAAAGGAGGTTGACGAGAATGACGAATCTGAAACCAACTGATCAGAACAAAGAATTTCATTGGAAAATCGAAAACTCGGCCAAACTGCCGGCAGTAAAAATCGATCTTTATGGATACGTTGGTGGTTCTGGAGACGGCTTTATTAAGGGTTTTAACTCGAGTGAATTCGTCAAGGAATTCCGAAAAATCGACTCAACGCGCCCGATCGATATTTCTATCAATAGTTTCGGAGGGCAGGTCTATACGGGTCTTTCAATCTACAACCTACTGAAAACGCATAAGGGAAAAATCAACATCCGTGTTGACGGCGCAGCGATGTCCGCAGCAACGATCATCACCAGCGTGCCGAACGCGACAGTCACAATGCCGCTTGGAGCAATGATGATGATCCACCGAATGTCGGTGTTTGCTGATGGTAATGCGGATGATCTCAGAAAGGCTGCAGACGAATTGGTTCACCTCGAAGAAAACGTCATCGATATTTACGCCCAAAAATGCGGAAAGGATCGTGACGAAATACGCAAAAAAATCAATGCCGAATCGTTCTTCACGGCAAAGGAAGCCGTTGAATTTGGTTTAGCGGATGCAGTAGACGAAACATCCCAAGTTAAAAACATAAAGTCGCCAACTGGCTGCTTTATCAATGGCCTGCCGGCAGACTCGAAATATTTCGAGCATGCTCCGGCAGATTTTTTTACGGCAGTCGCTCAGGCCCCTGCCGACAACGTTAATCCACCAGCAAAAAAGGAAGCAAAAATGGATTTAGCACAACTCAAAGCGGAGTATCCGGATCTGATTGCCTCGCTGCAGGCAGAGGCCGTGAAGCAGGGTGTCGAAAACGAGAAAAAACGCATTCACGCGCTCGAAGAGCTGGCCCTGGCCGGTCATTCTGACCTTCTCGAGCAGGCCAAGGCCGACTCGAGCATCACACCGGAAATGTTTGCCGTTCAGTTAGTCAAAGCTGAAAAGGCCAAGAAGGCAAAGATTCAGAACAGCATCGCTGAGGATGCTGCGGACCTGAAGAACGTGCAGGTTGACTCCAATCTTGGTTTTGAAACTGCTGACGCTAAGGCGCAGCAGGCCAAACAGACTCAAAACGAAAAAGATGAGCAGGAGCGCGACGCTTTAGTTAAAGCGGCCGCCGCTCAGTTCAACAAATAATCGGAGGTAAAAATGGCAATGCAGGAAAAATATACGACAGGTGTTGACAACCTGTTCGCAGCGAACCAGACGATGCCTGTAGTCACAGACGTCATCACAGTCCCGACTGGAGAGTCTGCAATGAAGCGCGGCACATTGGTTGCCTCGACTGGCAAAGCAGTCACCGCTGCCGCGGACGTCTACGGTGTTCTGGCAGAAGATGTCGACGCAACCAAGGCCAGTGTAGCCACGGTTGTTTATCTTACGGGAGAGTTTAACGAAAAGGCTATGGCCGTCGGCACGCCGACAACCGGCACACTGTCTGTTTCGGACTGCAAAACTTCGGCCCGCAAGATCGGCATTTTCATCAAATCTAATCAGGAGTAAAAAATGGCAGTTGACATTTTTGACACCCGCATCATGACTCAAATGATCGAGGAGGGTCACAATACAAAACACGTATGGCTGCGCGATCGATATTTCACAAATCGTCCGACATTCACCGCCAAGAAAATCGATTTTGACGTAGTTGGCCGCGGCGGACGGCGAATTGCGCCGTTTGTGTCGCCTCTCAACGGCGGTAAGGTCATTGACCGAGACGGTTATTCAACTCTGAGCTATGAGGCTCCGATGGTAGCCCCTCAGCGCACTACCACAGCTGAAGATGTCTTGAAGCGCATGGCAGGAGAAAATCCTTATTCCGGCAAGTCTCCAACAATGCGTGCGGCAGAGATTTTGGGCCGCGATTTGGCAGAACTGGACGAATATATTTCTCGTCGCGAGGAGGCAATGTGCTCTGAGGCTCTTTTCAGCGGCAAAGTCACGGTCAAGGGCGACGGTGTGAATGAAGTTCTGAACTTCTGGTCCACTGTTGCGGCTTCCGAAAAGCCGGAAACAACCCTGACCACAAAATGGGACGCTTCTACTGCGACTGCTGAAACAATCATGAGCGACCTGAGAGTGGTTCGCCGCTCCATGATCAAAGACGGCGGCTTTACTCCTCGTGATTTGATCTGCGGAACTAACGTGATCGACACGATCCTGAGCAAGCTCACTGCCTCCAAGTCTCTCGACATGAGGCGCGTTGACATGGGCCACATCGATCCTCAGCATCTCCCGGACGGAGTGACTTACTGGGGCTACCTCAAAGACTCCGCTCTTGACATTTACTCTTACGATGAATGGTACAAGGGCACGGACGGTGATGTTGCTATGGTTCCGGCAGATAAATGTCTGCTCGCAACGCCGGGCGCAAAAACCATGCTGGCCTACGGCGCTTGCCCGGTCATCAGCGAAACAAATCCGGAAATTGTCTTTGTTGAAGGTTCCCGAGTTCCGATGTCTTGGATTCAGCGCTCCAACCCGATGGGCCGAGTCGTGCAGATCTCCAGCCGTCCGCTGCCGATCATCCAGCAAATTCATGCCTTCCACGTCATCAACGCTACCGGATCCTAATCCGATGCTAAAGAAGAGGGGCTCCGGCCCCTTTTTCATAGGAGCTAACAATGGAAATTGTTTTCAGTAAAAACACGGTTTTCGGACGCGACATTTATAAGGCCGGTGATAAGGCGGAATTCAATGAGAAAGAGGCAAAAATCATTTTGAAGGCAGGTGTCGGCAAGAAATTCGAGGAGACTGAAGAACCGGAAGCACCTGCAGAAGTAATTCAGCCCGAACCGATTCCCGGCACGGGCTTTGCCGTTCCTCTTCCTGAAGCGGCAGAAGCTGCGGCGCCAGAAACTCCGGAGAAGCCGGTTCCGAAGACCAAAGGCCGAGCCAAGAATGAAAACGTTTAAAGACTTCTCGGCAGCAGATGTCCAGAACGTTTTCTTGAATCTCAACGAGTTTGCCGATTATCACGACATTGACGGCGAAAAAATTAAATGCGTCATCGACAAAAACATCATCTCCAAAATTCCTGAGGATGGCCTGGTAGGCGATTTCATCAACATGACAACGCTCTACGCAGACTCTAAAGACTTGGAGGCGCCTGAAGAAGGGCAGTGGATGTCGATTGACGATTCCCGCCACATCGTCCAGTCGGTCTCAATTGAGGGGACGATGCTCGTCATTGTTCTTAGGGAGAATCGGCAATGATTGAAGTAAAAATCGACAAGAAGGACGTCGAGGCCGCGATTAACGTGCTGAACTCTACCAAAAAGGGGGCTCAGACTGCAGTTAATCGGGCCATCAATCGAGCCTTAATGCGCGGTCGAACCGTTGCCTCAAAGTCTTTGCGCGGCCGTTACACCATTAAAGCGTCTGACGTTAAGAAGGCAACGCGACTAAGACGTCCGGGAGGTGCAGAAACTTCCGGACAATTGGTGTTCTCCGGCCCTGAGCTCACCATGGTGCATTTCCGAATCCGTCCGTCCGGGCGGGATACGACCGGAAATAATCGGCAGCTAGTGCGAGTTGAAGTTGAGAGAACAGGCCTAAAGCCCTTGAAAAACGCGTTTGTCTATAACGGCACTGTGTTTCAGCGAAAGGGCGCGACCCGGCTCCCGATTGAACCGCGTTACGGTCCTTCAGTTCCTCAAATGGTCGGAAATGAAAACATCACTGAAGACGTTCAGTCGGAAATGAGAGACACGTTTCTGCGCCGAATCGACCACGAGGCAATGAGACTCATCAAAGGAGACAAGCAATGAATGATGTGTATTTATGCAAAGCGCTCGGTAAGTTCTTGGAAATGGGCTTGAGCGATTTTCTCCTGCCGCTCGAGCACAAACCCGACGAGCCGACAGTTTTCCGCGCTCCCAAGATAATTCAGGGTTACCTGCCGCCTAAAAATTCCAGGGAGTCGAAGGATGATGATTTTCCTTTTGTCCTGATTCGTCCGGATTCCGGCAAAACGGATGCGGATGGCTGCAGTGCCGACGTCTCGATCGTCATTGGTGTTTGGGATGACGATTTTGAAGGCCATCTCACGGCGCTGACGCTCAAGGAAAAAACGGAGGCACTGCTATTGAATCTGCCGAATCGCACGCTCGATGAGCGGTTCATTCTAGAGACTCCGGTCTCTTGGGAAAACTCTCCGGCGCAGGCGTGGCCGTTCTGGCAAATCGTTATGTCAACCCGCTGGACATTCCGCGCACCTGAAATCGTCAATCCCTATACACCGTATGAATAACATGAAGTTACGAAAAACTGAAGTACAAAAAGAGAGGCCCGTCATTTACGTCGGGCCTTCGTTTTTAGGGCTCTCGACAAACACTGTTTTTCGAGAGGGAGCAAATAAATATCCCGACCACATTGTCCGAATGATCGAAAAAAATCCGGCAATCGGTCAGCTGATGGTTCCTGTCGCGGACGTTCAGCAGGCCAGGGCCAATGTCCGAACTCAGGGACACATTCTTAACACGCTGTACAAACAAGCACTTAAAGGAGCTTAAAAATGGCTTACAAACATGGCGTTTACGTCAGCGAGGTTCCTACAAGCATTCTCCCGCCTGTTCAGGTCAATGCCGGCATTCCGATGATTATCGGAACGGCCCCGGTCAATATGACCGATCCCACTAATGTCAATAAACCGAAAATCTGTTACTCCTACGAAGAGGCGGTTAAAGAATTCGGATTTGTGCCGGCAGAAGAGGACAGCACCAGCGGTCTCAAGAAATTCAATTATTCGATCTGCGAGCTGATTTATTCAGCATTTTCGCTGTATCGAGTTGCACCTATCATTGTGGTCAACGTTCTCGATCCGACAACGCACAAGAAGAACTGCACGACTACAAGCGTTTCTTTCGACGCCAAGACCGGCATTGCAAAAATTGCAGAAACAGGCGTCCTGCCGAATACGTTGGTTCTCAAGGCAGGTGAAAAGACGCTTACGAAAGACACCGACTACATTGTCTCGTTCGACACGGACGGAACAATGATTCTTTCGTCTCTCAAAAATCAGGACGGAGATTTCCTCTGCAGCTCTGAAACCCCGTACACGCTGACGGCATCCAAACTGGATCCTTCCGCGGTTGATGCTGATGACATCATCGGAGGCGTTGATACGTCCGGAAATAAATCCGGCCTCGAGCTGGTGGATGATGTTTTCCCGCTCTTCCGAGTTGTTCCGGGTACGCTGATCGCTCCCGGCTTCTCTTCCAGCCCGAGCGTGGCAGCCGTGATGGCCGCAAAATGCACCGCCATCAACACTGTATTCAAGGCGATTTGTGCAGTCGATGTTCCGACTACAACGGTTAAAAACTACACAGCTGTTGCTAATTGGAAGAACAAAAACAACATCACTGACCCGATGCAAATCTGCTGCTGGCCGATGATCCAACTCGACGGCACTGTGTTTAATCTCTCGACACAGCTTGCTTGCTTGATGGCCCAGGTGGATTCTCAGAATGATGATGTTCCGTATGTATCCCCGTCTAATAAAAATCTGCAGATGACCGGCACATGTCTTGCTGACGGCTCCGAGGTTGTTTTAGGGCCGGACACGGGCTCCTATCTGAACAGCGAGGGCGTTGTCTGTGCATTGAATTTCATCGGAGGTTGGGTCGCCTGGGGCAACAGAACAGCAGTTTATCCGGGGAGCACAGACGTAAAAGATGCCTTTATTCCGAACAGAAGAATGTTCAATTGGATCGGCAATACGTTTATTCAAACGTTCTGGTCGAAGGTAGATTTCCCGGCTACACCGCGCTTGATCAATACGATCATCGATTCCGCAAATATTTGGATGAATGGCTTGGCTGCTATGCAGTACATCCTCGGCGGACGCATCGAGTTCCTTTCTTCTGAGAACTCAATCACTGACCTGATGGACGGGAATCTCGCGTTCCATGTTTACGTCACTCCGCCGCCTCCGGCCAAGGACATCGATTTCATTCTGGAATTTGATCCGGAGTATTTGCAGACCCTATTTGCAGCCTAATTGGAGGTAAAAAATGGCAACAGGAACAAACAGCATCCCGGAGCGCCTGATTAACTATCGCGTCTATAACGAAGCCAACGCCCTGATGGGTATGGCAACCGTTGACTTACCTGAAATTCAGGCAATGAGCGACACCGTGTCCGGTGCCGGTATTGCCGGGGAAGTCGACAGCCCGGTTCTTGGCCACTATCAGGCCATGAGCTCAACTTTCAACTGGAGAACTATTGAAAGGCCTGCACTCGAGCTGGCCAAGCAGCAGGCTCACCAGTTGGAAATCCGCGGTTCTCAGCAGCACTACGACAACACCACAGGAAAAATCACAACAACTCCCATTCGAGTTGTCATGAGAGCGATTCCGAAAAACTTCTCTCTGGGTTCATTTGAACCGGGTTCCACCACGGATTCGTCGACTGAATTTGAGGTGGTCTATCTGAAAATCGTGGTCGATGACAAAGAGGTGGTCGAAATCGATAAATACAACTTTATCGCCAAATTCGGCGATACAGACATGCTCGAGAGCGTCCGGAAAGACCTCGGAATGTCCTAACCAAAACTAGCCGGGGCTCGGCCCCGGCATCAAAGGAGAAACTAAATGAGCGAAATCATTCACACACTCAGCCGCCCGTTTGAATTTGAAGGCAAGAAGTACGAATTTCTGACGTTTGATTTTGACAAATTGAGCGGAAAGGATCTGCGTGAAATTCGGAGAGCCTTCGACAATCCTGCGCGCCCGATTCCCGTCTTAGCAATGGACGAAGAGTTCCTCATGCTGGCAGCGGCCAAAGCGGCACAGGTTCCGTATGAATTAATTGATGCGTTGCCCATGGCTGAAGCCATTTCGATTACAACGTTGGCAAGTCAGTATTTTTTTCAACAGGCCTACTCGGCGGAGCAGGCGAAAGAAATCAACGAGGCGAAAAAGAAACTCTCGATGGGCTAATTAGCACTGTACGCAAATACTGCCTCTGGCTGACCTTGAATGGCGCCGGAGGCAGCGCTTCCGGTTGGTTTGAAAAGCCCCTTACAGAGGTGGTTGAATGGGTGAATGCTTTAGGCGGCCTACTGAGCGAAATTAATGCCAAAACCACCAATTCACAAAAAGAATGGGGCCGAAGAAAAGGGCGAGCTTAAGAATCATCCAGAGCACGTCCAGGATGCATAAGAACATTCCAAGCGGCGTATCTGTATTCCACACCCAGCGATCCTTTTGAAAAGGATTTGAGCGGCCCTTAGAAAACATGTAGGAAACAGCAGCCTGATTGACTAAGTTCGTATTGTTTCCGCCGCCATCACACATTTCATATCTCCTTTTCCTTATGTATTAATTTTAAAAAAGGGAGGGAGAAAAGTAAACGGAAAAAACATAATGAGCGCAAAGACTTACGAAATAATGTTTGAGGTAGCTGCGGCAGTTAACTCCAAATTTCCCAGCGCTTTTAAAAAGGCCGCAGAGACCGTGCAAAAAGCTGAAGACCGAGTTCGAGGCTTGAATAAGCAGTATGAAAAAGTTGGCTCGCTGATTAAACAAACGGAAAAGACCAAGCAATTGTCTGCTCAGTATTTTCGCCAGAAAGAGGCCTTAAATAATCTTAGAGCGGCGATTCAACGGACGAACACTACTAGTTCTGTCATGTTGTCTGAAGAAAAGAGGCTTGCCAAGGCTGTTAATGATTCTCATCGAGCACTAAACACTCAAACAAAGTCACTTTCAACCCTGCGAAAAGAGCTGAATTTAACAGGACGCTCTCTTGATGAAGTGAAGAGAAAGCAAAAGTTATTAGCCGAACAAAGCGCCGTGGCCTCGCGAGTAAACAAAATTAGCAAAGCCAGGGCTGGTTTGGAATTCACTGAGAACTCTTGGGCTGAAAAAGGTATGGGTTCCATGGTTGCGCTCTCTACTCTGGGCTCATCCGTGATGCATTACGCCCAAACTCCCGTGAAACAAGCTATGCAGATGGAAGATGCCATGGCCGAGATTAAGAAGGTTGTGGACTTCTCATCTCCGGACGGATTGCAGAAAATGCAGGCCGCACTTGAAAAAATGAGCTTGTCTATTCCGATTACTGCAGAAGGACTTGCAAAAATTACTGCAGCAGCAGGACAGGCTGGTATTGCAGAGCCGGATCTTATTCGATTCACTGAGACGGCCGCAAAAATGGGAGTGGCCTTCGACATCTCCGCAGAAGAGGCGGGAGAAATGATGGCGAAGTGGCGCTCCGGCATGAACTTGACACAAGATCAGGTCGAAAGTCTTGCAGACGCTACAAACGCATTGAGCAACAACAACGCGGCAATGGCCAAGCAGGTTGGTGAAGCGCTGAAACGATACGGCGCTCTTGGCAAAGTAGCGGGCCTAACGGAAAAACAAACTGCGGCCATGGCAGCCACGATTATCGGCGCCGGCGCAGAGGCCGAAGTTGCTGCAACCGGCATGAACGCATTCATGAGAGCCTTGACGAAGGGCGGCTCAATGACGGATTTGCAGAAGGCCGCTTTTGGGAACCTCGGATTCGACGCCCTGCAGCTTCAAAAGGATGTACAGAAGAACGCTCCTAAGACTATTTTTGCCGTTCTCGAGGCGGTAAAAACCAAGCTTCCCAAAGAGTTGCAAATGCAATATCTGACGGCAATGTTCGGCGAGGAGGGTGCTAGAGCGATGGGCCCAATGCTGGCCAACACGGAAAAGCTGAGGGAAAACTTTGATCTGGTCGCTGAAAGCGAAAAATACGCCGGCTCAATGGAAAAGGAGTTTTTATCAAGAAGCGCAACAACTTCGAACGCTCTGGAGTTGGCCTCAAACGCAATTTCCTATTTTGCCCGAGCTGTCGGTGATCCGATGCTGGGGACTCTCAAAGAAAGAGCCCTGGATTTTGTCAAACTCGGAGAGGCGGCCGGAACCTGGATTAAAGAGAATCAAACACTGGTTAAATGGTTCCTTTCCATTTCCGGGGTCGTTCTCTCATGCGTTGCTGTGTTCCACATACTACGCGTGGCCCTTTTTGTATTGGGTACTCCGATTCTTAAACTTATCACCACAGGAATGAAGTTGTATGAAGGCCTGTTGTTGATCAGAGGAGGATTGTCAGCCAGTACAAGGGCGATAAAAGCCTACTCCTTTGCCATGTCTATTTGGAAAGGAGGAATTCTTCTGGCAACTAAAGCGCTGGGAGGTCTGAAGATGGCCGCAAGTGCTACCGGATCGGCGTTGAAGTTCATGTTCACAAACCCGATCGGTTTAGCCATTACTGCGATCGCGACACTGGTCCTTGCCGGCATCTATCTTTACAAGAATTGGGATGAGGTCAAGGCCAAGTTGGTTGAGCTTTGGACTGCCTTTGAGGAGAAATTCCCGGGGCTGGCAGCCACCATGAAAAACATCTATGAAGGTTCAATCAAGCCGACGATTGACGGAATCAAAACAACCTTCCAAGGCCTGATCAGTTTTATTTCCGGAGTTTTCTCCGGAGATTGGACTAAGGCTTGGGAAGGTGCAAAAACGTCTTTTGCAGGATGCTTCCAAGCCCTGCCGGATTTCGCGAAAGGTCCTCTGAATCTCGTGATTTCGTTGGCCAACAAAGCAATTGCCGGACTCAATTCCCTCGGCTCGTTCAAGATTCCGGATATGGTTCCGGGCATTGGAGGCCAGAGCGTAGGAATTAACATTCCGGAAATTCCGATGCTGGCAGCCGGCGGTATCGCGACAGGGCCGTCGTTAGCAATGGTAGGCGAAGGAAGGGAGCCGGAAGCGATCCTCCCGCTTTCCCGTCTTGGCGGAATGATGGGCGCCGCCGGCCCCTCGATCTCTGTGAACTTCTCTCCTGTAATTCAGATTACAGGAGCCGGAGCGGTTAGAGAGGATGTTCAGGCCGGACTTAGAGCAGGCGTTGCGGACCTTAAGCGCGAACTCGAACGCTTAATCAATTCTGACCGCCGCTTGTCTTACGCCTAAGGAGAGGCTCTATGTATAAAACAATTCAGGGCGACACGTGGGATATTTTGGCCAAGAAACTGCTGGGGAGCGAAATGCACATGTCCGACTTGATTCGGGCAAATCCGGATTATCAGGAATATGTCATTTTCCCGGCAGGGATTGAGCTCAACATCCCTGAGGTCGAGCAGATAACGGCTCAGGAAGAGTCAATGCTTCCGCCATGGAAGAGGAAGGATCGAAATGTCGGGACCTAGACAAACGCGGCTTCGGCTGCTGTTTTCCAAAAACGAAACAGATGTGTCCGAAGACCTGTGCAAAGATCTTCTCTCATGGTCTTTTACCGATCATGAGAGCGGCCAGGCAGACGAAATCAGCCTGACCCTCAAAGATAATGAAGGAAAGTGGGCCGGCAGTTGGAGGCCCGATGGCGGCGAGAGTATAAAAATGTACTTGTCCGCCGGCACCACGGAAGAACCGGGGCCGGAGGCGTTCTTAGGGACATTCTTTGTTGATTATCAGAGAATCTCCGGAGCGCCTCGGGTTTACGAACTCCGAGCCGTGTCCATTCCGCTTAATAAGCCTGTCCGGAAAACTCAGAAAAACCGCGCTTGGGAGAACCATTCTCTTCAGGAAATCGCACAAGAAATCTGCAGGGATGCTGAATTAGAGCTTTTCTTTGATTCCGCCGAAAATCCTCAGTACCAGCGCATTGACCAGTCTCGTCAGAGCGATATGGCCTTCCTGCAGCACTTGTGTGAAGAAGCCGGACTCTCGATCAAAGTCACAGACAAAACCGTTGTGATTTTTGGTCAAGAACGCTACGAGAAAAAAGATCCTGTTTGCACGATGGAGATCGGTGTCAGCGATATCCTGAGTTACACATTCGAGGCTTCTCAAAGCGACACGTATAAAGCAGTAAAGGTCAAGTGGCGCAGCCCTTCAGCGAAGAAGAAGAATCAGGCGGCCGGCTACGACCTCAATCTGCAGAAAGTGAAGGCGGCCAAAGCGACCGAATACGACTTCAATCTGCAGAAAGTTGACAAAAACGGCAAAGGATCAAATCCGGCTGTTTTTGAGTACACCTACACGGATCCGGAGGCCGACGAAAACGGTCAAATCTTTGAGATGAAAAAACGCTGCGCTTCGCTAGAAGAGGCGAAACGGCTGGCTAAAGCCAAGCTCCGACAGCTCAACAACAGAAAAATTACCGGAGACATGACGGTTGTCGGAACCCCGTTCTTGTGCGCCGGGACCGTTATTAAAGTGGTCGGCGCCGGTGCTTTTAGCGGCAATTACATCATCGAAGAGGCAAACCACAGCGGCGGCAGTTCTGGATACACAACGAGCCTGTGTCTGAGGCGCGTCAACAAGGAGTATTAGGATGTTGTTTAAAGCAAACGAAGAAGACCGTGATGCAGTTTTGGCAATTCTCAAAATCGGTGAAGTGACGGATATCGACCCGGCAAAATGCAAGATCCGAGCCACGTTCGATGACGAAGACGGGAAAACAAGTTTTTGGCTTCCGGTTCTCCAGAGAAAGACGCTGCACGATAAAGACTTCTGGCTGCCGGATGTCGGCGAGGACGTTCTTTGTCTGTTCTTTAATGAAGCAGAAGAGGCCGGCTTTGCAGTGGGAAGTTTTTATGCCGGCGATGTGGATGTTCCCGGACAATCCATTGACATCCGGACAGTGAAATTCAAAGACGGATCCGAGTTCAGCTACAACCGAAACAGTCATGAATTGAAGGGCGTGGTTGGCAGCACAAACTTCACGTTGAATCGCCAAAACATTGCGATTTCGGCGCCGGAAACAATCTCCCAGAGCTCCAAAAAAGTTGAAGTCGAGGGATCTAATCAGGTCGCCATTAAGGGCGGGACTTCGGTTGACATCACGACGCCGACGCTCAATCTCAATATTGGCGCTACAACGATGACACTCAACGACTCAAGCGCAACGATTTCGAGCGAGAACGTCAATTTCACAGGGAACTTGAGTATTAATGGCAATTGTTCGGTTCAAGGAAATTTTTCGGTCACCGGGAATATTGATGCCGGAGGCACCGTCCACGGAACTAACATTTAAAGGAGGACGTTATGGCCTTCGGAGTGACCGGATTGCTAGGAACTCTCCCGTTTGTCTGTTCCTCAAATATCGTGAATACATTCAAAGATGTGAATAGAGAGCTGGCGACAAAATACGCCCGCCACGATGTGATCGGCAGGAAGCCGGTTCTTGAGTGGATCGGAGAAGAGCCTGACATGATCAGTTTCAAGATTCGTTTCGATAGTTCTCTGAACTCGCCTCCCGAGACGGGATTGTTTTTACTGAAACAAATGCTTGATTCTCACAAGCCCCAGAGGCTCCTTCTGGGGCCGCGCTACATGGGAAAGTTTGTCCTTGAATCGATCTCGGAGGAACGGCGCTTCCATACGGGCCTCGGCGCCTGCCAGATCGCCGAAGCAACGATTTCATTAACCGAATGCGGTGAAGAAAATGCAACACGTTCTTAATTTATCCCAGCCGATTTCATTTGCTCCCGGCACCGTGGCAGCGGAAGTTCTGCAGAACGTCCGGACGATTCTGGCAACTCGAAAGGGGACCGTCCCTCTGGATCGAGACTTCGGTCTTGAATGGGAGCATGTGGATAAGCCGATCCACATTGCCAAAGCACTTATCCAGGCTGAAATTATTGAGGCTGTTGAGCGATGGGAGCCCAGAGCCGTAATCGACAAAATCGAATTCGGAGAGAAGGCGGAGGACGCCATGGACGGCCTCTTGAATCCAATTATCACATTGAGTATCGGAGGCGGAAATGCCTGAGACTCTACCCAGATGGGGAATGCCGGATGTCAATTTCATTGAGACGGATCCGGAGAAAATCAAGTCAGACATCATCAATCGCTATGAGACCGCCGCCAGCCGAACGCTCAGTGCCGGTGATCCGGTCCGATTGTTTTTGCTGACGATTGCGTCGGAAATTATTCAGCTGCGGCAAGTTTTTAACCATGGAGCGCAGCAGAATTTGCTCACATACGCCCAGGGTCAGTATTTGGACGCCTTGGGTGTGTTTCTCGATACGGCCCGACAGCCCCCAGACAAAGCTGTCACGACAATTCAGTTCACACTCACACAAGTGCTTTCGAGCGCTTTTTTTATACCTGCAGGTTTTCAGGTGAGCGCCGGGAACGTCATGTTTGAAACAACTGAACTGGTGACCGTCGCTCCGGGAGATCTGCAGGGGACGGCGCAAGCAGAATGCACGCAGGCCGGAACCATCGGAAACGGCTATTTAGCCGGGCAAATTTCTACGATTGTGGCGCCTCTGGCATTTTTGGCCAGTGCCGTAAACACGACCGAATCAATAGGCGGTTCCGACATCGAGAGCGATGCAAGCTATGCCGAGCGCCTGCGCCTGAAACCGAATAGTTTTTCTGTGGCAGGTCCGGAGAAGGCCTACATTTTCCACGCGTTTTCAGTCTCTCCTTCCATTATTGACGTAGCGATTGATTCGCCGACTCCGGGCGTTGTGAACGTTTACACGCTTCTGACCGGAGGCGCGCTGCCCTCAGCGGCCTTTCTGCAGGAAGTTGAAGATTATCTGTCCGGAGAAGAGATTAGGCCGCTGACCGATGAAGTCCACGCAAAAGCTCCGACGGCCTATTCGTACAGCGTCAATGTTGACTATTACGTTCTGCAGAGTGACGCAGTGAGACTCTCTGCGATCCAGACGGCTGTCCAAGCGGCAGTGAACGATTACGTCGCGTGGCAGCAGGCCAAAATCGGCAGAGACATCAATCCCGATGAACTCATTAAACGGGTTCGGGATGCTGGCGCAGGCCGGATTCTTCATACAACTCTAACGCCCGCTTTTAAGACTTTAACCAAATCTCAAGTCGCCCAGTGCTCTTCCGTGACAGTGACATTTAAAGGGCTGGAGGATGGCTAATGAAAACACTACAGGACATCACCTTAGGCGACCTGCTGCCCGACATCATTTCATCGGATCAGCAGGTAAAAAAATCTGCAGAAGCAATCGACCCGGAACTGAAAACAGTTTCGGGTTTCTTGTTATTGGGCGCTGTGCTGGCCAACGTCGACAAGTTGACGAGCACGCAGCTTGACCATATTGCCTACTCGTTTGACCTCACAACTTGGCGTGATTATTGGCCCCTGAGCCAAAAACGGCAGGTGGCCAAAACCGTCGTGGCGCAGAAATGCCGCATGGGAACATTGTCCGCGGTTAAAAAAGTTCTTGAGTCTCTCGGCTCTGCCGTTTCCATTACCGAATGGTGGCAGAAAACGCCTAAGGGCACACCTCACACATTTGAGGTGGTTGCTTCTATCGGAGACATATCCGGAGGTCTGAGCGCTAATGCTCAGGAAGATTTTTTCAGACTGCTGGACGAAGCAAAACCTGTTCGCAGTCACTACACATTCACCGTCGTTCAATCGCTTCTTGGAAATTTACAGGTTTCCGGAACGATTCGCTCGGCTTCTTTTGCGCGTTGTTCTTCCGAAATAACGCCACTTACAACTCAAATCAGCGTGACACCGCTCATGAGACCGGTTTCGTACGCACGCATCTAATCACCCACTGAAAATTTAGGAGTTTTGATATGCCTAACGTAGTCATTACGTCGGCAGGCCTTGCCGCGCTCGTAAATGCCGAAAACAACGGAACACTCCCCGTAAAAATCACAAAATTCGGTCTCGGAACCGGAAACTACACACCGTCTGCAGATCAGACAGCTCTCCAGAGCAAATTTAAAGAAATCACAGCACTGTCCGGCGGAGATGTTGGAGACAACACGATCCACGTCACAATGAGCGACACAAGCTCTGATGCTTACACGGTCAACGAAGTAGGTGTGTACCTTGAGGATGGGACTTTGTTTGCTGTCAGCTCTCAGCCGACCGGCGCGATTTTGCAAAAGGCCGCAGGTTCTCAAGGCCTCCTCTCCATTGACTTGGTAATCAGTGGCGGTACCTCCGGGATCACTGTTGACGGAGACACAAACTTCTTTAATCCTCCCGCCACAACACAAGTGGCCGGCGTTGTGAAATTGGCCAGCCTTGACGAAATCAAGACCGGCACAAACTCTTCAAAAGCAGTTACTCCAAGCGGTGTTTTCAATTTCGTGAAGACGTATGTCACGGAAGCAATTGATGCGCTTAAGACACTTCTTCGTAAGGAAATCGCTGCCGCAGCCCTGGCGGCTGTTCCGATCGGAGCATGCATTTTCTACCTGGGCACGGAAATTCCTGACGGTTTCCTACTGATGAACGGAGCCAGTGTCGCCAAGACTGATTTTGATGACCTCTACGATGTCATTAGGGATAAATTCGGAAATGTTGATTCAGATCATTTCAATCTCCCCGACACACATCATAGATTTTTGGAGGGGACAACTAATATTGCGGAGGTGGGGAACTACATCTCCGCGGGATTACCGAATATCTCCTTTCTCGCCGGTACTTTTCTGATGGGCTCTAAGGTTTGGGCCGAAGGGATAAGCATCAATTATCAGCAACAAATTAATTTCTCTAGCGGAGAGGTTTCTGGGAATTTTGTTGACTACAGATTGAATTCAACCGCTATCAATTCTGTGTACGGCGCTTCAGACACAAATCAGCCCGAAGCCGTGAGAGTTTTGTCTCTAGTTAAAGCGTATTAACCAGTAGCCTCTGATTGCTGCCGGCTGGTTTGTCGTCGACGCTCCATAAATCGGATTGGAGCCCGCAGCATTAAAGTTAACAATCCCCGACGCCGTCCCCGGTTCCCGCATAATTGTGAATGTCCACCGAGTGCTCGCGCTCAGGGCGCCACCAGCTGCGGTCAATGGATCGAAGTAGCCGGCAATGTTTGAGAAACCCGTAATATTCGGTTAAAAGCGGATCATCCAGTAGCCCATGAGAGCATCAGGCCGGACTGTATCCGAAGCGCCATAGATTGGATTTGACGCCTGAAGATCAAATCCAACCTGCGTATTTTGCCAATAGCGACTAGTAATTTGATCGGTAGTAACGTAATCTCCGTATCTGCTTAAAACCTTAAAAGGTAACTCAGGGTCCATGTGGTTATAAGAAATTACCGGTAGCGAACCGACCGGAATATTCGGGAATTCTCAGAAACCGCGATTTGCTAGAATGAAAAAACCAAACTCGGTAGAGCATGACGAGAATGGAATTGGGGAGTTGCTGGTTACCTCTCCGATCTGTGCAGAAACCAAGCAAAACGGCTCTCGGATTGCACTCCGGAGCCGCCTTAAAGGATGAGATCATGCTTAGGTTTAAATCTCATGCCTCTAGTATAGCAAAGCGTGGCAAACGATGGTTGCTTAAATTGGTCATCGCGTTGATTCTGCTGATAATATGCTAGGCACTTAGGTAAAGAGCCCCAAGGCGAAAGCTGCGGGGCTCAAGTGTTTCTAACCGAATATCACTTTCGTGCTTCCTTGGGTCGTCTCGAACAATAACGAGACCTCAGAAAATTTGGGAACCGGTGCTATTAGATGGGGCGTTAAAAACGACACTCTTGCAGGCTTCTCAAAAAAGGACATGAGCGCCGGCCGCCTTTATGATCCTCGGTTCGATGCTTCATGGTCAAACCCATTCTTTGGAGCTTCCGACAAACCACAAGTCGATGGGATTTTCGGGATGATGCTTATTCGAGCGTTCTAACCGAATATAAAAGGCCGTTTATCGTTTTTGCCGTCTTTTGGCGAACAAGCTGGCGGTTTAGAGGCATTGTATTACTACGCTCCTACGCAAACGAGAATGCAAGTGGCCCAGGAAACTGCGAACAATATTCCGTGTGATCCGTGCATTGACGCTTCGAGATCGTCTTCCTTGTATCAGGACAATCTAACCGAGATTAAAGTTAATGCCTTGTTTGGTCTGAATCTGATTAAGGCTTTCTAACCGAATATCTATGGAGGTTCCAACGTTGTAGGTTATGCCTCGCCCAATGTTGATGTCCTTGGGACTGGTGCTTTTTCTGCTATGACGAGGTGGGTTTCGTCTCTGCAAATATCTACCGACGGAACAAACGCCTCTAGCATCCAGTTTGACGCTGGCAATTCAAATCACCTGTACGGGCTGTCCGGAACTGTCCAGCCAGCAGGAATTTATGGGCTCCTGTTATTGAAAGCGTATTAGTAACAAACCATAGAGGCCTGCGGGTTGGACAGAACTAGAAGCCCCGAAAAGTGCCGAAGAGCTTGAAGCGTTAAGTTCAATTCCACGATCGATACAGTCTCCTGTCCCTGCGACTACATTTGCTCCGACATTGGCTGTAAAACTGCTTATAGAACCTGTAGCTGTACAGTTACTCCTAGAGACTATCGGAGTGAAAACGCCTTTTATATTCGGACGGCCCGAATATCAAAGGGTCAATAAATAACGCAGACGGCGGAAATTTTGTTGCAGACGGCTGCTTCCGATCTGAGACAATGCCGAATGTCGGTTATACGATTGCAGCAGATCATACGAACGGAAGCTCCCGCCAAACTTTTATCGCAAGTCGCTCCAATTCGACCTATTCAGATTCTGTTTCAACAGTTCAGCCAGCGAGCCTATATGGTTTATACCTCATACGCGCGTATCAAGCATAAGAACCGAATGGACGCGGGTTGGTTTGTCGTTGAGGCTCCATAAATCGGGTTTCCTTGCGAAAGGTCAAACGATAGATTTTGTTTCGGTCTAGAAATCTCTAACGTTTGTATATTGTTATCGTTTTGCCCAGAATTGGAGCAGCTAAAAACGCCATTTCCATTGCTAATGTTTGCTCCGTAGCGTAATACGATGTCCCCTATGTTATTCGGTAGTTCCGAATATTCCAGGAAACATCTCGCACCTGCGAGAACAAGGCCAGCCTCAGCCTAACGGTGCTTTCCAAAGTTACGGATGCGACTATGGCGTCGAAATCGTAAGGAAAGCCGGAGAGAGCCGCCCTTACGCATGGGAGACGGTAAAGTTTTTAGCGAATCTCGTTTCTACTGTATATTCCGACACTGTAACAACGGTTCAGCCTGCCTCACTTAGGATGCATTGCCTCATTCGGTATCAATAGCGAATAAGGCAATAAAGCTGTAAAGCGGCGGGTTGGTTGGTTGTCGAAGCTCCGAAGAGAGAAGAGTTTCGCGAGGCATCGAAAGTCCAAGCGAGTGATCCGGATGTATGACTTTCATACATATCACGGTCAAATTTTCTAGGCCCTGTCCTAGAGATAAACATTGCTCCAGTAAGGTCGTGAAAGCCGTACTGTGATATGTCGAATTGATCGTCAAACCCTCGGCCACTGCTCAAGATATTCGGTTAAAAGCGGATCAGCCAATAACCCATGAGAGCATCTGGTCGAACGGTATCGGCCCTTCCGAAAATTGCATTAACGGTCGAAGCGTTCAAAAAGAAGTCATTAGAGCCTGCCGTCGTTCCCGTAGGCAGACCTCCATTTTTATTGCTAACCTTAATTTTGAACATCCCGTTCGTAATGAAGCTATTGAGCTGGCTGTCACCGTTATACGCAAGAGCTTGAAATCCGCCTTGAATATTCGGATCGTAGATATTGCTGCCACAGGCTCTAAATTTTGAGGATTCAGAGCCTGCGACCATCCAGTGCTAGGCACAAGCCGAAGCGGATAAATTATGTTGTCTCAGCTCCTGAGTTATCTGAAGGGCTGTTTAAAAGCTTGGCACATTGAGCACAGTGCTGAATATATGCATGCCATTTTGGCAATATTTTTTGTCGTGCTGCGAAATAGTCGCCGCGCTGGTAGGCCCGGACAACTTGCGATCCGACAACATGAGCGAGGCAGGCTTCCGCCACTTCAAACGGTATTTCATGGTCGGCAAACCAAGAACGCCCGATTGTGCGGAGGCCATGCGGGACGAGCCGTCCGGAAAACTCTTTTTGCTCATGCATCCACTTGGCCAAGGCCTGGCTGCTGATGGGTTTGTTTGCAGACGACGCAGGGAATAGGTAAGGGCTGCGCTTGTTTTTCCGAATATTTTTAGCCTCCTCAATCAGGGAGACAAGGTAGGGTGTCATCGGGACTCTATGAATTCTCTTCATTTTCATTTTTTCAGCTGGAATGGTGATTGCCTCCTCGGTGATCCATTCCGTCCGGATAGAGATGACCTCTTTAGGGCGAAGTAGGGTAGCCAGCGAAAAATAGAACAACACTCGATATTTTTGAGGAGCGAGCTTCTCCAGTTGCGAGAGGACGATGGGCAATTCCTTCCAGTCCACTGCCGGCATGTGGGTGACCGTCGGGACTGGAAACACTTTGGTTATTTTGGATAAAGGATTTGAGGAGAGGTACCCGGCGTTGACCGTCATGTCGAATATCTCTCTTGTTCTCATGAGGAGACGCTTGATGGTGGATGCCTTGCCTTCTTCTTCCAACGGCTCCATGAGCCGGATGATCATTGGCGGCGTAACGGAATCCAATTGCCGGGAGCCGATTTTTGAGATCACGTATTTCTCCAGCCGAAGACGTTCATCTCTGTAACTGAGAATCCTTCCTTTCTTCTTTGAACACCAGAATTTAAATGCGTCCCGAACTGTGAAAGAACCGGTCGGCTCGATCTCGAGTTCTCTCTGTTTCTTACGGACGATGGCCCGAGCTTGCAGTAATGATATTTCAGGCCAGTGACCAATTGTCTGATCTGTAACGCGGCCGTTTCTAGAAAACCTAAAAACCCACGATTTAACACCGGATACCTGGACCCTGAGCGCGAGTCCGGGAGAGTCTGTTATTTGATAGCGCTTGCTTTTGGGCGTTAATGCCCGGATTTCTTTGGGAGTCAGCATGTCTAAAAAAGTTGAGAAATTAGTTAAAACAGTGTTTGTCTATGATGAGGACGGGTATTTCGAGGACACGCATATCGCGCAGGTCAATCCAAAACGCCCCGGGACATACTTAATGCCGCCCCGTTGCACATTGGTGAAGCCTGCCCTCAAGCCGAAATTTTTCTACAAAATTAAAAAGGTGGGAGATGAAAACTCCGGGTGGGATGAAATTCCGTTCCCGCAGTCTGCCGCTGATTTTGTCGGTGTTGAAATTCCGCACAAGAGCCGGACACTGCATAACCACATGCTCCGCTCTCTACTGACTGAGTATGTAAAGGAGGATCCAGAACGCTTCAGAGAAGTGGCAGTAAACGATAAAAACGGAGACAAAATCGCCACGACAGTCGAGGCGATTCCGGAACCCACTGAAGCAGAGAAGACAGCTCAAAAGGAAGCGGCAGCACGTTCTACAAGAGACTATTACCTGACCATGACGGACTATCTCGTTGTGAACGACTATCCGATTACAGATGAAGAACGCGAACAGGTGCTCGAGTACCGCCAGGCGCTCCGAGATATTCCGCAGGCACGATCTTTTCCGGAAAACATTGTTTGGCCGGAGCCTCCTGCAGTTGCCAAAGCGGCTCATAAATATTGGAAGTCCGCTCAAGTGGCTGCTGAAATCAAACAGAGAATCGAGACAATCCAGGCCCGAACAGATTTGGACGAAGAGCAGAAAACAAAACTGACTGCAGCACTGCAGGCGGTTTATCTACAGGACGGATATCCCTACGTGGTCGAATGGCCGGTAGAGGAAGAGGTTCTAGCAAACCAATAATTTCAAGGAGGCGGGAATGAGAGACCCGCAGAAATTCGATGAGTTCATTACGGCACTGTCGCTGATCGCGTTCGCGCTCGGATTTGTTAGTTCGCTGGCCGGAGCGGCAATGCCGTACGTAAAAGGGGAAAGAAAATTCATGTTCTACCGATACATCGTGGAAGTAGCAACGTCGGCAATCGCCGGCGTTGTTGTGTTTTTGCTTCTTAAAGTGACGGACATTCCTGAAGAGTGGATTGCTGCGCTTACGGGCATCGCTTCATTCTACGGAACGAGGCTGATGAATGTTTTGTATGGACTGTTAGTCGGACGTCTCAAGATCATTTTTTTAGACTCCTCAAAGAACGAAGGGAGGAAAAAAGATGATGAGCAAACGTGAAATCACAGTGACGCCTAGAAGCATCCTTAACGGAACCATTAAGCTGATTTTGATGTCAGCCTTTTATATTGCCGGGGCCTTGACGGAGAGCCAGCTGGCTCTATTCACAATTGATTCTCAAAAGGCGAGGATCAACGAACTGGAAACTGAGACAGAGACGCAGCGCGTTGAAATCGACAATCTCACAAAACGAGTCTCAGAGAACTCAAACAATTTAGCCGCAATATCTGAAATACGCCATGAACTGATAGCGATCAGGCTGGAGATGGCTACTCTGAAAGGATTACATAACAAATGACAGAGCAGAAACTACCGTTTTCGCAGTGGAATCCCATTATTGCTGAGAATTTTGTTAAGAAATGGGAAGGACTGAGTCTTAAGGCTTATAAGTGCACCGCCGGCACGTGGACAATCGGATATGGCCACACAAAAGGCGTCAAACCAGGGCAGGTTATTTCACTTCTGCAGGCTGAAAGATTTCTCAGGGACGATTTGGAAGATCACGCAGAGGACTTGGCGCCTTACGTAACCTGCAGATTGACACGAGGGCAATACATCGCACTGCTGGACTTAGCTTTTAATCTCGGAGTTCCCGCCGTGGCCAAATCCCACACACTGCAGTATTTGAATGCCGGAGATTTGGAGAAAGCCAAAAAAGGTTTTCTATCGTTTTCTAAACAGAAACAGTTCAATCCGGATGGATCGATCAAACGGAAACCAGACGGAACTCCGGACATGAAAACGGTTCCGGGTTTATTGAATCGTAGGCAGGAGGAGGTGGAACTGATGTGAACCCGCTATCGTTTTTCAAAATCGGCGCCGGTGCGTTAATCGTGCTTGGCGCCTATTTTTTCGGCCTTAACCAAGGCCAGAACTCTGAGCAATTAAAAAATGCTCGATCTCAAATTTCCCAACTAACAGCAACGGTTCAGAATTATGAAACGCAATACAAAAATCAGGCGATTGCTCTTGCTGAGCTCCGTATCGCTGAATCTAGCGCTCGTAATGATGTTGAGCGGATGCGCAGCCGAATCAACGTCATCGAAAATAGAGCTAAGACCACTGCAGCTCGAGACACAGTTCAATGCCTCCGATTGGAACAAGAGGCTAGAGGATTACTTCTTGAGGCAAGATCAGCTATTGAGTACTGTAGAAGGGCACTTAGCTCGAAATAACGGCGCCGGCCCTAAATAATAGGAGGAAATAATGGAGAACGAATTACAGAAATACGGTATCAAAAACAGTGACAGGACCAAATGCGAGGTTTGGACCCGGGTGATGGGATATCACCGCCCGGTCGACTCTTTCAACATCGGTAAGCAGGGCGAAGTCGCAGAGCGGAAATATTTTGACGAGAAGAAGTGTTGCTGTCGCAAATAAAAAGCAAAGAGGCGCTAACTGCGCCTCAACCCAACATTATTTAGGATTTTAAATCATCAAGTTCTTTTTCAACTCGTTCTCTGATCCACCTGGATCCTCCGTGTTCACGAATCCAGACAACGATGTGTTTGGGCAGGTAGAACGTCACGCGTTGGCCTCCTTCCGGAGTTTTTCGTGGCGCTCCAACAGTTTTCTTTTCTGTCATTCCTGGCGTTCCTTAGTTGCTTCGATCATTTTTGAGTAATCGACTTTAGAAAACTCGGCTCTAAAACCTTGTTCGTCCAAATCAAAAGAATCGATCACCTCTCCGTTCATATCGACAACATCGAAATCAGGAGTGAACCACCAAAGACCGTAAAGGCTGTCGTCTTTTTGAATCGTGAGCTCGTCTTTATCAACGTTGTATTTGAATCCTTCGTTATAGTGGATATCAAAAGGGACCATAGAATTGTGAGATGTCACTTCTGCGATTCCCTCTATAACATGACCGTTATCTTTATTGATCGTGATTTCGTGTGTATGTTCCCAGCCTCTCATCTCCATTCTCAGCTGCACTTCAGTGAGGGTCTTTCTTTGCTTCATTTTCAATCTCCTTATTGACTATGTTTGTATTCTATTCCATATTATGTATTGTGTCAATACATAATATGGAAATTTAAAAAGTAGAGATTTTTTTGCTGACGTGTTATTCTTCTCTTGTTCATTGAACCGTTTGGAGGTCAGTTGATCGAGATCTCCTGCCGATAAGTTCCCCGCGCAAGCGGGGATGATCCGAGTAGTTGTTCTACATTAGGCGCTACTAAGTACAGTTCCCCGTCGCGGCGGGGATAGAGAGGGCCTTCACGGGCCCTTTCGCTTTTTCCGGGCAAGTCCTTTGCGTTTGAAAACGTGCCCGAAAATATAAAGAATGTGCTTTATTTGTACGTGCTGTAAAAATTTAACATTGATTTTTAATAATAATCTGGTTCAAGTTGGGGCCACCACCTTCTTAATTCTATTTATGACAACGCCTCAGTCTTTTGAGAAGGAAAGGTTAAAAACGAATCATTAGAAGTTCTGATAGAATTGCACTTCTGCACAATGGTGATCTCTTCATCATTAGGCCCCATAGCTCAGTTGGTTAGAGCAGTCGACTCATAATCGATTGGTCACTGGTTCAAGTCCAGTTGGGGCCACCACCTCATCTATTAAATCCAATTAATTGAAGTCAGGATGGAACAGATTCTGAACCCCGGCCTTCTGTAAACGTTATTATCCTCTTTCAGGTCAGCAGAGCATTTGTCTTTGAAATTAAATGGCTCTGAAATTTTCTAATCCAGGGAACTGTTCTTGAAATGATTCAAAACAGTCTCAGGGTTCTTTGCATATTTTCCCGATAGGAAATCTTTGCTAGAGTTAGTAAGATGCTCTATGCCTTGTTTAAGTGAGTTCCCCGCGTAAGCGGGGATGAACCGACCTTTTCCCGGCTGAATAGTTTCGGTAAAATGAGTTCCCCGCGTAAGCGGGGATGAACCGACAAGGCGCCGAATCTACAGCGGGCTGTCTAGGAGTTCCCCGCGTAAGCGGGGATGAACCGATGACCTGAGACCAGAACTCCACCGGTGTCATGAGTTCCCCGCGTAAGCGGGGATGAACCGGGTTTGGTGATTGGTGCTTCATCCAACGATGAGAGTTCCCCGCGTAAGCGGGGAGGAGCCTCGCTCGGCGTCGGCCTTATTCCCCTGTAAAGAGAGCTCCCGCGTGAAGGAGATGTACCGGTCTCTCAGATGTGAGCAAAAAGAGCCAAAGATTTTTCTAGTAGGTCCAGTCGTAGGCTTAATAGTGAAGATCGTGGCGGAAGTGATCAAAAAAGCAGTCTATGAAAAAATCCTCTCAAAGGACGGAGTTCCGTTAATAAATAACCGCTTTTCTTGTCTTTTATTGTCAACTTGATATTTAGAAATTGTCGGTTATCTCAACCAGTTGCGAAATCTCGAATTTCTTACCCTGCGGACAGGTTCATAACCAAATAAAAAATTAAAGAGAGGTTAACCATCTCTTTTATGTTGAAATTTTCGACTACTTAATGATCCTAATCCTATCAAAATGAAATAGTCAATTTTCTCAAGGATTTCCTCAGGTTGTGAACACTCCAAAAATTTGGAATTTTTATCTAGGTAAAAAATGATTACCCTTTAAGCCGACAACCTAACTTTCAAAATAATGAAAGTTTCTTGCATGTTTTCGATGTAATAAAGTGTAATACGATGTCGTAAGAACAATTACCCTTTTGATTTTATGCGCTACTGGGCAAAATATAGAAAAGACCACATCTCGGGAGTTGGGCGGATTCATTTACTCCCTTGCCACCTACTCGATGTGGCAGCCGTCGGTTATTTGATGGTAACCAATAATTTGTTTGGAGCTGCTGATACTCTCAAACAAGTTGGTCTGGAAGGAGAAAGCGGAGCGCAGTTTTTTGCTTGGCTTCTTAGTTCTCATGACATAGGAAAGTTTGCTTGCTCGTTTCAAAGGGAGGTTTGGGTAGGCGGTCAGGAAGATTGCCGTGAACTTGTCTGCCAGAATTTTAGGCACGATGTTTTGGGTTACGCTTTCTGGAGAGAGATTTTTGAAGAGCCTGAGAAATTAGAAAAAGTTTTGCCAAAGTCCGAGTTGGGTACAGGAAGAAAAGCTGGAATCCTAGACATTTGGATATCTGTTACAACAGGACATCATGGTGTTCCTCCTAAACTGAAAGAAAATCTAAATAATTTCACTTCTCAAAATAAGAAAGACGCATTCCAATATTTAGAAGAGGCATTGAAACTTTTTCCCTTAGCGGAAATCCCAGTTTGTTTTAAACAAAAGGAGGTTAGGCATAGGACTAAGTATTACTCCTGGGTAATCTCCGGATTGGTAGTTCTTTGCGATTGGATCGGCTCTAACGAGAAATTCTTTCAATGGGTTGATGAGGAATTTCCGCTTAAGGTGTATTGGGAAAAGGCTCTGTCAGAAGCTGAACGTGCCTTGGCTATTCTTCCACCTTCACCCAAGGTTTCAGAGTTTCAAAATATCCGATCTCTATTTCCTTATATCCACACACCCTCTCCTCTGCAAGAGGTATCAACGGAAATTCAACTCAACAAAATCGGAGCCCAATTGTTTATTTTGGAAGATTTGACAGGGTCGGGGAAAACAGAGGCTGCATTAACATTGGCTAAGAGACTGATGAGCAGTGGGAGGGCGAATGGGATTTTTTATGCTCTTCCAACCATGGCGACGGCAAATGCTATGTACTCCAGGTTGGTTGATGTTCTGAGTAAATTGTACTTACCCGGCTCAAAACCGAGCCTCATTCTCGCTCATAGCCGCAGCCGGTTAATGGAAGGCTTTACCAGCAAAATATGGGATAACCTGTTAAAAGGTTCCTCAGAGTTTAACAACGAAACTCCTGTTTACGCAGGTTGTGCGAGTTGGTTTGCCGAAAGCAGCAAAAAGGCGCTTTTGGCGGATGTAGGCGTCGGCACGATCGATCAAGCCCTGATGGGTGTCTTGCAGTTTCGGCATAACAACTTAAGGCTTTTGGGGCTGGAGAAAAAGGTATTTATTGTCGACGAGGTTCACGCCTACGACGCGTACATGGGTAAAGAGTTAGAGCAGTTAATTAGTGTCTTGGCTTATTACGGTGCCCCGATAATTCTGCTGTCGGCGACCATGTCTCAGACGCAAAGGACCCAATATTTATCTGCTTTTCAATCTGTCTTGTCAGTCGAACCGTCAAAAGATTCGGATGTTGAGACGTTAAGCTATCCCTTATTTACAAAGGCCGATTCGAACGGTATTGAATCGATACCTGTTCTCTCGAATCGCCCGAGAAATATCGATGTTTCATGGCTCTCCTCAGAGAAACAGTGCATCGAATACATTATCGAGAAGGCATCTTCAGGCAAAAGCGTGGTTTGGATTCGGAATACCATTGATGATGCTCTACGGGCGTTTCGATCATTACTTTCTTCTAAAAAAATTGATCCGGAAAAAATCCTACTTTTCCACAGTAGATTCGCATTTAGCGACAGACAGAGAATCGAAGAGCAGGCGGTGTCAGAACTAGGCAAACGCAGCTCTTCTGAACGAGCGGGGAAAATCGTCATCGCAACTCAGGTCATCGAACAGTCACTGGACATAGATGCTGATGAGTTGATTTCGGACTTGGCTCCGATAGACCTGCTGGTACAAAGGTCAGGCCGTCTGCACCGGCATAATCGAGATGCTTCTGGGAGAGTAAAGGATACTGGAGCGGATGAGAGGGGAACTCCGGTTCTTCATATTTTGGCCCCTAGATGGGCGGAATCTCCCCAACAAGATTGGTATTCGGCAATGTTTCATGCAGGTGCCTACGTTTATCCGAATCATGCGCGACTTTGGTTAACTCAGAAAGTCTTGAGAGAACAAGGAACTATCCAGCTCCCAGATAATGCACGGCTTTTGATTGAATCCGTCTACGGTAATGGCTTAGATATTCCTAGTGGATTACAAGATAGCGCACTCGAAGACCGTGGTAAAGAATACTCCGCTAGGTCAATGGCAAAAAATAATTTAATCGTTTTCTCGGCGGGCTATTCATCGGTGAGCTTCCAGGAAGATCTGAGCTCTGCTGATTGGAATTCAGGCGTTTCGGATGACATTGACGATAGCTATTTCGCGGGTGATGTTTCTACCCGACTGGCATCAGAGTCAGTTAACATATGGCTGGCAAAGAATACGAATGGAAAAATTATCCCCTATTCAGGAGGAGACGGTCCGGAGGCGTGGGAGTCGAGCAGACTATCCGTTCGGAGAGGCTGGTGGGAGAAAAACAAAAATGCCTGCATTGGTCTGTCTGAAGACTGCTTGGAGGACTGGTGCAGAGAACATAAAAAAAATAAGGACTATTCACTTGTACTCCTCGTCGAGGAGAATTGCGATTTTTATACGGACAGAGAAGGGCTTGTCGGAAACAACAAAAAACAGGAGGAGTAATTGACGCAAATATCACTAATATCAGAGCAATGGATACCGGTCCGAGACAGGAAAGGTGTCGTCAGAAAAATCTCACCTCTTGAAATATTAGACGAAGAGATTGTGGACATTGCGGCTGAGAGGGCCGATTTTCAAACAGCACTGTGGCAGTTTTTAATTGGCCTCATCCAAACAACCCGGGCGCCGGAGGATGAAGACGCGTGGTTTGATATCTGGGAAGAAGGATTAGAAAAAGCGGATCTAGCTAAGGCATTTTCTAAGGTCGGGCCGGCGTTTATTTTTGGTCCCCAGAGCCCTTCATTCATGCAGGATTTTGACCAGCTGGAAGGAGAAGCGGTTCCTCTGGCCGCGCTTCTTCCGGAATCTCCGGGTGAGAACACCATAAAACATAATAAAGACTTTTTTATTAAGCGCGGAGAAAAAAGATTTTGTCCTCATTGTGCAGCAATGGCTCTATTTTCTTTGCAGTTAAATGCTCCCTCTGGAGGACAAGGGTATCGTACCGGCCTTCGCGGAGGCGGTCCGCTTACCACTCTAATTGAACTTCACAGTTACAAAGGCGACCGAAATGTTCCTCTTTGGCGCAAGTTATGGGCCAATGTTATGCCGGAGTTTGAGTCGAATCTGCCCGTACCTAAAGAATTTGATGCGGCGGTTTTTCCTTGGATGGGAAAAACAAGGACCAGCAAAGCTAAAGGGAGCGAGACGACTCCGGAACAAGTTAATCCTCTTCAGGCATACTGGGGAATGCCTCGCCGAGTACGGATCGATTTTGAGGATCTGGAAGAAGGGAGGTGTGATTTTTGCGGAGAGGAAAGTGATCAGCTGCTTTCAAAAATGAAAGTACAAAACTACGGGATCAACTATTCTGGTTGGGTTCATCCCCTGACACCCTACAGATGTAAGTTAAAAACTCCCGGAGAGTTAAATTCCGTAAAGCTTCAGCCGGGCGGCTTGGTTTGGAAGGATTGGCTCGGTTTAAATGAGGAAACAACCCGCAAGGATACAAAAGAAATTCCTGCGCTGGTTGTGGAAACTTTCAAACATCACATTGGTACTGAAACAAAACACGGCCTTTGGGGATTCGGGTACGACTTCGACAACATGAAAGTACGATGCTGGTATGAGCATCATCTTCCCCAATTATTGTCAAAAGAAATGCAGTCTTCCTTACAGGTTGCTCAAGACAAGGCTGCACGGACTCTTCTTGGGCTGAAAAGAGCATTCAGTAAATTAAATCGTGAGTGTTCTTATTTGGACGTTGAGTTTTGGAATCTTACTCAAAATCTGTTTTTAGGTTTGATTAGGGAACTAGACGAGAAAAACTCCGACTCAGAATCACTCAGCGCTTTTATAAAAAACATAAATCGATTTGCACTGAATTTTTTTGATGACAGAACTTTTTCCTCTCAGATGAATCCAAAAGATTACAAAGAGTGTTCGGAAGCAAGAAAAAATTTATTGGCGAGTCTTTATGCCAAATCAAAATCTACTCCTAAGGAGGCGAAATGAGCTTTATTCGAGGAACCGAGTATGCCAATAAGCTGAACAGCTGGCATAACAATTTGGAAGAAGATCGGCAGCAGAGAGCTAGTTTGCGTAGATGCTCTTCGCTGCTGGATGTTTACACATCCTCAGGATTCCGGGATTTGCTATTTAAGTTAAAACCTCTGTGGGAAGGAAAAGCCGCTTGGCGTTTTACGGCTCTGGCTATCATTGCCGGCGTTGTGTCTCATGTATCGGAAAATGATCCCACCCTCTCATTTGCCGAACGGATGGCTCAGAAGAATGGCGGAGCACCCGTAATGAGCGAGCTGCGTTTTCGCCGACTATTAGCAGTCAGAACAGAAGAGGGGTTGTTTAGAGAGTTAAGACGAGCCGTAAAGCTTGCTGATGGCAGACTAAACATAGTTTCGCTGGCAGACGATGTTTTTAGGTGGTGCGCTGATAATCAAATGTTGGCTTTCAACAAAGGTCAAGATATTCGCCCAACAGATTTAATCCAGGTTCGCTGGAGTTTAGATTATTACGGCGCGTCAGATGACAACAATCAAGAGTAATTTTTAAGGAGAGAACAATGTCCAACTTTATTCAACTTCATTTCTTAACAGCCTTTCCCGCGGCTAATCTCAATCGAGACGATACTGGAGCTCCTAAAACTGTGATGTTTGGCGGTGCTACTCGACTTAGAATTTCCTCTCAGAGTCTGAAGCGCGCCTGGCGAACCTCTGAAGTCTTCTCCGAGCAATTGAAAAAACACATCGGAATCAGAACTTGCCGAATTGCCACTGAAGCCGCAAAGATTATGATGGACGGGGGTGTTGATCAGAAAACAGCTGTCAAGTGGGCAGCTGAGATTGCCAACAAACTAGGCAAAGCAAAAAAGGATAAGGATTCCAGTTCACTTGTAAATACAGAAACAGAGCAACTCGTCCATATTAGCCCTGAGGAGATGGAAAAAGTTAGGGTTCTTGCAAAGCGTCTTTCTGAAGAAAAGAGGGAACCAACTGAAGAGGAATTAGCCATCTTCCAAAATAAGAACCATGCTGTGGATATCGCTTTGTTCGGAAGAATGCTGGCAAGCTCGCCTAAATTTAATGTAGAAGCTGCTTGCCAAGTGGCTCATGCGATTGGAGTATCCGCTTCTGTTATTGAAGACGATTTTTTTACAGCGATCGATGATTTGAAGCAAGAGGCTGATGATGCAGGGGCCGGACACTTAGGCGAAACAGCATTTGGATCTGCTGTTTTTTACAACTATATCTGTTTAGATTTCGATTTGCTCGTTAAGAATCTTGACGGAGACGAACCTCTGGCCAAAAAAGCGGTTATTGCCTTGGTAGAAGCGGCGTTAACAACTCCTCCCACCGGCAAGCAGAATAGCTTCGGCAGCAGAGGTTATGCCCTTTGGGCGCTCGCTGAAAAAGGGGAATTCCAGCCTCGTTCCTTGGCTGCTGCTGTTTGCCATCCCATCTCCGGAAATAACATGATCTCAGATGCGATCACAAGGTTGGAGACATTCCGAGAAAATTTGAACTCTGTTTATGGACAGCAAACCGCTTTCAGGAAATTTGATGTCACAAAACCGTCGGGATCTATGTCCGAATTGCTTGAATTCGTTGGTCAGTGAGCGAGTTATGGATCAATTTCTGATATTTCAACTATTCGGGCCAATGGCGTCGTGGGGAGAGTGTGCTCCGGGCGGAGTTAGGCAAACGCTGGGTATTCCCACAAAATCAGCATTGCTGGGAATTCTTGAGGGTGCTGTGGGCATTACGAGAGATCGGGAGAAAATGCATGGGGCCTTTGCAGCAAACTATGAGTTTGTAATTTGCGGAAGTGAAAACCCCGTTTGGGCTCAGGATTTTCATACTGTCCAGGTTCCTAAAGAAAATAAGAAGATTCTTTATTTAACTCGTAAAGAGGAACTCTCTAACCCTGAACAGCTCGAGACGATACTCTCTACTCGAGATTATCTAAGCGACTCTTGGTGGCTTGTAGCTGTTAAAGCCAAGCCACAGGCACCCTATTCGCTAGAGGAACTTAAAGAGTATATGGAGCGTCCGACGTTCACACCGTATTTGGGCCGGAAGAGCAATCCTTCAGGTTTGCCCTTTTGCCCTCAGATTATGAGCGGAGATCTCAAAGGTGTCTTAGGGAGCTGCTCTAAAAAATTTAAGGAGAAATTAAATTCGGTGGGCCTCAATCTTCCGGAACTCCAGACAGATGGCTATTGGGAGGGAGAGTGTCAAGATCTCAAACCGAAATTTATTATTAGAAGAAGAGACGTACCGCTTAGCCGCACTAAATGGTTGTTTGAGGAGAGAACCATTAATTACGGAGAAGTGTTAAACAGGGAGGATTCGCAATGTACTACTCCAGAATAACCCTTGACCTTGCGAAATTACCTCCGGGACGCCTAAAGGAATTAATAACGAAAGGGAGCTACGCTCTTCACCAGTGGGTATGGCTGCTCTTCACGGATGACGAAACAAGGAAATTCCTTTTCCGAGAAGAAGAGGGGCAGGGCTTCTTAAGATTCTATGTTCTTTCTGAAAATGCTCCTACGAAGAACGATCTATTCCAGATAGAGACAAAAGAATTTAAACCAAAGCTTAGAAAAGGGGATCGCCTTATTTTTTCTTTGAGGGCCAATCCTACGGTTTGTCGAAAAGGCAGAAGATACGACCTATTTATGGACTTAAAGAAGAGGGTACCCCAGCTTGAAAGGCAGGATCTCCTAATACTTCAACAGGCAGAAGCAGCGGAATGGTTAAAAAGGCAAGGGACAGGAGCAGGCTTTTCCCTAATTTCATCAAATGTGGAGAGTTATCAAGGGAAGTGTGTGTATGGGAAAAACGGAGACCGAATCACATTCTCTATCATGGATTTTTCCGGAGTTTTAGAGATTTGTGATCCTGAGAAATTTCTAAGAAAACTCCTGATCGGCTTTGGGAAGGAGAAAGCTTTCGGGTGTGGTCTCATGCTGATTAGAAGGCAGGTGGCCTGGTGATTCCTCCTCTTGGACCGATCATGCTCAAGGACCGTATTTCGATGATTTTTTTGAGATACGGTCATCTAGATGTGATAGACGGAGCATTTGTACTGGTTGACCAGAACGGAGTCCGAACGCATATTCCAGTTGGATCTGTGGCTTGCATCATGCTGGAGCCGGGTACGCGCGTTTCCCATGCTGCGGTCAAGTTAGCCTCTGTAGTTGGAACTCTTCTCGTTTGGGTCGGGGAAGCTGGTGTTCGTCTGTATTCATCCGGTCAACCGGGAGGTGCCAGATCTGATCAATTGCTGTATCAAGCGCGCCTGGCTTTGGATAAGGAACTTAGGCTCAGGGTTGTTCAAAGAATGTACGAGTTACGCTTTAAGGAACGGCCTGATAAAAATCTATCCGTCCAACAATTGATGGGCATAGAAGGCTTCAGAGTTAAAGAAACCTATAGGCTCCTGGCACAGAAGTATAGGGTGACTTGGCATGGCCGTCGTTATGATCCTAAAGATTGGGAAAAAGGTGATATCGCGAATCGCTGTATCAGTGCTGCAACCTCCTGTTTGTACGGCATAACAGAAGCTGCAGTTTTGGCGGCAGGCTATGCGCCAGCAATCGGTTTTATTCACAGCGGTAAACCTCTATCGTTTGTGTATGACATCGCAGATATCATCAAGTTTGACGCCATAGTTCCAAAAGCATTTGAGATAGCGGCGCAGAAGCCTCCCGAACCGGACAGAGTTGTTCGACTGGCCTGCAGAGATATCTTTAGAAGGACCAAACTGACAGAACGAATCATTCCCATGATCGAAAATGTTTTGGCTGCGGGAGGAATCGAGCCTCCTAAACCTGATAAAGATATGTGGGCACCGGCGATTCCTGAACCTGATACGCTCGGAGACCCAGGTCATAGAGGAAAAGGCTAATGACAATGGTGGTCGTAGTTACAGAGAACGTTCCTCCAAGGTTAAGAGGCAGATTAGCGATCTGGCTGTTGGAAGTTCGAGCTGGTGTATACGTGGGAGATGTTTCTAGGAGAGTGAGAGAAATGATTTGGAATCAAATGACGCTCCTCTGTGAGGATGGGAACGTCGTCATGGCATGGGCGACGAACAATGAAACTGGATTTGATTTTCTAACCTTTGGTAAAAATAGACGAATCCCGGTTGAGATGGACGGTCTTCGCTTGGTTTCGTTTATACCGTCGTCTTAATTCGTTAGTTAATGCTCTTTAAAAATTTCGATTAAATGCCTAAAGTATGAATAGACGGATTTATACCGTCTTTAAGTGAGTTCCCCGCGTAAGCGGGGATGAACCGGTCAGAGAATATTTTGAGGGTTTACCCTCAGAGAGTTCCCCGCGTAAGCGGGGATGAACCGACCCATGTAATCGAAAATAGAACCATTAGCGAGAGTTCCCCGCGTAAGCGGGGATGAACCGAACAGGAGCGTTCCCGGATAAACCGACCTCAAGAGTTCCCCGCGTAAGCGGGGATGAACCGCGCTAGTGAAATAATCATGGCGCTTGGCACGTGAGTTCCCCGCGTAAGCGGGGATGAACCGGCAAAGTCGTCGCGCTGATTAAAAAACGCGTCGAGTTCCCCGCGTAAGCGGGGATGAACCGGATGAACACGGGAAACAGATGTACGAAATCCTGAGTTCCCCGCGTAAGCGGGGATGAACCGCGCCTTCACGCAATTGACTATGAGCTCTGTTGGAGTTCCCCGCGTAAGCGGGGATGAACCGTTGAAAATTTCACCATCGCGAAAAATCGCGTGGGAGTTCCCCGCGTAAGCGGGGATGAACCGCGCCAGCAACTATCAAAGCGCCGGCGCCTATCGAGTTCCCCGCGTAAGCGGGGATGAACCGAAAAAAGTACAGTAGGCACGTGTGGACGACGTGAGTTCCCCGCGTAAGCGGGGATGAACCGAGTTAGATCGGCTCGGCTATGTAGCGGAACTTGAGTTCCCCGCGTAAGCGGGGATGAACCGCTACGTTGAGCCTATCGCCGCCGCTGTATCAAGAGTTCCCCGCGTAAGCGGGGATGAACCGTAGTGATAAAACTGGCGCCCCCAACTGTTCGGGAGTTCCCCGCGTAAGCGGGGATGAACCGGCCCCACGGTATCCGACGCAAACAGACTACAGGAGTTCCCCGCGTAAGCGGGGATGAACCGACACGATCATCGAGTTTGCCGCCCTTGTTTGGGAGTTCCCCGCGTAAGCGGGGATGAACCGTTTCGGTCTTCTCCCGGCGGTTCTCTTTTCGTGAGTTCCCCGCGTAAGCGGGGATGAACCGATGTACTTCATGGCGTTGCCGCCATAGAAACCGAGTTCCCCGCGCAAGCGGGGATGAACCGGCACAAGCCCGCACGAATATCGGAGCCGCCAAGAGTTCCCCGCGTAAGCTGGGATGAACCGGTCAGCAACGTAACCTAGACGATCTAAATCCTGAGTTCCCCGCGCAAGCGGGGATGAAGCGTCCAACTGGACAATGGCCCACGACGGCTTAGAGAGTTCCCCGCAAGCGGGGATGAACCGACTGATTGATGTTGAAAATCCAACAGCTATGCGAGTTCCCTGCGCAAGCGAGGGCGGACCGATGGATTGGGTCATCGATCATCTCGATGTCAAAGAGTTCCCCACAAGCGGGGATGGACCGTGGATTCAGCAATAATTCAAGAAGACCTCCGCTTCTTTCCTCATTATGTTATTGGAGGGGTTGATCGAAAAAACAATTTCTTCTTTCCCTTTACTGCTGAGTTGTACACGTACATGGAAGTGAACCGTAATGATGGATTTTTCAACGGTTTAATTTCAAGTACTAGATGAACCGTAGTCACTTACTGTCTTAGATATTGTTGTTGGAAATCCTTCTGCGAAAAGAGTCGGAATTGATAGAAACTATCTTTCTATTCGTATTAATTCACTATCATCTCCAAAGCCTTTTAGGCTTCTCTTTCTAATTCGAAAAAGAAGGTTTTGCTCAAGAATTTAGTGCGCTAAAAGTATTAATAAAATCACAATATTGATTAAAGAACATACCTTCTATCAGCCAGATGGCTTTGAAGGATGAAAGCTCATCACCCATTGTGCCTATTCATGGTCGAGCACAATAAGCGCAAGTTCTAGAGTTGTAGAATGTTTCTTTTGGGATTTTTTTGAAAAAATAGATAAATGGCAGAATGTCAAAATTTTGAACAGTTTGGATTAGCCCCGAATTTGCTTTCCGCAATTAAACGAATGGGATATACAAAGCCGACCGCGATCCAATGTAAGGCAATCCCAGTCGTTCTTCAAGGACGCGACGTTATGGGAGCGGCCCAGACCGGAACTGGCAAAACCGCTAGTTTTGGACTTCCTGTCCTTCAAAAACTTTTGCCATTAGCAAATACAAGCACATCTCCGGCGCGTCATCCTGTACGAGTTTTGATTCTATCTCCGACAAGAGAGTTGGCAGATCAAACAGCAGAGGCACTTTCAAATTACGCAGCTGATACACCCATCCGAATTGGCGTTGTTTATGGCGGGGTGGATATCAAACCTCAAGCTGAGGCATTAAGGAAGGGCGTGGAGATTTTGATCGCGACACCCGGACGCTTATTGGATCATCTCGAGCAGAGAAACACTAATCTTAATCAGAGCGGCATTGTCATTTTGGATGAAGCCGACCGTATGTTGGATATGGGCTTTCTGCCGGACATCTCCAGGATCCTGAATGCGCTTCCCAAAAAGCGCCAGAATCTGATGTTCTCAGCTACGTTCTCTCCGGAAATTAAGAAGTTAGCCGGAAATTTCTTGACTGATCCTGTTGTTATCGAGGTGGCTCGCCAAAACGCGACCGCAGCTACCATTAAACAGGAGGTCTTCTCTGTTAACGAGCTTCAAAAAACGGATGCTTTAGTGGAACTTCTGAAAACCCGCGGAGAAGACCCCGATGGCAAACCGCTCCAGACAATCGTATTCGTCAATGCAAAATTGACGGCGCGTAGACTTGCACGTGAATTAGAAAAATGTGGATTCAATGCTGATGCAATTCATGGAGACAAAACCCAAGAAGAGCGCTTGAAGCTGTTGAAAGATTTCAAGGATGGAACCTTAAATATCATGGTGGCGACGGATGTCGCAGCCCGCGGTTTGGACATTGCCGAGCTGCCGCTCGTGATTAATTACGACGTTCCATTTGTTCCTGAGGACTATGTTCATCGAATTGGCAGAACAGGTCGCGCAGGAAGTTCGGGCCTGGCATTGATGCTGGTTACAGACAAAGATAAGAAGAGTTTTGATGCGATTCGCAAGCTGACGAGGGTAAATTTAATCCTGCAGGAGCTTGATCCTGAACCTCGCAAGAGAGCAAGATTTCCACGAAAGTTTTCCTCAAGTACAGATGCTTGGAAAGCTCCTCGCAAGCCGGAGGATCCATTTTTCTCACGGCCCTATGTACCAGGTCGTTCTTCTGGAAAGAAACCCGCCCCACAAAATTTCTCAAGATCTGTCTCTGGGGAGAAGAGAGAAGTTGCAGTTCTGTTAGGTGGAACAGGCCGCAGAAACTAGGCTTTAATTTGGAATCTCGTTCTCCAACGCTTAACTGCCTCTGAATAAAACTCGTCGAGAGTATCGAAAGCAAAAGGTTTGAATCCTAGGTGAGTCCAGGCACGTGCGGCTTCTTCTTCGGGCTTGCTTCGATCAATCGCTGGGGCCAATGTCTGTTTAGAGAGCTTGTTCCCCTTCTTGTCTAGTACGAGCGGGATGTGCATGTACCCTGGTGTAGTTAAACCTAATGCTATCTGAAGCAAAATTTGTCGCGGCGTGTTGTCTATCAAGTCAGCACCGCGGACAACGTGTGTCACGCCCTGGAATCCGTCATCGACGACAACGGCGAGTTGATAGGCCCAGAGTCCGTCGGCTCTCCGAATAACAAAATCGCCGATTTCTCTCAAAACGTTCTGTTTAAACGTACCTTGCCATCTGTCATTGAAAGAGATGAAACCGTCGTCTACAAGAAAGCGCCACGCACGAATCGGTGCACCGCCTGTTCCATGGCGACAAGTTCCGGGATAGGCGCCCTGTGGCAAGCCGGCAGCTAAGCAGGCGGCTTCGATTCTTTTGCGAGTGCAAGCACACCCATAGGCCAGACCTTTACCGATTAAAAAGTTGAGGGCCTGTTGATAGGCCTCAATTCGAGTTGACTGTCTGAGAATTGGACGATCTGAGTGTAGCTTGAACGCTTCGATGGTTTCGAGCTGATCCTCTGCTGCCCACGCAGGTTCACGAGGCGGATCAATGTCCTCGACGCGAATAATCCACGTTCCTCTATGAGCTTTAGCATCGAGATAACTTGCTAAAAGGCATGCCAAACTTCCGGCGTGTAGATGGCCGGTTGGGGATGGTGCAAAGCGTCCGATGTAATGACTCAAAAAAAATCTCCTCAAACTGATAATGAAATTTTAGTCTGAGGAGAAATTACGAGGTCAACTATTCCTCTTTTTCTTTCTTTGGAGAAGGATTTTCAGTCATAGACTGCGGGACTCCTATGATGGCTGCAGCTTGTGCCGGCGGAACTTGTCCGATGGCTTTCGCACTCTCCGAAGGATCTGCCGAGGGAACAAGATTTGTAGGAGCAGGTGCCCGGAGATTAGAAGGCACAGGAGAAGAGGTGCCTGAAACCTGAGCATTGAACGCAACAGGTGTCGGTGTCGGGGAGACAGTGACCCCATAGGAGGGTCCCGGCATCACAATGCCGTTGGCTACACACGCATCATTGATAGCGTTCAAAAAGGCCGCTTCTAGGCGGTACGGCTCCATCAATTCAATCGGATCAACCCAAACAACCAGTTCTACATTAATGCCAAAATTCCCGAATCCGGTGATACCGCACTCTACCTCATGGAGTGCATCGGGCTTAATACAGAACGGAACTGAGACGGCAGCCTTTTCAATAATTTCTTTAACCTTGCGAAAGTCAATGCCGTAAGGGATCGAGAACGGATAGATCTTTCGAACGCCTCGGCGATCCATGGTGTAATTGGTAAAAGAGCCGTTAATCAGGGAAGCATTAGGGATGATGATTGCTTGACCAGTCGGGGTTACAATACGCGTGGCGCGAATCGTGATCATGGTCACCCGGCCCACCTGGCCGCTCGGAGTGGCAATAATATCGCCTAAGCTGACCGCACGTTCCGATATCAAAATCAAACCGGCAACGGAGTTATTGACAATCGTCTGTAGTCCGAAGCCGATGCCTACTGATAAGGCAGAAACTAAGATCGCCAAGTGTGTGATCGGGAGACCGATCATCGATAAGCCCATCAGAATGCCGACGGCCAATATGCCCCAGTGGATGAAGCGGGCAAACATTGAAAGGGATTCCGGACGGACGGAGTTGTGACGGGAGCCGAACTTCCTGATGCTTTCTTCTCCTAACTTGCCAAGCCAATAAGCAATGAGAAAGACCAAGCAGAACTCGAGAATATCGAACGTGTCGATCTGACTGCCGCCGGCCGTAAACAGCGGTACGTGCAAGGGCTCAAGGATCGCCTCCGACCCGCTTAACAGTTTGTCCCAAAAAGATTCCATGATCTTAGTTTTTATATATTTTTCCTAAGGATTCCAGCATAAAAAAGAGCGCCTTAAAAAAGCGCACTTTTGCCTCAAATCGGATACAAAGCTTTATTGGGAAGCTACTAAAGATTTTTCTAAAAAGTCAGACAGATCTGTGACTTCCTCGATGCTTAAATCATGACCGGCTCCGTCATATCCCTTGGACCAAAGATCGGTTGCTCCGAGCTTACGAAGTTCTCTAACACTGATCTCAGGGTACACGGGCGGTACGTCGCTGTCTTCTTTTCCATAGGCGAGGAAAATCGGAGAGAGGATGCCTTGACCGACATGCTCAATATCGTCAGCAGACTCAATGGGCAGATAGCCGCTCAGGCAGAAGATGCCGCCGATCGGACGGTCGAGTTTCAGAGCCGTGTAAAGCGCAACGCAGCCGCCCTGTGAGAAACCTCCTAAGAAGATTCGATCCCGTCTAATGCCTTTCGTCTCTTCCAGGGCAATTAAACGTTCTGCGATACGGGCGCTCTCAATAAGTGCCGGCTCGTCGCTGGCACCGATTCCGTCGGTGTCGAGAAGATCGAACCAGCCGCGCATCAGGAAGCCTTTATTTGCTGCAATCTCACGTTCAGGTGCGGTCGGAAGAATCAAACGAGCCTGTTCGACAGGTGCGCCGCATGCTGCAAGTTCCTCTCGGAAATGTTCGAAATCCGATCCGTCGCTGCCCAAGCCGTGCAGCATGATGATCGTGGAGTCCGCTTTGCCTTCTTTTGGTTCAATGATTTTTGCATCAATGACATGAGGCTGCGGCGCGGATTTCGGGCGGAAAGCCTTAACGACATTAGGACGGGTTTCAATGGCCGGACCGCCGATCAAATCAATACAGTAGGGTACTGCCGCAAAAATACCGTGAATGCCTTTGGAAGGAATGCCTTCCAAAGTTTCAGCGATAGCCTTGGGCTGCCCCGGAAGGTTAATGATCAAAGCGGCATGATCTTTGATTTCGCGAAGCACGCCGACCTGGCGGGACAAAATCGCGGTCGGAACAAAGGCAAGAGAAACCGCACGCATTTGTTCTCCGAATCCCGGAAGGGTACGAGTGGCGACAGCCAGCGTGGCTTCAGGCGTCACGTCACGACGAGACGGACCGGTGCCTCCGGTTGTCAGAATCAAATCGCAGTTTTCCTGATCACACAATTCTTTCAGAGTCGCTTCGATAAGCTGCTGTTCATCAGGAATGAGTTTTTCCACAACTTCATAGTCAGAAAGCAAAGCCTTAGCGAGCCATTCTTTTAAAGAGGGAATGCCTTTGTCCTGATAAGTTCCGGAAGAGGCACGATCGGAAATGGAAACCAGACCGATTTTTGCTTTGCTATTCTTCATCGTCTTCCTCCTCAGTCGCTTCCAACACGATCGGAGGAAGAACCATTGCGTAGATTAGTTTGTAGAGTGCACGGGCGGATTTCGGAGGCTTATTGCCTTCGGCTTCTTTACGAGCATTACGGATAAGCTGACGAACTTCCTGAACATTGACGTCAGGGAACTGAGCAATAAATTTTGTCAGAGCGGCATCATCTGCAATCAACGCATCTCTCAGACGTTCACTCTTATGCAGTGCGGCCACCGCCGCTTTATCGTTGCCTGTTGCACGGTCAATGGCCTGACGAACGGCGTCTCCGTCTAATGCTCTCATGTATTTGCCGATAAGCTGGAGCTGGCGTCGTTTGGCACCGAAGGAGGGAACACGGTGATAATCCTCAATGGCTTTAAGAATGACTTCGGGAAGTTCGATTTTTGCCAGCGTTTCGGCACCCAGGGTGGTCAGTTCTTTACCGAGATCCTGCAGATGCTCGGCCCTTCTTTTCAGTTCACTTTTGCTCGGACCGCTGTACTCTTCTTCAAGGTTTTCGTTTGTATTCTTCATATTAGCGTGACCTTCTTTAGTAATATTTGCATCAAGCGCTATCATAATCTCCAATCTTTAGTTTCCGCTTCAAAATATGAGTCAAACTCCCACAATAAGTAGCTCAGAAGAGCTCGGTTCCTTGGTTTCGCATGCTTTAGACACAGCGCTTTCTCTAGGTGCAACTTCCGCTTCGGTAGAAGTCAGTGAAGAGAAGGGGACATGTGTTACGGTAAGAAATCGGGAAACAGAATCCATCGAACATACCCATGACCGAGATTTCGGAATTACCGTCTATCTCGGTAAATCTAAGGCTGTGGCTTCCAGCGGAGACTTTCGCAAAGAATCGATCTTAAGAACGGTCAAAGCGGCGCTTGATATGGCGCGCTACACCACACCGGATGAATGCAACGGCCTGCCGGATAAAGAACGACTCTGCACGAACCCACGTCAGCTTGATCTCTTCCATCCGTGGAACATCTCGATTGAAGAACAGGTTCAAAAGGCGGTCGAAGCAGAAAAAGCGGCATTGAGTGTCGATAAACGCGTGGTGAATTCCGACGGCGCAATGGTCACGACAACGATCGGCTCTTTTATCTTGGGAAATACCGAAGGCTTTTTGCACGGCTATCCCTTTAGCGACCATTCGATTGACACCTCAGTGATCGCTGAGGACCAAAACGGAATGCAGGTCGGCTCCTGGCACACTTCCGGCGTTTCGTCGATGGATTTGCTCTCGCCGCAGCAGGTCGGCATGATCGCCGGCCAAAGAGCTGTAGATCATCTGTCGGCACGCGGTTTATCGACCCGCAAGTGCCCGGTCGTTTTTGAAGCACCGGTTGCCAAGAGCTTATTCAGAACCTTTGTTCATGCGGCAAGCGGTTCAGCGTTGTACCGCAAGACCTCCTTCCTCGAAGGAATGCTGAATAAACCGATTTTCCCCGATCATCTTTCCATTTTGGAGAATCCGTTCATCCCGCGCTATTGGGGCTCGGCGCCTTTTGATGATGAAGGCATCCGTCCTTCTGAACGCTTAGTCGTCGATCACGGTGTGCTGAGCGGACTTTTTCTGAGCAGCTATTCGGCTCGCAAGTTGGGAATGACGACAACAGGAAATGCCGGCGGACCCTACAACCTCATCTTCTCCGAAGCACCGGAAGCCTCCGAAAAAACGCTTTCCGCATTGCTCTCCCGTATGGGAACCGGCCTCTTAGTAACTGAGCTCATCGGGCAGGGCGTCAACTACACGACAGGAGATTTCTCTAAGGGCGCATCCGGTTTCTGGGTGGAGAACGGAAGGATCGCTTACCCGGTGGAAGGCATTACCGTTGCTGGCAATCTCAGAGACATCTTCATGTCTATCGAAGCGATGTCGGACGACGTGGACTTGAACGGCTGCTACCTCAGCGGATCGGTGCTGATTAAAGAAATGACCGTTGCCGGAAATTCTTAAGTCTGAAAAAAGCCGCTCCTGCTAATTTCTCCTCAGAAGTCCGAATAATTTCTTTCAAATTATTACAATTAGGGACCTATAACAAAACGAATCTCGTAGGAGAAAAAATGCAGAAAAAAGATATTGACTGGAGCAAATTAGGCTTCGGCTACACACCGACCGACTACCGTTTCGAAGCTCATTGGAAAGACGGTAAATGGGATGAAGGTAAGATGATCACTGATTCCAATATCGAACTGTCCGAAGCCGCTTGCGTATTCCACTATGCCCAGTGCTGTTTTGAAGGGTTGAAAGCTTACACCACCGTCAACGGCGATATCGTTACTTTCCGTCCGGATTTGAACGCAGAACGTATGATGGGCAGTGCCGAACGCCTTGAAATGCCGGCTTTCCCGAAAGAAAAATTCATTCAGGCCGTCAAGGACGTTGTCGCAGCCAACGCTGCTTGGGTTCCTCCTTACGGCACCGGCGCAACGCTGTACATCCGCCCCGTCATGATCGGTTCCGGTCCTCAGATCGGTGTGGCGCCGGCCCATGAGTTTATTTTCAGAATTTTCGTGATGCCGGTCGGCGCATATTTCAAAGGCGCTATCAAGCCGCTTAAGCTGACGGTTCCTGAGTTCGACCGTGCCGCTCCCCGCGGAACCGGTCATATCAAAGCCGGTCTGAACTACGCTATGAGTCTGCATCCGACAATGGAAGCTCATCGCCACGGCTACGCCGAAAACATCTACCTTGATCCGGCTACACGCACCTATATCGAAGAAACCGGCGGTGCCAACCTGATTTTCGTTGACAAGGAAGGCACAATCATTGTTCCGAAGTCCGATTCCATTCTTCCTTCCGTCACACGCCGCTCTTTAATCGACGTTGCCAAGAGATTGGGCTATAAGGTTGTTGAGCGTCCCGTTAAGCTGAACGAACTCAAAGACATGGCTGAAGGCGCTCTTTGCGGTACGGCTGCCGTCTTGGCTCCGATCGGTATGGTCAATACACCTGACGGCGATATCTACTTCCCATCCGGCATGGAAAAGATGGGTCCTATCTGCACCAAGCTCAGAGAAACACTGACCGGTATCCAGATGGGCGAAATCGAAGGTCCTGAAGGCTGGGTCGTCAAGATTGACGCTGAATAATTTTTGCTGAATAGCAAAAGCGAAACGCCCGGAGAGATCCGGGCGTTTCGCGTGGGAGCACGGGAACTTTTAAGGTTCCCGTGCGTTCCTGAATTATTTATGAGCGCGGTTCTTGAGACGCTCTTTCCAAATGCCGACTTGTTTGGCGACCTGAGAAGGTGCCGTGCCGCCGGTGTGGTTGCGGGAAGCAATGGAGCCTTCAAGCGTCAGACTGTCGTAAACATCTTCACCGACTTTATCGCTGAATTCTCTTAATTCCTCAAGCGTGAGGTCATGCAGACCGCAGCCTTTCTCAGAAGCAAGACGCACGGCGCAGCCGACAGCTTCGTGAGCGTCACGGAAGGGCAGGCCTTTGCGGACGAGGTAGTCGGCGAAGTCTGTAGCGGTTGGATAACCGAGCATGACGGCTTCACGCATACGGGCCTTGTTGACCTGGATTCCGGGGATCATTTCGATGAAAGCGCGCAGAGTGTCTTTGACGGTATCAATCGTGTCAAAGAGCGGCTCTTTGTCTTCCTGATTGTCTTTGTTGTAAGCAAGGGGCTGTCCCTTCATCAGCATCAGAAGGCCCATCAGGTGACCGACCACGCGTCCGGACTTGCCGCGGGCAGCTTCCGGAACGTCCGGATTCTTTTTCTGCGGCATGATGGAGGAACCCGTCGTGAATCTGTCCGGCAGCATGATGTATGCGAAGTTGGTGTTCATCCAGTAGATGAGCTCTTCGGACATACGGGAAATGTGGATCATGATGAGCGAAGCGCAGGAGCAGAATTCAATTGCAAAATCGCGGTCGCTGACGGAGTCCAGAGAGTTCTGAGTCACACCTTCAAATCCGAGCAGTTCTGCCGTGTATTCGCGGTCAATCGGATAGGTGGTGCCGGCAAGAGCAGCGGCACCGAGCGGAGAACGATTGACGCGTTTGCGGCAGTCGGCCAAGCGTTCGCGGTCGCGCTCGAACATTTCGGCATAAGCCAGGCAGTGATGGCCGAGAGTGACGGGCTGAGCAACCTGCATGTGGGTGTAGCCCGGCATGATGGTGTCGATGTTCTTTTCGGCAACCGTCAGCAGGGATTTCTGCAGATGAGAGAGAAGATCCATGATCTGGTCGATCTCATTGCGCAGGTACAGACGAATATCTAATGCAACTTGGTCATTACGGCTGCGGCCGGTGTGAAGGCGCTTTCCGGCGTCTCCGACAAGTTCCGTTAAACGGGCTTCAATGTTGAGATGAACGTCTTCGAGTTCGAGTTTCCATTCGAAGCGGTTTTCTTTGATTTCCTGAAGAATCTGACGCATTCCGCGTTCGGTGTCATTCAAATCTTCTTTGGAAATAATGCCGCATTTGGCAAGCATCTTGGCATGGGCCACGGAGCCTGCGATATCGGCTTCAGCCATACGCTTGTCAAAGTTCACGCTGGCGGTGTAACGAAGGACAAATTCGGCCATAGGCTCAGAAAAGCGTCCGCTCCAAGCTTCTTTTTTGGAGGCAAGCGGATCGGCATGAACTGAGAGAGGATTGTGTTGGGCCATAACTTTTGCAGTCAGTAATGAAAAAGGCCAATTATAGCCAGTAATGACTGAATTGTCGGGTAACGGATTGTCTACAAAAGGTTTTCTTTGTTGTTAGAGGTGGTTTTCGAAAGCGATTGTTAAGACCGGTGTAACGCGCTTCCCGCCCATCTTGATAAACTCCCATTCATTCTTTGTATTTCTCTAAAAAGTTAAAAAATGACTCAGCAAGATCATCTGGTTATTGCCACTCGCGAAAGCCCGCTGGCGCTTTGGCAGGCAAAGTACGTTCAGAGCTGCCTGAAAGAAAAATTCCCCGAGCTTGATGTTCAGCTTTTAGGTTTAACTACCAAAGGCGACAAAATTTTGGATGTCACGCTCTCCAAGATCGGAGGAAAAGGTTTGTTCGTTAAAGAACTTGAAGCCGCTATGCTTGAAGGCAAAGCTCAAATCGCCGTCCACAGTCTGAAAGATGTCCCGATGGATCTTCTTGAGCCGTTCACACTGGCTGCCGTGATGGTCCGTGAAGATCCGCGCGATGCTGTGGTTTCTCATAAATATGCCTCTTTAGAAGAGATGCCGGCCGGAAGCGTTGTCGGCACCTCCAGCCTTCGTCGTGAACTGATGGTTCGTTCCCGTTTCCCGCACCTCAAGGTCGAGATGATTCGCGGTAACGTGGGCACTCGTCTTTCTAAGCTCGACAACGGACAGTACGACACCCTCGTGATGGCGGCAGCCGGTCTGAAGCGCCTCGGTTTGTCCGATCGCATTCGTTCCATTATTCCGCCTGAAGTTTCCCTTCCGGCGCCGGGTCAAGGTGCTATCGGCATTGAAGCGGTTGGAAACGACGAAATGACACAGAAATACGTCGAAGCGCTCAACGACGAAGACACTCGTCTGTGCACTCAGGCGGAAAGAGCGGTTTCCAGAGCACTCGGCGGTTCCTGCCAGGTTCCTTTGGCTGCCTACGCCACGATTGACGACGGTCAGATGTTCCTCCGCGCACTTGTCGGCAACCACATGACCGGTGAATATGTGACGGCTGAATACACGGGCCTGGCAAATGAGCCTGAAGAAAATGCCCGCAAGGTGCTGGATCAGCTGATCGAAAAAGGCGCTAAGCGTCTTCTGAAAGAAGTGCTCGGAAAGTAATGCGCACGATCTTAAACATGAAGCCGGGGCCTGGCGGGCAGCGGCTTCAGGAAGAACTGGAAGCAAAAACGGCCGGTTCGGTTTACTGGCCGGCGTTTACGTTTGATCGTTCGGAAGATTACGAGGAAAGCGTCAAAGAAATTCTCGAAGGAGCTGAAAGAGGCGCGTTGCTGATTCTCGTGAGTCCGACGACGGTCAGCTTCATGAAGGACATTTTTCCTCAGCTTCCTGAATCTGCTCGCTTTGCCTGTGTCGGCGAACCGACCGCTAAAGCTTTGACCGCGGCTTTTCCTGCAGCACACGAAATTCTTTTTCCGCACGGAAGCTCTCTGGAGAGCGGTTCCGAACTGCTTTTTGAACTCCTTTTGGAAGAAGGTCTTCCTCCGGAAGTTGTCCTCATTCGAGGCGACACGGGCCGTCAGTTCCTGATTGACGTGCTGCGGGATAAAGGTGTTCCTGTGACCGTGGCACCTATCTATAAGAGAATCCCGCTGAAGGCTTCAGGCGATCAAAAGAGGTGGATCGGACGCGGAGAAGCGCCGGTGGTTTATCTGACGAGCACGGACGCCATACGAACCCTCGAAGAAAACGTCGGAGGAGACAATGCCGGATGGCTGAAGTCGGCTTTAGTTCTGACGATCCATCCCCGCATTCAAGAGCATCTCTTTGAGGAGGGTTTCAAGAACGTCGAATTAGTGGAGTCCCGCTGCAGCGGACTTGCTGATAAATTGATCTCCTTGGCAGAGTAAGGAACTAACGATTAAAATCAATAGATTAGTTCCTAATTAATGAAGGTTGGAAAAATATTATGGATATGAGCAAAATCAGCGCAGGAAAAGACCTGCCGCACGATTTCAATGTTGTGATTGAAATCCCCGCACAGAGCGACCCCGTCAAGTATGAAGTTGACAAAGAAAGCGGCGCTCTTCTGGTCGACCGTTTCATCGGCACTTCCATGCGTTATCCTGCAAACTACGGTTTCATCCCTCAGACCCTCGGCGATGACGGTGACCCCGTTGACGTTTGCGTGATTACTCCGTTCCCTCTGCTGGCCGGATCCGTGATCCGCTGCCGTCCGCTCGGCATGCTCCTGATGGAAGACGAAAGCGGCGGCGACATGAAGATGCTTGCAGTTCCGGTTCAGAAGCTGACTCCGCGCTACAACAAGATTCAGACCATCGATGATGTTCCTGAAGATTATCTTGCTCAGATCCGCCATTTCTTTGAACACTACAAAGATCTGGAAAAAGGCAAATGGGCTAAGGTTTCCGGCTGGACCGGTCCTGAAGAAGCCTGCAAGGTGATCATGAAAGGCGTTGAAGCTTACAACAACGCTAAATAATCTTTCGATCCCTGTTTTTTAGGATGAGACCCGGGCAATTCGCTCGGGTTTTCTATTTTTGGCCTCCGCTGAGCACTCGGACGGCACTTTGTTTTGTATGATCTAGAACATCGGGTTTGGAGTCCGCAATCGATTAGGAGGTTCACGGATGATTGAAAAAGTAGTGGTCTCAATGGCGCAGCTGAATCAGACTGGCGGTGACTTGGAAGGAAACTTTAAGCGGATAGCCGAAGCCGCAGAAAAAGCGAAGCATTCCGACATCTTAGTGACCCCTGAACTTTCTTTGTGCGGATATCCTCCAGAAGATTTATTGTTTTTGGACAGTTTTTTAGAAGACTGTGCAAAGAAACTCAATGAGCTGGTTGAATATTCAACCCGTTTTCCGAAACTGCATATTCTTGCAGGCTATCCCTTAAAAGAAGCCGGCCGTTTATATAACGTGGTCTCCGTCATCCTCAACGGCAAAATTCTCCTTACTTATCGAAAGAAGAATCTTCCCAACTACGGTGTTTTTGATGAAGAACGCTACTTCACGCCGGGCGGAGAAGACGTCTGCACGTTTGATGTCGGAGATACGCGCTTCGGCGTCAATATTTGTGAAGATATTTGGTTCCCGGAAGCACCTTCGCAAGCCAAAGAGCAGGGCGCACAGGTTCTCTTAATCGCCAATGCTTCTCCGTTTGAAGAAGGAAAGGAAGAACAGCGGTTAAATATGGTGCGCCGCCATGTGAACGCCATCGGAATGGACGCCTGCTACGTCAATATGTGCGGAGCGCAGGATGAAATCGTTTTTGACGGAGAAACTTTTGCCTGCTCGGCCGACGAGGTTCTGGCCCGTGCGCCTCATATGAAAGAGTCGCTTCTTTCTGTGGAAGTCAGAAAAGGCAGAATCTGCCGCGGAGAGGATTCCCAGCCGCTGTCTGATTGGGCCGTGCTTTACGAAGCCCTGGTTGTCAGCATGCGGGACTACATCAATAAGAACGGATTTAAGGGTGTCGTGCTGGGCCTTTCCGGAGGCGTGGACTCTGCACTGGTCCTTAAGATCGCGGTGGACGCCGTGGGCAACGACAAAGTGCTCGCCGTGATGATGCCGTCCGTTTATACATCTTCATTAAGCCGTGGTGACGCGGCCAAATTGGCTTCTCGTTTGGGCGTACGCCTTGAGACGATTTCAATTCAGGACGGCTACACGGCATTTGAATTCATGCTGGCCAAGCAGTTCAACGGCATGCCGCACGATGTCACTGAAGAAAACCTTCAGGCACGTATCCGCGGTGTCATTCTGATGGCTATTTCCAATAAGTTCGGCTCGATGGTTGCTACGACCGGGAATAAGAGCGAAATGGCGGTCGGTTATTCAACCCTGTACGGCGACCTGGCAGGCGGTTTCGCCGTGATTAAAGACGTCTACAAGACTCAGGTCTACGCTTTGTGCCGCTGGATTAACGAATGCAGTAAAGAGAATCCGGTTTTCCCGGAAACGATACTGACTCGTGCTCCGAGCGCGGAGCTTCGTGAGAATCAAAAGGATCAGGATTCTCTGCCGGATTACAGCGTGCTCGACGAGATTCTTCGCCGCTTCATCGAAGATCGTGAAGGGCCGGAAGAGATTGTTGCAGCAGGCTTTGACCGTGCCGTCGTCGACAAAGTTTTAAGAATGGTCAGCCGTGCGGAATACAAGCGCCGCCAGTCTCCGATCGGACCTAAGGTGACAAAAGTCGCTTTCGGGCGGGATTGGCGCTTCCCGGTCACTAATAAATACAGACTTTAAGAGTAAAATTTCTGAAAAAATTTCGGGAGAAAAAATGAAACAAGTCGTCGCTATTATCAAGCCCTTCAAACTTGACGAAGTGAGAGAGGCACTCGCAGAAATTGGTGTTCAGGGTATGACCGTGACCGAGGTCAAAGGTTTCGGCCGTCAGAAAGGACATACCGAACTTTACCGTGGTGCGGAGTACGTCGTGGACTTTCTGCCCAAGATGAAGATTGAGTGCGTGGTCGACGACTCGCTGGTCAACATGGCGGTCGAAGCGATTATGAAAACCGCCCGTACCAACAAGATCGGCGACGGAAAGATTTTCGTGATGCCGGTCGAAGAGGTGATTCGAATCAGAACTGGTGAAACCGGAAACGCTGCCGTCTAACAAAACGAAAGACCGATGCCGCAAAGCATCGGTCGAATTTTTTTCTGCCGGTTAAGGCGCTAAAAGAACATAAACGGCGCCGGCTCCTCCGTCATAAGGCGGCGCCTGTACAAAGGCGAGCACCTCTTTTCGCTGAGCCAGCCAAACCGGAACCTTTTCCTTTAAAACAGGCTTCCGTCCAGCGGAGCCGAATCCTTGTCCGTGGATGATTCGCACGGCACGGTGTCCGGCTTTTCTCTCCTCGTTTAAGAATTCCACCAGAAGCAGTCTGGCTTCCTCCGACGTGTACCCGTGAAGATCCAAGGTACCTTTAACGGACCATGCGCCCTGGTGCAGTTTCTTGGGAACATCGGGCGCCATAGAAGGTGCCCGATAAGACAGCCGTTCATCGGAATCCAGAAGGTGATCGATACTGATGTTGTCGGACAAAGAGTCTTCGAGCACCGCTTTTTCGTCGGCGTAGCGCTGACGAGGAATGGGTGCCGGCTTCGGCATGGCGTGGAAGACTTTATCTTCCCTGCCTATTTTTTTTTTGACTCCGAGTTCTTTCATTGCATTCTCGAACTCGTGAGCTTTAGCCTCAGCCTCTTTACGCTTTTGTTCCTTTTCGGCAGCGATTCGTGCTTCTTCTTCCTGTTTGACTTTCAGTTGTTCCTTCAAGCTCATCAGAGAAGCGAAAGACTCTTTATCGACATTCATTTCTGTTAATCAACCAAACCGTTTGTTTCTAAATAGTTTAAGGCGTCCAGAGCAGCCATACAGCCGGAAGCAGCGCTGGTAATGGCTTGACGGTAAACCTGGTCCTGGCAGTCGCCGGCGGCAAAGACACCCGGGAGGTTGGTGGCCTGAGCAGCGCCGGAGGCAATACCTTTAGTGACGATGTAACCGTGGTTCATCTCCAGCTGGCCTTCGAACATCTTGGTGTTTGGGGAGTGGCCGATGGCAATGAAAACGCCCATAACCGGAATGTCTTCCTTTTCACCCGTCTTGAGGTTGTTCAAACGGACGCCGGTCACACCGGTCTTGTCGCCCAGGATTTCGTCCAGCGTGCAGAACTCGTGGAGAACGATCTTGCCTTCGGCTGCGACGGCTTTAAGACGATCTACCATGATTTTTTCAGCGCGATACTGGTCGCGGCGGTGGATCATGTGAACCTTGGAGGCGATACCGGCAAGATAGATGGCCTCTTTAATTGCGGAGTCGCCGCCGCCGACGATGGCAACTTCCTGGTTGCGGTAGAAGAAACCGTCGCAGGTTGCGCAGGCGGAAACGCCTTTGCCCTTGAATTCTTCTTCACTGGGAAGACCGAGATACTTAGCGCTGGCGCCGGTAGCAATAATCAGAGCGTCGCAAGTGTAGTTGCCGTTGTTGCCGACCAAACGGATCGGTTTTTCGTTCAGATGAGCTTCGGAAATTTCATCGAAAACGATTCTTGTTTCAAAACGCTCAGCATGTTCGAGCATGCGCTGCATAAGTTCCGGACCCATCACGCCTTTGGGGTCGCCGGGCCAGTTGTCGACTTCAGTCGTTGTTGTCAGCTGACCGCCTTGCTCCATACCTGTAATGAGAGTAGGTTTTAAGTTAGCGCGGGCGGCATAAACGGCGGCGGTATAGCCGGCGGGGCCCGAACCGATGATCAAAACTTTACTGTGTTCGGTATTGGTAGTCATGTTCTACTTCCTTTAATATTCACAAATTGTCCAACGATTATAGAGCGTTGGTTTACAACTAGAATTACGGAAACACCATTTAACACATAATGAGCAACTCGATAGAAACCTCCTTCTTATATAGAAATTTCCCCCGGTTTCGGAATAATTCCGAAGACGAGGTCGGCGCCGGAGGAAAACTCTGGGGTCTGGTTCTCTTTTGCGTTTGCGCGGCGGCTTGTATCGCTCTTTCTCTTGTTCTGGGAAGTTATGACTACTCGGATCCGGGATTTTCACGCTTCAATACCAAGCTCCAAGTCAGCAACTTCTTCGGAGTGCAGGGTGCTTGGACGGCCGATCTGTTCTATCTTTTATTCGGCTGGGGCGCCTGGGTCTTTGTTATCGGACTCTTTTATTTTCTGGTTCGCGGCTTAAAACGCCTGCGAGGAAAAAAAGTTTCCGTTTCTCCGATCCCGATGGGTTTCCGTATTTTGGCTTTCTGTGTGTTGGTCCTTAGTTGCTGTGCGCTGTTCTTCCTTCGGTTCCATACTCATTCCGAAGGGCTTCCCGGCACGACAGGCGGAGCGCTTGGAAGCGCGATCGGATCCGAGCTCCTCTATTGGATGAGCCTAGAAGCAGCCACGGTTTTCGTTCTTGTTTTAGTTCTGTTTTGTTCTTCCGTGTTTTTCGGTTTTTCTTGGATGTCGGTCGCGGAACAAATCGGAAGAACTTTTGAGCGTTTATTCCGCAGAGTGGCTTCAATTAAGCAAAGCAAAGAAGATGACGCTTTTGCGAAAGCCTCTATGGAGGAAAGAGAGAAGTCGCTTCAGGACCGACAAGGGCCTTCTCCCGAACTGCCTGCGCTTCCTGCTGCTTCCGCTCCGGTTGTTCAGCCGCGGGCTGAAGAGATTAAAACTGAGGAACTTTTATTCGCTGATGATAAGGAAGACGAGGTGAAAGGTCCGGATCAATTTAAACCGATTGATTATGAGCGCGATCCGGAAGACTTGGCACCGGCCTCACTCCGCCCTACGCCCGAAAATACCGTTGCGCCGATGGAAAAAGAACCCTTCGATATTGAAGATATCCGCGATGAAGAGGAAAGTGTCAAAGATCTGCCGATCGAAGATCATGTCGTTGAACAGCCAGCCCGGCTGATCGAAGAAGTTCCGGAAGAACCGAAGGAGTTTGTCCTGCCTCCGGTGTCGTTGCTGAACGATCCTCCGTTTGAAGCGGTTCAGGTCAGCAGGGAAGAATTGAACCTGACCTCTCAGCGTATCGAACACATACTTCAAAATTATAAAATTAACGCTAAGGTTCTTTCTGCTCTGCCGGGGCCGATTATTACCCGGTTCAAACTGCAGCCGGCTCCGGGCGTCCGCTCTCGTAAGTTCGTGGAAGTGGCAAAAGACTTGGCTCGCGGCTTAGGACAGCCCAATGTTCGTATTGTAGAGAATATGCAGGAAGCTGACTGTATTGGTCTTGAAGTGCCGAATTCTTCTCAGTCGGTACAGACGATTTATCTGAAAGAAATTATCAACAGTCACCCCTTCCAGTCGAGTACTTCTCCGCTGACCTTGGCACTTGGTAAAGGCGTTGCGGGCGACCCCGTCGTTATTGACTTGGCTAAAGCTCCTCATCTATTGGTCGCCGGTACTACGGGTTCCGGTAAGTCCGTCGGTATCAACGCCATGATTCTGTCGATGCTGTATAAGAATCCGCCTGATAAGCTCAAGCTGATTCTGGTTGATCCGAAGGAAGTGGAATTCAGTCCCTACGAAGATATTCCCCATCTTTTGACCCCGGTGATTACGGATATGGCCAAGGCGGCTCATTGTCTGGCCTGGGCCGTCCGCGAAATGGATCGACGCTACAAACTGCTGAAGATGGCCGGACAGAAAAACTTTGACGGTTACAACCAGCGAATTCGCGAAGCGAAGGAAGCCGGTACTCCGATTATGAATCCGCATGCCCAGCCGCCGATTCCTTTGGAAGAGATCCCGTACATCATTATCATCATCGACGAGTTGGCTGACTTGCTGATGGTTTACGGCAAGGAAGTAGAGACTCAGATCATGCGCCTGACCCAAAAAGCCCGAGCGGCCGGCATGCACATGATTATCGCCACACAGCGTCCGAGTGCTGATATTGTCACGCCGGTGATTAAAGCTAACTGCCCGTCGCGTATCAGCTTCCAGGTCTCCAACCGCTATGACTCGACGACGATTCTGAATACTCCGGGTGCGGAAGAATTGCTTGGTCGCGGCGACATGTTCTATATGAAGCCCAGTGCTCAGTTGCAGCGCATCCACGGTGCATTTGTTCCGGACGAAGAAATTTACCGTGTGACCGAGTTCCTCAAGGAACAAGGCAAGCCGGAATATGTCGATGGTGTGACTGACGCACCTGAGGAAGAAGAGGAAGAGGTTGAAGAAACTTCTTCCGCCCGCAATGAAGGTAACGAACTTTATGACAAGGCAGTTCAGCTGGTTACGACGGAAAATCGCCCGTCTATCTCCTACCTGCAGCGCCGTCTAAACATCGGCTATAACCGTGCCGCCAACTTGATCGAAAAAATGGAACAGGAAGGCGTGGTGTCTAAACCGAACAGTATGGGCAAACGCCGAGTTTTAGTTGGTTCCGGTCCCTCAATGGATTAAACGTTCACACATGAAAAACGGAAGGTTTCGAGGCCTTCCGTTTTCTGTTAATGGGAACTGATTAGTTTTCAGAAGCTTGAGCAAACAGACCGCGCTCAGCTGCCCATGTCCAGGGCGTATCCAGCCAAGCATCGATTTGTTCTTTCTCGTTTGCGTCGATAAGGCCTAATTTTTCGGCTTTTTCAACAATGAACGCAAAAGGAAGAAGCTGATAAGCGGTGATGTGATGCTTTTCAAAGTTTCTCATCGTCTCCGGCATATCAAAGTTAGTGATTGCAAAGCAGGCTTCTACGATGGCGCCGGCTTCACGAAGTACTTTGGCTGCATCCAATAAAGAAAGACCGGTAGAAAGATGGTCCTCAATGATGAGAACTTTTTTGCCTTTGACGTCGATACCGTCGATTCGACTGAGGTTGCCGTAACTCTTGGTAGCGCGGCGAACCGTGACGAACGGAACGCCGAGGCGGTAAGCCAGGGCGGCGCCGTGAGAAGTTCCGGCGCCTTCAACGCCGGCGATGACGTCAAAGTCCAGCTTAAGTTCAACGATGCGGGATGCCATCGTTTCAACAATATCTCTCCAGGCTTCCGGATAAGAAGGAAGGATACGGTTATCAACGTAGATCGGAGTGACCAGACCCGAGCGAAGACGCATAGGCTTGTCTTTGAGAAATACGATGGCGTTATGACTGAGGAGGTGTTCAGCCATGATATCTTGAGCGATAAAAGAAGTAGGCATTGCTGACACTCCTAGATTTGGATAGAGAAGTCGGTGTTTTCCAGCGGCGGCAGACCGAGGACTCGGCGTCCGTTGACCGTTGCAATCTTTGCCAGGGCTTCCATTTCGTCATAACGGCAGCCGGTCGCAAGCGTCATCAGTTCGTGCCACATATCGCCGCCATTCCAAGGCACCATGGCGTCGCAGACGTTATCCGTACCTAAGGCAACCGTGATGCCGGCAGGATCGAGCTCATCGACAGGAGTCATCGAGTTATGGACAGGGCCGATACTTTCCGAACGCGGTGTGTCAATCCAAGCAGTAGGGCAGGCGATCATCATGACGTCGGCTTTTTTCATCAGATCGTACAAGCGGCGGCGATACATTCTGGAGTGAGCTGCGATGGAAATACCGTGAATGGCCACAACTTTGCCCTGCATACCGTGTTCAATGGTTTTAGCGCACAGCTCTTCGGTTTCATATTCAAGCGATTCATTGAATTGATCGACGTGAACGTGAACCATCTTATTGAGGCGTTTTGCAGTGCTCAAAATAATGTCAAAAGCTTCGGAGCCTTTTCCGTAGTCCTTTTCATCGCGTTTAGGAAGGGCACCTATGATGTCGACCATTTCGGAGCCGATATCGAACCATTGTCTGGCCTCAGGATCGATAACACCCTTGAGCGTCTGGTTAGCGAATTTAACAGCCAGCTGGTCTGCGTAATGCTCTCTTGCTCGAACGCCGGCTTTGATAGCGCGGTCTCTGCTCTGCGGGTCGATGTCCACGAAGGTACCGACGGCAGTGACGCCTTGAGAAATCATGAGCTCGAAGAATTGACAAAACCTTCTGTAGAAGTCCTCTTCAGTGGATTCTGACTTTAGCTTATCCAGCGCATCCCATTTCTGCTGCAGCGTGCAAGTCTTTCTCATATGCAGTACATCCGGACTCAGCGTAAAGGAACGGTCGGCATGAGCATGGGTATTCACCCATCCGCCGTTCCTTTTGATGACCGGTTCAATCATCGAGCGAATAGTAAGAGGAGTTTCCAAGTTCATTTCAATTCCTGTAAAAAAACGGCCTCCCGAAATTGGGAAGGCCGTTGAAGAAAACAGTTATTCTTGGGCTTGCGCAAAGCCCTCCAAAAAGACAGAAGTTTTTCTTCTTGAATTTGGATTGTTCCTGTTTTCATGAGCTAGGAGCATAGCAAAAATAAGATGAGATTTTTTGATTAAAAGCCTGAGGGAACAAACAAATCGCAAACAATGTTTGCAAGAAAACGCTAGTCTTAGTAAAACTACTAATCATCATTTATGATTAGTTCATCGCTAACTTTTGTTAGATTGAGGAAGAAGCGTTTCATGAAAAAAACAGCACTTTTGACCATTACCGGTTTATTTCCGTTCGTTGTTTTTTCCCAGCCGTTGGATCTGTTAAATAATTTTTTGAATGAGACAAAACAGGCTTCCGGTGCTTTTGAGCAACAAACCTTTCAAAAAGACGGAAAACCTGCAGAAGAATTACAGAAAGGAACGTTCTCGTTTTCTCGGCCCGGAAAATTTGTTTGGACTTATACCAGCCCGTATCCTCAGAAGATGGTTTGCGACGGCAGCCGAATCTATATTTGGGATGAGGATTTAAACCAAGTGACTGTTCGGTCGGCTAAAGGAGCTATTCCTAAGAGTCCTGCCTCTATCCTATTCGGAACTCAGTCCTACAAAAAAGATTGGAATGCGACACAACCCAAGCAAGAAGACGGATATACCTGGATCACGCTAACGCCTAAAGCCAAGGACGCTTCGGTGAACTCAGTTTCTTTCGGATTTAAGTCTGAAAAACTTGAGAAACTCATTTTTGTCGGATCGATGGGTGAGAAGACAAATCTAACGATTTCCGATCTTAAGACTGATGTTCAGTTAAGCCCCGAGACTTTTAAATTCACGGCTCCTAAAGGTGCGGACGTGATCAAAGTCAAGTGAAGAATCTTTGTTCCGGCCTGGCGCAGGAATCTGAATTTTTAGCTAGGTACTCTGCGGCTGATAACGCGCAGTGCTTCTCTTTTTAGAAAAAATTGTGCGATTTGTGTTTCTTTTGTCAGTTTTTATGCCCAAATTTGTGGGGAGAGTCGGTTTAATTTTTAGACGGCGCTAAATAGTGTTATTCTCCGAGTAGCAGAACACACGGGGAGCCAGGTCTTCTAATCCAGTCCCTTATAAGTAAAAAGAAGGCCGGCTTGTATTGATGGACACAAAGAACGAAGTTTTTCGTCCGGCGAGAAGTCGGGTGAACTCTGCCTTCGTTAGCAACGGAGGCATGAATGAGTAAGGTTTTTCTATGCGGCGATCCGCACGGAGAGTTTGACCACATCCTGAGCGCCATAGACCAATGGCACCCGGATGCGGTTCTGATTCTCGGCGACCTGACGCCGTCTCATTCCTTGGATGAGATTTTTAAAGGTGTTAAAGGAACCAAGATTTACTGGATTCCGGGTAATCACGACACTGACTCAGACCTTATTTATGACCGTCTTTGGAGGTCTTCTTTCGCTAAACATAATCTCCACGGCAGAGTTCAGGACGTTTGCGGCGTTAAAGTGGCCGGTTTAGGCGGTGTATTCCGCGGCCAAATTTGGATGCCTCCGGCAATGCCGCTTTATGCTTCTCCAAGCCTTTTCATCCGAAAGATCGGCAAGAGCGGAATGTGGCGCGGCGGTCTTCCCCGCAGACACCGTTCGACGATTTTCCAGAGTGTCTATGAAAAACTCAAGGAATGCAAGGCTGACATCCTGATTACGCATGAAGCCCCCTCGATGCATCCGAAAGGCTTCAAAGCCTTGGACGATCTTGCTGTGAAAATGGGTTGCAAAATTATCTTTCACGCCCACCAGCATGAAAGCAAGCGCTATTGCCCGTGCAACGGACTCTGCGCACGCGGAATCGGACTTCGCGGAATCATTGATTTAGAAGGAAACGTTATCGTTCCCGCACAGGTCGATCCGCGTGAGCTCGAAGCAAAAGTCCGGTCTGCACCTTCTCCGGTGAAAACTCAGTTAAGAAGAACGCCGGCTTCTAAGTTCCGGCGTCTCAATCGATTCAATCGGTTTTCAAGAAAGGGATGGTCTAACAGGCTCCCCAAAAAGGAACGACAGGGATAAGTTCTCCGTCAGCGGGTGCAGCCTGATTATCAGCCAAGTAAATGAAACAGTTGGCTTTTATCATGGACTTTAAGGCGCCCGTTTTTTGTGAACCTGCAGGCGTCACCGTTACTCGGCCGTCTTCCATTGTCAACAGACCTCTTTGGAAATCTGTGTAACCTACATTCTTCTTGAACTTGCCTTTTGCCGCCGCTAAGGCATAGACCAATTTAGGATCCTTCTGACCGGAGAGTAATGCCAAGGCAATGGAGACAATGGCATAGAAAGTGACTTGTGCAGCAGTGGGATTTCCCGGGAGACCGAAGAAATATGCCTTTCCGATTTTTCCGACAGCTAAAGGTTTGCCCGGCTTAATTAGACAGTGCCAGGAAATGAGTTCCCCGATCTCTAAGACAACTTTTCTTGTGAAATCGGCTTCTCCCACGGAGACACCGCCGGAGGTAATCACGGCATCGCACTCTTGAGAAGCTCTTAAAAGACATTCTTTCAAGGTTTCAGGATTATCTTTGATAACACCGTAATCGATGATGTCAAAGCCTTTTTCTCTTAACATCGCTCCGATGCAGTAACGGTTCGAATCGTAAATTTTTCCCGGAGCAAGTGGCTGATCGATGCTTTGAAGTTCGTCGCCCGTGGAGAAAAAGCCGACCTTCACCTTTTTAAAAACAGTTACCTTGTGAATGCCGAGCGCTGCAAGGAAATTTATTTCGGGCGCATGGAGCAGCGTACCCTTCGTCATGCAAACGTCACCGCTCCTGATCTCTTCTCCTTTTCGGCGGACATTGTCATCGGCCCTTACTTCCGACGGGAAAGTAATTTCTTTATCGTCGGCCTTCACAATTTCCTGTTTGACGACGGTGTCCGCTCCTTCTGGTACTTCTCCGCCGGTCATAATACGAACACATTCACCTGACTGCAGCTTTTTCGGGTAAGGATGACCGGCAAAAGAAGATCCGACCTCTTTTAACGTAAAACCTTCAGGCTTGATGTCTTCCGAACCAAAAGCCCAGCCGTCCATCGCTGAGTTATTAAAAAGCGGAAGGTCGATGGGTGAGTGAAGATCTTCAGCTAATACAAAACCAAGCGCTTCGGAAATCGTCTTTTCTGCTGTTGAAGCCACAGGCTCGATATAGGAACGCAGAAATTCGAGTGTCTGCGTGTAGGTTTTAACTTCCATCGGAAAGCTCCTGTTCTAACGTTTTGTTTAATAGTTCCAGCTCTTCAAGCGTGTTGAGATTCATGAAATCGCCTTCATCGATTTCACATTCCAATTCGAGTGCACCAAGATGCTCTAGGAATCCCAGAACGCTCCGTTTATTTGAATCCAAGAATGAGGTTAGCGAGGGCAGGACGTCTTTATGAAGCAGGCAGTGCAGAGGTTCCTTTTTACCTTTGTGAGTTGGAAAAACACAGAGTGCCTGTTTCTCTTTCGCTGTCTTATGCAAAAGTCCGGCCAGATTTCTCGGTAGAAACGGGGTATCCGTCGGTGAGACGAAATACCAAGGACCGCCTAAGTCTTGTTTTAAGATAGTTTCGATTCCGGCTAAAGGCCCCGGATAATCCTGACGAACATCCTTGAACACAGGATAACCGTAAGAATCAAATTCGGCGGCAAACTCATTAGAGCTAATGAATATGGACTTGACTTGAGGTTTCATGCGTTCGATGACCAAGCCTGCGAGTGTTCGGCCTCCAAGAAGCTGAGCTCCTTTATTTACGCCTCCCATTCTTCGGGCTTTTCCGCCTGCCAAGAGAATTCCGCTGATTTCGTTTTTTGTTTCGTTACTCATTCGCAATAAATCTACAAAGTGTGTTCGGCCAATGCCGAACATCTGAGTTATCACTTGATTGTATTACTCCTGGATTTTGAATCGAACAAAAGGACAGTGTATCCCGAACATATCGTTTGACTGAAGCCTACAAAAGTCTGATTTGTCATTTGCTGTTTTAGGACGTAAGACATCACCTGACGCACTAAGGAGGACGATGAAACAAATAAACTATTGTCGGTGTTTCATCATGAGCGAACTGAAATACATAGCTTCTAAAAACGGCTTGAAGTACAAAATCGTGCGTTTCGAAGCAGGTTCTGAGGGCAAGCGAGCGAAAATCAATCAAAAGGCAGCTACCGTAGATTTCACCGTCTATCCAGCTAAGTTCGAGCCTAATCTGAAATTGACAAATGAAGAAATTGAAGAGATCAGTGTTTTCACAAAAACAATGGAGACCGAGCTTGAAGCAGCAGAAGTCAAAGAATTTATTCTTCGGTACAGGGAAGGGTTGAGGGTTGAAATCATTAGCAAAGCTACGGGGGGCTGCCCCGAAATCATCGCAGACCTAGTTGACTCATTGAAGCGCGCCCTGGTTCCTAAAGAAACATTGGAAGCTTCGCCCGATCACCTTTGTTTCTTGGTCGAAGGCGAGACGGAAGGAAACTACATTTCTGCCTATGCGAGAAGACTTGGTGTGCTGAATAAGATCTCCATTATCAAGCCATCAGGCAATTCACCGGCTGAAATGGTAAAGGAAGCAGCCAGAATTCTGGCGCTGGATGAATTAAAAGGAACGACATTAAGAGATGTTTGGTGTGTTTTCGATCGGGATAGACATCCTTCCTACCGGGAAGCTTTCGAACTAGCTTCTCGCAATAGAAGAATTCGTCTTTGCTGGTCCAATCCCTGCATAGAGCTTTGTTCTTGATGCACTTTTTAAAACTTCCATGCGGATTAACAGCATCAGTCCGTTTTCCTGGCCCGACACAAACTCAACTGCTCAAAGTTTCTGAAAGCATGGAAAAGGAAATTATTGAGCAGGTTTACTACAAATTATTCGATCCTGAAGAGAGCTTGGAAGCCCTTATGAAACAGTGGCCTAGCTACAAGAAGAATGGATTGGGTTATGTAGAAGAACTCCACTCGAAATTGTCATTTGCAATGGTGCAGTACCAGAATTCTGATAAAGACCCCGATCAAATAGGATCGTGTTTTCCTGAGTTGCTGAAAGCTCTTGCGGATATAGCCGGTAAAACTTTAGAGGACGCTTCAGAAGTATCAGCAGTTCTAAACATCGACAATACTGAGCTTTTGGCAATCGAAGAAAAAATAGCCGCGGCTCAGAATAAAGTAGAACAAGCGAGGGCAGGCTATTTGCTGGCTAAGAGCAAGCGTGCTTCACAAAATAACAACAAGAACAGAGTGTACGAAGAAAACCAAGCCAAATTTTTAAAGAATGCGGAAGGCCGGTTGAGTTACCTCCTGGAACTCAAGGAAAAGCTCTCCTCAAAGACAACGCAAGAAGAGCCTCCGAGTAGGGACAATAATGACTAATACGTAAGCGTGACATTGAAGCCTTTATTGAGATAAAAAAATCTGTTGAAAGAAAGTTGAATTTTGTTGACTTGACAATCCCAAAATAAGCATTCATAATTCGCCTCCGTTTTTCGACGCAGTAGTGCAGCGGAAAATACAGAAACGAAGTTTTACATTTGAAATTCTCCAGTCGCTTGACAGGAAATTTTAAACGAGTAGAATTTCAATTCTTCGCTCACGAAACTGAGCAGCGGCGAAAGCCGAAATGATCTTTAAAAATTTATCGACGACCGATAAGAGCGGGCACTAAGAAGTCTGCGGTGAAAACTGCAAATTTAAATTGCTCGATCTTATTGGAGAAGAAGGAGTAGAAAATACTCCGTCAAACACCAAGCAAGAGTAATTCGAGCGACAACACAAGATTAAACAATAGAGTTTGATCCTGGCTCAGATTGAACGCTGGCGGAACGCTTTACACATGCAAGTCGAACGGTAACGCGGAGAGAAGCTTACTTCTCTCCGGCGACGAGTGGCGAACGGGTGAGTAATACATCGGAACGTGTCCGC